>Ga0209228_1000982_pt1 | contig 14484 bp, 8 predicted proteins | sample METZYME_3_150m_FD_187547 | JGI IMG/M metagenome (GOLD analysis project Ga0209228, IMG submission 187547) | Marine microbial communities from oxygen minimum zone in mesopelagic equatorial Pacific - METZYME_3_150m (SPAdes) (version 2) | ecosystem: Environmental > Aquatic > Marine > Oceanic | place...
TCGCGGTTGTTCAACGACAACGAGTACTGTTACCAAAGGGTCAGAAGCAGGAGCGAATCCTACAAATGAAGCTATGTAGCGTGTTTTGGAATATCGTCCAAGCTGTTGATCATAGATTTGGCTCGTACCTGTTTTTCCTGCAACTTGGTAACCCAAGATTGCAGCTCTTTGAGCAGTACCTCCTTTTTGTGTCACAGAAATTAGATACTTTCTGACTAGTTCCGCAACAGAGCCTTCGACCACAGGACTGCGGACTCCTAAACCAAACTTGTGACTCACTTTACCTTCTACATCTTTTATTTCCTGTAATTTATTTCCCTTTTTATCAACGGCATACTCCACAATGAAAGGTGGTACCCATTTTCCTTCGTTTGCAAAAACATTTGCTGCACTCACCATTTGCAAAGGTGAAACAAGAATAGCTTGTCCAAAAGAAATATTTGCATGATCGATTGTCTGCCATTTTTTTGGAGAAATAACTCTTCCGGAAGCCTCTGCTGCAATGCCAGAGTTTGGACGACGACCAAAACCGAAGCGCATGATGTATTCATGAAAACGTGTCGGTGACATACTCATACCAATTTTTGCTGCGCATATATTTGAAGATTTTTTTAATACCTGCTGAAGTGTCATTACACCATGCGGTGACGAGTCACGGATCAAGTTAATGCCTATCTTGTATTCACCATTTTCACAGAAAAATTCTTGATCAGGTGATATAAGCCCCTCACTCAGGCCTGCAGCAATTGTAATCATCTTAAAAGTGGAACCGGGCTCATATCCCAAAGTAACAGCTTGATTCAGATGATGTGCTCGGCTGTAGTTCTGATAACGGTTTGGATCAAACTCTGGATAAGATGCCATAGCCAGAATGGCTCCAGTTTTGGAATGAAGTGCCACGACAGTTCCCCGATCGGCTTGTGATTTCACCACTCCTTCCCGCAGGGCTTTTTCTGCAAAATGCTGAATAGTACTGTCTATTGTCAGTTGAATAGAATATTGATCTGGTATTTTTTTTGGAATGTTGGAAAGTGGTACTGTACGGAACATACCTTCTTTTTCCACAACATATACCGCCGGTTTTCCGGCAAGTAAAGGTTCGTATTTGCTCTCAATCCCTTCCAAACCCTGGGTATCAATTCCGGAGTATCCTATAAGTTGTCCGGCAAAATTTCCATTAGGATAAAATCGACGGAACTCCTCGATAAAACCAATTCCGTTCAAACTCAGCTTTTGTATCAGTTTAGCCTGTTCCGGAGGTAATTTGCGTTTGATCCAGATAAAATTACGTTTAGATTTAAGATCATTCAGTAGTTTATGGTAAGGAATTTTTAGAATGGGAGTAAGCAGTCTGGCAGCTTGTGCAGGTGATTCTATCTGTGTGGGTTTTGCAAAAAGCGATTTTAGTTGAATTGAAACTGCTAATATACGCCCGTTTTTGTCCAATATTCTGCCACGATGTGGTTCCAGTGTTACCGTACGTTCATGTTGAGACTTTGCTTTTTGAATATAATAATCTGCTTTTAGAATCTGCAAAAAAAAGACTCTGCCCAAAACTGCAAGAAAACAAATACCAAAAAAAGCAAGTACTGTGAGGAGACGTGTTTTGAAACTGTAGAGTTGAAAATGCGGAGAATGATTCATATTAGTCTTATTCAGCGCTGCTGCTTACATCAACCCAGGAAAGTTGATACTGTACTGTGTCCGGAGAGGCCAAAAGCATTGTTTTTCCCGCCAGAGCTTCCAGTCGCTGCGGACGTGTAAGATAGCTGGTTTCTACTTCCAGCAATTCTAACTGGTAAAACATTTTTGAATGCTTTGTTTCCAGCGAATCAATGCGGTGTGCAACTTGACGGTAATTCATCCATTGTGAAAGATAAAAAATACACCCAATTGTTACCAGACCCCAAACCAGTAATGTTATGCGAAAAGACTGCATAGACTGCCATATGAATCGAGGCACCAGTTTCCAGCGAAATTGATGTTTTAAAGATCTGGGTTTTCGCCTGGCGGAATGTACAATAGAACTAAGGGACATTGAAAAGTCTTTCTAATAAAAACTGAAACTACGTTTATTCCGGTTTTGCTATCTCCGTTAATTTATAGAAAAAAGATCACATTTATAACTTTTGCACAAACTGTCCCAAATAGTAAAAGTATCCCTAATACTTTGATCGTCAAATACTATGCAAATAGGTTTGTTTTTCCAAATCCAATCTTTCCGGAAAAGTCTTTCTTCTCCACACTAATTAAGGTAATTTAAATGCATGCAGTCATAAAATTAAATTTTTACACTATAAAACCATTAATTGTTATCTGCAATATCTCTAAAATAAAATGAGCAGTACTGAATTAACTCTTGATCAGCGTGATATTCGTTTCGCTGCACATGAATGGCTTAAAATTGGTCAACTCAGCGAGTCAGAAAAATTTGCTGAATTTGATCAAGATACGCTTGACTTGATGGTTCAGGAAGGTATCCGTTTTGCGATTGATGTGGTTTCACCAACACGTTCTGAAAGTGATCGTGAAGGGTGCAGAATCGAAGACGGCCGCGTAAAAGTGCCAAAATGCCTGCATGAACCTTATCAACAATCTTATGAACTTGGATGGGCTTCGATGGGAGTGTCTCAGGAATATGGAGGAATGGGTGCTCCTGCAACACTCGTATTAATTGTCAATGAGGCAATGAACGGAGCAAATCTTGGGCTGAGCATGTTTTTTGGACTGACTACCGGGGCCGCTGATCTGATTGAGACCTATGGTTCTGACTCTCTGAAACAAAAGTATGTAGCTAAGATGTATCAAGGTAAGTTTACGGGGACCATGTGCTTGAGTGAACCTCAGGCCGGTTCGGATGTCGGAGCAGGTACGACCAGTGCTGAATCAGTCGAAGACGGAGTTTACAAGATCAAAGGCTCCAAGTGCTGGATTTCTTCAGGTGACAGTGATTTGGGTGAAAACGTGATTCACGCAGTACTGGCTAGAGTCAAAGGTGCTCCGGATGGAACGAAAGGTTTGAGCCTGTTCATAGTTCCTCACACACGTGTGAATGATGATGGTTCGCTTGGAGACTGGAATGATGTCACTGTTGTCTCCATTGAAGATAAATTGGGAATCCATACCAGCCCCACTGCAGTTTTGAATTTTGGAGAAAACGGGGATTGCCTGGGTTGGATTATTGGAGAAGAAGGCAAGGGAATTTCCTCAATGTTCATGATGATGAATGGGGCACGTATATTTACCGGATTGATAGGTTTGTCTCTGGCAGGCGCTGCATATGAAAACGCTAAAACTTACGCATACGAGCGTGTGCAGGGCGCAAATATTTCAAAAATTCGTGATTCGGAAGCACCTCGTGTTACGATTGTCGAACATCCTGCGGTACGACTCAATTTGATCAATATGAAGGCCAAAGTCGAAGCTATGCGTGCTTTGCTCTATTATACTGTTTTTCAATTGGACTTGGAACTAATTGCAAAAACAGATGAAGAACGGCAAAAAGCACAAAACATGGTGGATTTGCTGACACCGATGTGCAAAGGCTGGTGTACAGAGGTTGGTCTGGATGTAGTTCAAGTCGGAATTCAAGTACTTGGCGGTGTTGGATACACCAAAGATTTTCCTATGGAACAACTTTTTCGCGATGCCCGTATTGCGCCTATTTACGAAGGAACGACTGATATTCAAGCCCTGGACCTGGTGGGGCGGAAAATGATACAGAATGACGGAATTCTTTTTCAGCAATTGATGGAACAGTTTAGTCAGTCGATTGAAAAACACAGGGAACATCCGGAACTTAGTGAAATATTCAAAACATTTGAGGGGCACTGTGAAACACTTTATGAAACATTTTTGGGCTCACAAGAAGTACTGAAAATAAGGGGTATGGAAGGTGTTGCACTTTATGCAACTCCGTTTTTGATGTATATTTCCTCAATTTCAGCAGGTTGGCTCTTGTTGCAGCAAGCCGTCGTGGCCACAGAAAAATTGGGACAAATAAAAACTGAAAATGGAGTCGGTGACCTTGCTGATTCAAGTTTTTTGAAAGAGAATGAAGACGCGCTTTTTTATGCAAACAAACTTAAAACAACACGTTATTTTGTTGAGGCAATAATTCCACAATTTGAAGCTTTGCTTGCAGGAGGCAGAAAGCAAAACTTCGATGCGTTAGAAATTGTTTTTTGAAATGAGGCGGACATGTAAAACCGCCCTACTGTTTTAATAAGGAAATTATGGAATATAAAGGCCAGGCTATACAGTGCCGTACTCTGGGAAATAATATTGTAGAGTTGACATTTGATGCACAGGGAGAATCGGTCAATAAATTTGATCAAAACTCTCTTTCAGAACTTAGTGAAGTAGTCAAAGAGTTGGAAGCTGATAAATCAGTCAGTGGCCTCTTGGTCTCCAGTGGGAAGGGTGTTTTCATTGTTGGAGCCGATATTACAGAATTTCTAAAAGGGTTTCAAGTTCCACAGGACGAGTTGGTTCAGTGGGTTAGGGAGGCACAACAGGTTTTTACGGATTTGGAGAACCTGCATTTCCCAAGTGTTTGTGCCATCAACGGTTATGCGCTGGGAGGAGGTTTTGAGTTTGGTCTGGCCTGTACATACAGGGTGGCTTCAACAAAAGCCATAGTTGGGCTTCCGGAAGTGAAGCTTGGTTTGCTGCCAGGATTTGGAGGTACATCTCGTCTGCCGCGTCTAGTTGGTGCAGACAACGCACTGGAATGGATTGCCGGAGGGAAAGAGAATAAGCCTGAAAAAGCACTGCAAATAGGCGCAGTCGATGCTGTTGTTGAACCTGAAATATTGAGAGACGCAGCTTTGGATCTGCTGACCAGGGCAATCGGAGGTGAATTGGACTGGCAGGCAAAACGTGCGGAAAAACTTGAGGCGTTAAAACTGAATGAAAATGAGGCAATGATGACCTTTGAAACTGCACGGGCTTTCATTGCCGGAAAGGCTGGACCGAATTATCCGGCTCCATTGACCATTGTCGGAGTTATGCAGGCTAGCGCAAGGTTTACTTTGGAAGGGGCTTTGGAGATTGAGGCTGAAGGCTTTGCTGAACTTGCCAAGTCAAAGGAAGCAACGGCTTTAATCGGTTTGTTTTTAGGTGACCAACTGCTCAAGAAAAAAGCAAAACAATCTGCAAAGCAAGCTGGACCGGTAAAAAGGGCGGCAGTTCTCGGAGCAGGTATTATGGGCGGCGGGGTGGCTTATCAATCGTCATACAGAGGCATTCCGATTGCTATGAAAGATATTGCGCAAGCGCAACTCGATTTAGGCATGAGTGAAGCTACAAAAATTATGCAGAAACGTGTGGATCGTGGCCGCATGGAACCGAAAAAAATGGCCCAGGTTTTAACCGGAATCACGCCGACGCTGTCTTATGAAAATTTAAAAGACGCGGATTTGGTGGTTGAAGCTGTGGTTGAAAAAGAAAGCGTCAAAAAAATTGTCTTGGCCGAAACCGAATCTTTACTCAGAGAAAACGCGATTTTAACTTCTAATACCTCCACCATTTCAATCACAAAACTGGCCCAAGGTTTGAAGCGTCCGGAACAGTTTTGTGGAATGCACTTTTTCAATCCTGTCCACCGGATGCCACTGGTTGAAGTAATTCGTGGAGAAAAGAGCAGTGAGTTGACTATTGCAGCAACTGTCACTTATGCTGCCGCAATGGGAAAAAGTCCGATTGTGGTCAATGATTGTCCTGGCTTTCTTATTAATAGAGTGTTATTTCCATATTTTGCAGGATTCTCAGGTTTAGTTAATGACGGAGTTGATTTTGAACGCATTGACAAAGTGATGGAAAAATTTGGCTGGCCGATGGGACCTGCTTTTTTGCTGGACGTAGTAGGTATTGACACCGCTTTTCATGCAGGTGGTGTGATGGCGGAAGGATTCCCTGATCGTATGAGTCAGGATGTACCGACTATTATTTCGAAAATGTATGAGAAAAAATGGTATGGTCAAAAAAACGAAAATGGTTTTTATATCCACAGCAAAGACAAAAAGGGCAGGCCGAAAAAAGAAGCAACTCCGGGAGTAGCTGATTTTCTCCAGGATTTGGGCGTTGGCAGTGATGATAGCATCAGTGACGCCGAAATAATAGACAGAATGATGCTTCCAATGTTGATGGAAAGCTCCCGTTGTCTGGAAGATAATATTGTCGAGACTCCGATGGAAGTTGACATGGGGCTGATTTACGGCTTAGGTTTTCCTCCATTTCGAGGTGGAATCTTTCGCTGGGCTGACAATGTGGGCTTAAATGAAATAATTCAACGTGCAGAAAAGCATAATGCATTAGGCAAAGTTTATGAGCCGACTGAGCAAATCAGAAAAAAGGCCCAGGAAGGACAGTTGTTTCATCCTGTTAAGTAAGCAGTTATAAAGCTCAAAAAATCATTAATTAATTTTACAGGTCAGAATAAAGTAGTGTTAGAATTAGACGAGCATTTGTTTCTTATCTAGAATTATTTGTTCCATCACATTTTAAATTGAAAAGGTCGTTATGCAGGAAGCCGTATTTATAGATGCCGTTCGTACACCAATGGGACGTTCAAAAGGAGGAATGTTCCGGAATATTCGTGCTGAAAATTTGTCGGGAGCACTGATTAATGAATTATTGAACCGTTATCCGGAACTGAATCCGGAGGATGTGGAAGATGTAATCTGGGGCTGCGTTAACCAGACTAAAGAACAGGGTTTTAATATAGCCCGATTTGCTTCATTGATGACATCACTGCCGCATACTTGTTCTGCTCAGACCGTTAATCGTTTGTGTGGATCTTCTATGACTGCAGTTCATACTGCAGCAATGTCAATTATGTGTGAGCAGGGAGATGTGTTTTTCTGCGGAGGAGTGGAACACATGGGTCATGTTCCGATGGATCATGGTTTGGATCCAAATCCACACATTAGTAAATTTTCTGCGAAGGCATCCGGATTGATGGGTTTGACGGCTGAAATGCTGTCAATTCAGCATAAAATATCTCGCGAAGATCAAGATTCATTTGCTTTGCGTTCACATAAAAATGCGTCACAGGCTACAAAATCCAAACGTTTTGAAAAGGAAATTGTTCCAATAGAGGGGCATGATGAAGAAGGTAAACTAATGCTCTGCACGGATGATGAAGTAATCCGTCATGATGCCAGTATGGAAGGACTTGCAGCATTACGTCCGGTATTTAATCCGGTTTCAGGAACTGTCACTGCAGGCAATTCCTCTGCAATATCTGATGGTGCTTCTGCTGTCTTAATGATGTCCGCCCAGAAAGCAAAGGATCTTGGTTTGAAACCATTTGCAAAAGTCAAAGCTATGGCTACTGCCGGTGTAGACCCTGCGATTATGGGTTATGGCCCTGTTCCGGCAGTAAAAAAAGCGCTGAAGCGGGGCGACCTGGTAATTGGAGACATTGATTTGTTTGAATTGAATGAAGCGTTTGCAGCACAGTCTTTACCCGTCTTACGGGATCTGAAAATCGACAGTATGATGGATGAAAAAGTTAATTTGAATGGTGGAGCAATTGCGCTGGGCCATCCTCTCGGCTGTTCAGGCACCCGCATTCTTGGAACTCTTCTGCACGAAATGCGTGAACAGGATTCGACATTGGGAGTTGCAACAATGTGTATTGGTCTCGGGCAAGGAATTGCGACAGTTGTCGAGCGGGTTTAACAATTCAGTATGAGAAACATTCAATTGATTACTCGTACAGGACAAGTCATCTAAAATTTATTTTCTTAAGGCAGGTGACGAATTTGAATTGCATCGATTTTTCCTGAGCCTGCAAGTACATCAGAAATTACTACCACTTTTTCTTCAGACTGAAAACCTTCCCTCTCCTTTAGTACGTTAAAAGCAGTTTGCAGAGTTTTCTCCGGGTCCTGACTGAAGGCTATCCTGAAAGGTCGGATTCCACGTCCCATCACCATTGTTCTACGTGCCTGGCTGACGTTTGTGAAGGCATAAATGTCACTATAAACCGGACGGCAATTACAAACTAAATCGGCCATCACACCACGTCGTGTAATCACAACTATGCAGCGTGCATCTAAAGATTGAGCTAACTCCACTGCAGCCAGCGACAATTTCTGTTTATCACTGTCAGTATTAAGTTTGTCAACAAAACGCAAACCCGGATGTTTTTCAACATTTTCTGCAATATTGACCAACTGATCTATACAACGGAGAGGATATTTACCGATTGTAGTTTCACCGGATAACATGACCGCATCTACCTCTTCGTAAACCGCATTGGCCACATCTGTCACTTCAGCACGTGTGGGTATTGGATTTGAGATCATTGATTCGAGTAAATGCGTAGCCACGATCACTCTCTTCCCCTGCTCAGAACAAGATCGTACGATTTTTCGCTGTACAGTTGGTACTGTGTGGATTGGAATTTCAATTCCCAGGTCACCGCGGGCGACCATTACTACATCGACTTCAGCAATGATTTCATTGACATTCGAAACCCCTTCCTGATCTTCAATTTTTGCAATGACTTTGATTTTTCCAACTTTATCGCCAAGTAGTTCTTTTAACTGATGAATGTCTGAAGCCTCCCGAACAAATGAAAGGGCGATGTAATCAACGTCGTGTTCAATACCAAATAATATATCCCGGCGATCCTTTTGAGTGATAGCAGGAAGATTAACTCTAATTCCCGGAAGATTGACATGACTTTTACTCTTGAGAACACCTCCGTCAAGTACACGGCAACGCATCATTTGTTCATGTTTTTCCAGTACTTCCAAGTTTATCAAACCATTATCAACTGTGATTTTATCGCCTGCATGGACAGAGCTGATCAAATCGTCATAGTCAACATGGATGGATGTTTCCTCAACTTCACTTTCTCCTCGAACTACAATAGAAATCACAGATCCTTTTTTTAAATCCAAATCAGAGGCAAGATGGCCGGTCCTGATTTCCGGTCCCTGAGTATCTAACAAAATTGCAATGGGAAATTTTACCTGACGGTTGAGGGTTTTGATGAGCTTGATTACATGTTTATGCCAGTCATGATCTCCATGAGACATATTGAGTCGAGCGATATTCATTCCTGCTCCAGCCATTCTTTGGAGCATTTCGAAGGATTCCGTTTCGGGACCAATTGTACAAATTATTTTTGTTTTTATTCGTCTGTCGTCCATGAAAATTTTGAACTGATTAAAAATTAAAATTGTACAAAAACTCTTTATCTTTTGAAAATAGTTTTCCCAAACCTAAGTGTATTACTATGAAAATTATATACTTTTGATCAATAAACAACAAGCTTAACACCCGAATGATTGGGTTTAACTGCAGATCAAAAGTTTTTCTGCCGAACGCATTATTTGATTTTTGAATTGAGCAATATTGGAGGTTGTGTTGTTATAATCAGCTGGAATGACTATTTATCAACAACATCAAACTAATTTAATAACAACCATGACATCACTTCCACAAACCATTCGCTGGAATGCAGGTGAACTCTATTTACTTGATCAAACAAAGTTGCCAATTGAGGTAATTGAAGAAAAACAGGAATCAGTGGAACAGGTTTGGGACTCCATCAAGCAGCTAAAAGTTCGTGGTGCACCGGCTATCGGTGTGGCAGGAGCATACGGATTACTTGTCGCAATTCGGGAACAAACAGCATTGAATAAAAAAGAGCTTTTGCAGGAAATAGAAGTCAAAGCAGAGTATCTTGACAGTGCCCGTCCCACTGCAGTCAATTTAAAATGGGCACTTAATCGCATGCTGAAAAGTGCTAAAACTTTTTCCGGAGATGATTCGAAAGCCTTATACAGACATCTGGAAGAAGAGGCGATTCGGATTCACGAAGAGGATGTTCAACTGTGTTTGAAGATGGGTATTAACGCAGTGTTACTGATCAAAGAAGGCATGGGGGTTTTAACTCACTGTAATGCAGGAGCACTTGCTACAACTGGAATTGGAACTGCCACGGCTCCAATGTATCTGGCACATCAGAATGGAGTTCAGTTTCGTGTGTACTCTGATGAAACAAGGCCGCTGCTCCAAGGTGCCCGATTGACCAGTTGGGAACTTCAGCAATCCGGACTCGACGTGACTTTGCTAACAGACAACATGGCAGCGCATATTATGTCACAGGGACTGATTGATTTGGTTATTACCGGAACTGACCGCGTAGCGGCTAATGGTGATGTGGCCAATAAAATTGGGACACATGGACTGGCGATCCTGGCAAAACACTTCGGCATTCCGTTTTATGTGGCTTGTCCGTATTCCACGATTGACTTAAACACTGCTGAAGGCAGTGAAATTGTGATTGAAGAAAGAAAAGCGGAAGAGGTTACCCACTTCGGTTTGCGAAGAACTGCTCCGAAAGAAATAAAAGTCTGCAATCCTGCTTTTGATGTTACTCCAAATGAACTGGTAACAGGTTTGATAACAGAAAAAGGAATTATGCGTGCCCCTTTTGGTGAGAATTTGAGCAAAGAATATCTTTAATCAGAGAAATAAAATACCAATGAAAAACTTGTGGGATCCAAAAGAAGCTTCTCAATTTGAAGAAAACTCACTCCAAATGAGAGTCTATTCTTCACGTTTGCTGGGGAACAATTCCGATCTGGTACTGCACGGTGGCGGGAATACTTCGGTCAAATTCCAGGAAACCAATTTGTTTGGCGAAGAAGAAGAGATTTTGTATGTCAAAGGCAGCGGATATAATTTGGCTACGATTGAAAAGAATGGCTTTACGCCGCTTCGTTTGAAAACATTACTGAAATTGGCGGAGGTGGAAAACCTCAGCGATACGGAAATGGTACGTCAGCAGAAAATGGCCATGACCAATCCTGATGCACCCAGCCCGTCCGTGGAAGCTCTGCTGCATGCAGTTATTCCTTTCAAGTGGATTGATCATACACACGCAGATGCAGTTGTAACCATCACCAATACTCCCCGTGGAAAGGAGTTGATTCAGGAAATATACGGTGAGCGTCTGTTCATCATTCCTTATGTGATGCCCGGATTTAAATTGGTACGCAAAGTCCATGAGCTGGCCCGGAATGTTGATTGGAATCAATACGAAGGTATGGTACTGCTAAATCATGGTATTTTTTCGTTTGCTGAAAGTGCTCTTGAAAGTTACACGCGGATGATTGATTTAGTGTCGCTGGCAGAAAAGTATCTGGGAAAAAATTCGACCATTAGCAGCACGTCACTCCCGGACTCCGTTCGGGGAGAAGCGTTTTTTCCGGAACATCGGATACTTCAAACTCTTGCACGTATTCGCAGCAAGGTCTCTGAAATTCGTGGGGCCGCAATGTTGGCTCAATTGAATTACGGTCCGGAAGCTCACGGTTTTGCAAACCTGCCAAACGTCAAAGAAATTTCGAACCGCGGTCCAATCACTTCTGACCACTTGATCCGCACCAAACCGGTCCCATCTGTCCTCGATCCGGAAAATTTGGAGAATAACCTTGAAAATTTTGCCTCCGGATACAAAGCGTATTTTGAGCGGCAGACTAACGGACAACAAACCTGTTTGGATTGTGCACCACGCTGGGGTGTCTGGCCGGGAAAGGGTACGGTCGCATTCGGAAGAAATATAACAGAATCCGGAATTGTTTCCGACATTGTAGAACATACTGTAAAAGCCATTCAGCACGCAGAAGCAATTGGAGGTTGGAAACCGGTTACGGAAGAACATTTGTTTGAGGCAGAATATTGGGAACTGCAGCAGGCAAAACTCAAACCACGGAACGATGTAAGGGGCATGAAAAATGATACTCCGGAATTTGAAGGAAAAATTACTCTCGTTTCCGGAGCTGCAAGCGGAATTGGATTGGCTTGTGCCAGAGAACTTTTCGAGCAAGGCGCGGTTGTTGTGGGTTTGGATTTAAATCCGGATATCTCAAACATATTGTCTGAACCGGGTATGCTGGGTGTCGAGTGCGATGTAACCGATCAAAAAGCAGTCAGTGAAGCAGTGGCAGTAACTGTACGTAAATTTGGAGGGTTGGACGTTCTGGTTTTGAATGCCGGGACTTTTCCGGCAGGACAGACGATAGAGGAAATGGATGAGCAAACTTGGTCCAAAAGTCTGGCGATCAATTTGACAGCTCCTCAGCAATTGCTTCAGTCCTGTGTCCCCTTTTTAAAAGAAGGAATTGATCCGGCAGTAATCTTTATGGCCTCCCGGAATGTTCCTGCTCCAGGACCCGGAGCTTCTGCTTATTCGGTTCCAAAAGCAGGTCAAACTCAAATGGCCAGAATTGCGGCTTTGGAGCTGGGTGAATTCGGAATCCGTGTCAATATCATTCATCCGGATTGTGTTTATGATACAGGACTTTGGACTCCGGAAGCCTTGGAACGCTCTGCAAAACGCTATGGTTTAACCGTTGAAGAATACAAAGGACGAAATGTTTTGAAAAAGGATGTTAAAACGAAAGAAGTCGCACGGATGGTCTGCGCGATGGCCGGTTCGGTTTTTGCGAAAACAACAGGTGCGCAAATTCCGATTGACGGCGGAAATGAACGGGTGATTTGAAACACTCAAAAACTCTATAATTTAAAAGGAAATTAAATGGCTGATTTAGATGCAGTTAAAGAAACGAAAGAATATTATCTGGATATTCCTCAAAAATCAGAAGCATTTTATCTGAAAGGTTCGAATGCACTTGGTTGGGGAATGCAAAACCGGCTGGCGCGGATTTTCAATCCAAAAACCGGACGGACAGTGATGCTGGCTTTTGACCACGGTTATTTTCAGGGTGCGACCACCGGGCTTGAGCGGATTGATGTTAACATCATGCCGCTGGCTCCGTATGCCGATACACTGATGTTGACGCGCGGTATTTTACGAAGCGTTGTTCCGCCTTCAATGACAAAAGCCATTGTCATGCGTGCTTCCGGAGGAACCAGTATGCTCAAGGAATTGTCCAATGAAGAAATTGCTGTGGACATTGAAGATTCAATTCGCATGAATGTGGCTGCAATGGCAGTGCAGGTTTTCATTGGCGGAGAACATGAAAAGCAATCTATTATCAACATGACCAAACTTGTTGATCAGGGAACGCGTTACGGAATTCCAACTTTAGCTGTGACTGCAGTCGGAAAAGAAATGGTACGTGACGCCCGTTATTTCAGGCTGGCAACCCGGATTTGCGCTGAACTTGGTGCACACTACGTCAAAACGTATTATGTCGAAAAAGATTTCGAAACCGTAACTGCCAGTTGCCCGGTACCGATTGTGATTGCCGGAGGAAAGAAACTTCCGGAACTGGATGCCTTAAAGATGGCCTACGACGCTATTCAGCAGGGCGCAGCAGGTGTGGATATGGGCCGCAATATCTTTCAGTCTGATGCTCCGGTCTCCATGATCCAGGCTGTTAGAGCCGTGGTTCATGATAATGAATCTCCTGAGAAAGCATTTGAGCTTTACGAAACCCTAAAAGCTGAAGGTTGATTTATACTCAAAATACAGACTCAAAATTATTGGATGCTATTCCAATTATCTTTTGATCCTCTTTTTTTCCTTTTTCTTCTTTTGTGGAAGCACCATTACTCTCCGGGCCTGGCAGTTAACGTTTTCTTTTTCAACTTCAGGCAATACTGAAAGGGCGGGAAGTCCTGAAGTACCCGGATCCTTGATTTCAACATGAGCACAGGCATAAAGCTCATCCATATAGGTATCTAAAAGGGCTTCACGCTTTTCTGAATACAAGGCATTTGAGTATTTGTTGTTTTGATCTTCTGAGAGATTTGTGCAGTCCAGATCTTGTGGAAATTGTTCTTCATAAATGTAGAGCAGATGATTCCCAATACTCGTTTGTACAACATTACTGATTTCACCGCGCTTTAAATTTTTGGTGGCCTCACCTATTTCTGCCAACAAATCTTCGGGCTTAAAAATCCCCAACTTCCCTCCGGTACGTTGGGCACTGGGATCTGCAGAGTGAAGCTTTGACAATTCTTCAAATGTGATCCCGCTTTTGAAAGCTTGTCGAATAGTTGAAACCTGTTGCTGGATTTCTTCATCCGAACCCTGCAAAAGTATTTGCGCCAAACCCACTTTGCGCTCTTTTCTCAGTTGTTGTTCACAGAAGAACTTAATTTCATGGGATTCAATCCTGATTTTTGAATCGACTTCACGGTTAACAATGTGTTGTTTTTTATAATCACGTACCAGTTGTTCTTTTAAGTCTTCTTCTGCATAAACCTCAAGCAATTGAGGCTGGTCATCTGCAAGCCGATCCAGGCGGGATTCTATTTCTTTTACTCCGGGTTCAATTTTTAGCGCCTTTGCACGGTCCAGCAGCAGCATTTCCTGCACGAGGTTCATCAACAGCTGTTCATTCAGTTCTTTTTTTGTTTTTTCTGCAGAAGACTTTTGGGCCTGAATTGCAGCCGCCACATCCTGCGCTTCACTGCGTGTAAGCATCTGACTGTTGACGATTAAATATATTCGATCAATTACCTGTGCTTCTGCGTGAACATTGTTTG
>Ga0209228_1000983_pt1 | contig 14484 bp, 8 predicted proteins | sample METZYME_3_150m_FD_187547 | JGI IMG/M metagenome (GOLD analysis project Ga0209228, IMG submission 187547) | Marine microbial communities from oxygen minimum zone in mesopelagic equatorial Pacific - METZYME_3_150m (SPAdes) (version 2) | ecosystem: Environmental > Aquatic > Marine > Oceanic | place...
GATTAATCTGGAGCCGGTGGAAACAGCGGGAGCGGGCGATGATGTCGGAATCAAGGTCCCTGAGAGGGTGCGACCGAACGACAGCGTAGTCCGATTGAGTTCGGGGTCCGCTGCACTCAGTCCAGAAATGATCAGGTATGGGCTAATTGCTCTTGCAGTGATAGTTGCTGCGAAGATGCTGGAACTCTTCTAAGCCACGTGAGCGATAACGGCTTGGCCAAAACTCGGGTTCGTCGCCCGATCGATTCGGTCAGAAGCATCTCTCGCTTGATTTCGACTAAATTTCTCTAAAACTATCTCTTACGATTGGTTCCGCCTAAGCGGTTTCGGTTTCGGTTGCCACCACCGCTACGATTGCCTGTGCGATTGCCTCCCCTAGAGCGCTTGTGGCCGCCTCTTCCTGGGGATTTATTTCCACCTCTATTCGATGATTTTCGGCTGCTGCTGCCGCCCCTTCCTGAGGATTTATTTCCGCGCCATTTAGATGATTTTCGGCTGATTCTGTCTTCTACACCAATGCGGCGTGGGCGACCTCGGTTTTGCTTCTTTTTAGGTGCCTTATCGCCCTTCTTCGATTGAGCTTTGGCGGAATGGAATGGATGCTCCTCGTTCACTGGAATGCTTTGTCGAATTGTTTTCTCGATACCTCGAAGATACTCGCCCTCATTCTCATCACAGAATGCAATTGCGATACCTCCTTGGCCTGCTCGGCCCGTTCTGCCAATGCGATGAACATAGACCTCGGGCACGTTAGGGAGGTCGTAATTGATGACATGACTGATGTCGGAGACATCGATGCCGCGACTGGCGACATCTGTGGCGACGAGGATTTGGAGGGTGCCGTCGCGGAAGCGGCCTAGGGCGCGCTCACGTGCGCCCTGACTCTTGTTTCCATGGATGGCTAGAGCTTCGAAGCCATCTCTTTCAAGGAGCCTGACTATCTTGTTGCAGCCGTGTTTGGTGCGGCCGAAGACAAGCATCTTTTCTGGACTTTCTTCGAGTAGTATATGAGCAAGGAGTGGGCGCTTGTCGGCTTTCATGACGAACATTAGAGATTGTTTAATCGCCTCGACGGTCGCCGATTCCGGAGTGATATCAATTCTTATCGGATCGAATAGCATATCCTTGGATAATGAAACGATTGAATGTGGGATTGTTGCGCTGAATAGCAGACTTTGGCGCTTTGATGGAACGTGGGCCAAAATCTTCTGAATGTCGCGAATGAAACCCATATCGAGCATTCGGTCGGCCTCGTCGAGAACGAGAAACTCCACCTTCGAGAGGTCGACCAAACGTTGGCTGATTAGGTCGAGGAGCCTCCCTGGCGTTGCCACCAATATGTCGACTCCTCGGCGCAAATTCCTCTCCTGCGGTTTCTGACTGACTCCGCCGAACATGACCATGCTGCGAATATCTAGTTTGGCAGCGTACAATTCGATATTCTCGTGAATTTGTGCTGCCAATTCTCTTGTTGGACAGAGTATTAATGTGCGAATTTTTCGAGGGCCATTGCGAGGGTTTTCGGCCAATATGTGAAGGATTGGGAGAGAGAAAGCCGCGGTTTTTCCGGTGCCGGTTTGGGCACAACCCAACACATCTCTGCCCTCGAGCAAGTAAGGAATTGCTTCCTCCTGAATCGGCGTCGGGTTTTCGTAACCGATGTCATCGAGAGCCCTGAGCAAAGGCTCGCACAAGTTGAGTGAAGCGAAATTCAAAACAATCACTCACATGTGGGAGACTAGCGCCGCGCCGAACTCGGAACAGGAAAGGAGAGTCGCGTCGTCCATCAGGCGCTCGAAGTCATAAGTCACGGTACCGGCTGAAATCGCTCCTTCCATCCCCTTGACGATTAGGTCAGCAGCCTCACCCCATCCCATGTGACGCAGCATCATTTCTGCCGACAAAATTAGGCTGCCTGGGTTGACCTTGTTTTGGCCTGCATACTTTGGTGCGGTGCCATGCGTGGCTTCGAAAATTGAGATTCCTGTATCGTAATTGATGTTCGCGCCGGGCGCGATTCCGATGCCTCCCACCTGAGCTGCGAGCGCGTCCGAGATGTAGTCACCATTGAGGTTCATCGTAGTTAGGACTCCGTACTCGCGCGGGCGCGTTAGGACCTGTTGCAGCATTGCGTCCGCGATGACGTCCTTGATGGTGATCGTGTTGCCGGTATTGGGGTTGGTAAGAGTGCACCATGGGCCGCCATCGAGTTCGGTTGCTCCGAATTCGTCCTTTGCGAGTTGGTACCCCCAATCACGGAAACCCCCCTCTGTAAATTTCATGATGTTGCCCTTGTGGACCAATGTTACTGAATCCTTGTCGTTGTCTATTGCATACTGGATTGCTGCACGCACGATGCGCGCGGTTCCTTCGATGCTGATTGGCTTGATTCCGATTCCTGATGTGTTTGGGAAGCGGATTTTTGTAACTCCCATCTCATTTTGTAGGAAATCGATTACCTTCGCTACTTCTTCGCTTCCCGCTTCCCACTCAATTCCAGCGTAGACGTCTTCGCTATTCTCGCGGAAGATGATCATATCGACGTGTCCTGGGTTACGCACCGGACTCGGTGTGCCTGAGTACCAACGGATTGGGCGGACGCAAGCGAAGAGGTCGAGCTGCTGACGGAGTGCGACGTTGAGGCTGCGGATGCCCCCGCCTACTGGTGTAGTCAACGGGCCCTTGATTGAGACGAGGCCAGTTCGCATGGCTTCGAGGGTTGCTTCTGGTAGCCACTCACCTGTTGCGTTGAATGCCTTCTCGCCTGCGAGAACTTCGGACCAATGGATGTGGCGAGTGCCCCCGTATGCCTTGTTGACTGCTGCGTCGACAACCGATATCATGACTGGAGTGATGTCGACACCAATTCCGTCACCCTCAATGTAGTGGACTGTAGGCTCGTCGGGAACGTGCAGTTGGCCGTTCTCCATAGTAATCGCGCCGCTCTCACTCATGTCTCTCAGCCGCGCGACCTGCCACCCCTTGATGAAGCCAACCCATCGGGGTGGTTTTCGATCTTAGGTGACAAATCAGCCGAAGGCTCAAGACAGTCAAGCCGGAGGCTACCGACATGAAGGGCGTCGTCAGGTGGACAGGAGGTCGTTCAATGGAAGGCGAGACCGCCGCTGGTAAACTAACGCCAATCTACTCCGAGACCGCACCCAGTCCGATGGAATTGGTGCTCCAAGCTCACGCAGCCTGTTCGATGGTCGACATTCGAGTCGGTCTCAAAGACAGGATGGAGAATGTTAGATCGATGAGGATTGAAATCGAAAGCGATCGCGCTGAGGAACAACCTCGTGTCTTCACCGCGGTCCGTTTGCACTACGTAATCGAAGGAGATGTTCCTGAGAAACTCGTGCGACGGCTCATCGCCCATTCGCACGAGAAAGATTGCTCGGTCGGAATCATGATTTCGCAGTCCGGCGCCAGTGTGGATTGGACACTGGATATCCAACCTTGACTCGCGAATCTTTTCCACGGTAGCAGGCGCGGATTATACATTTCCCAAGAGCAATCCGTCTCTGTTGTGGAGGTCCAATCCTCAATCATTAAAGTCCCTCCATGAGAACAACTGAACCCTTCGCGCATGCGATGGACAGAATCGAGACGGGGAAAAGATTCGGAAGTGATTGAAATGCAAACGCGGACAGAGGATGAGACAGTCTCCGATGTTGGCGAAGCAGAGAAGGGTCTGGTCATCGAGAGACGCTTTACCTCAGCCGGCTCTGACCCCTTCGATGCCTTCGATTGGATTGAGATGAATGTAGAGATTCGTAACCCTGACGGGAGCCTCGCGCACGAGGTCGAAGGAGCACAACTTCCTTCTGGATTCGCGGGCGTCCCTGGGAAGGTCTGCGCTCAGAAGTATCTGAGGAAGGCTGGCGTTCCAGCCGCTCTGCGCAAGGTGGCGGAGGATGGAGTGCCTGTCTGGCTACAACGCAGTGAGCCCGATCATGAGAAGCTGCAGACTCTCAATGCCGAGGATCGATACGTCGGAGAGACCGATGGGCGCGAATTATTCCGTCGCCTCGCTGGCACCTGGACTTACTGGGGTTGGAACTACGGTTACTTCGCCAGCGAGGCAGACGCCCGGGCCTACTACGACGAGATGTGTTACCTCATCGCAAGCCAGCGCTCGGCTCCGAATAGCCCTCAGTGGTTCAACACCGGACTCAACTGGGCCTACGGCATCACCGGCCCGGCCCAAGGCCACCACTACATCGATGGCACAACGGGCGAATTACGCCTCTCTGATGATGCTTACACTCACCCTCAACCTCACGCATGTTTCATTCAATCTGTTAGCGATTCATTGGTTGGTGGAACCGAGTCGATTATGGGTCTGTGGAACCGTGAGGCTCTGCTCTTCAAGTATGGTTCTGGAACAGGCTCCAATTTCTCACGAATCCGTGGAGCCGGCGAACCGCTCTCAGGCGGCGGGAGCTCAAGTGGACTCATCTCATTCCTGAAGATTGGGGATCGAGCCGCGGGCGCAATTAAGTCTGGGGGAACCACGCGCCGAGCCGCCAAGATGGTTACTCTCGACCTTGACCATCCAGACATCGAGGAGTACATAGATTGGAAACTCTCTGAGGAAGAGAAGGTCTCAGCCCTAGTCATCGGCTCGAGTATTCTGCAGAAGCATGCCGACTCGATTATGTCTGCAATCTGGGCTCACGACGATGACGATTCGCGCTTGAGTCCGGCCGCAAATGGCGCACTGAAGATGGCGATGGTGAAGGCTGTGCGAGACAGTGTTCCTCAGCCACACATCAAGCGCATACTCGACCTCGCTGGCCAAGGCTGGAAGCAAATGGCCTTCGAGAAGTTCGACACAAACTGGCAAGGCGAGGGCTACAACACCGTCTCGGGTCAAAATTCGAACAATTCCGTGCGTGTCCCTAACTCATTCATGGACACACTGCGAGATGAGGGAGAATGGAATCTCTATCACCGAACTGAATTGGAACGAGCGGCTGAGGCCGGCCGTGAGCCGTCGCCATGCCGCTCGATGCCTGCAGCAAATCTCTGGAACAAAATCGCTTACACCGCTTGGGCCTGTGCCGACCCGGGAGTGCAGTTTGACACGACTATCAACGAGTGGCATACCTGTCCAGAGGGAGGGCGAATCAACGGTTCAAACCCCTGCAGTGAGTACATGTTCCTTGATGATACGGCCTGCAATCTCGCCAGTATCAATCTCCTCCACTACTACGACAAGAGCTCGCAGACCTTCGATGTCGAGGACTTCCGGCACTCCGTTCGACTGTGGAGTGCTACTCTCGAAATCAGCGTCCTGATGGCCCAATTCCCCTCCGCGGAAATCGCCCGTAAGTCCTACGAATACCGAACCCTTGGCTTGGGCTACTGCAACCTTGGATCGCTCCTAATGCACATGGGAATACCCTATGATGACGAGCGAGGATACGCAATTTGCGGCGCTCTAACTTCGATTATGTGTGGAGAATCCTATGCGACAAGCGCCGAGATGTCTTCCGTGCTTGGGCCGTTCCCCAATTATTCGGAGAATGCCGACCACATGCTGCGAGTGATGCGAAATCACCGCCGCGCAGCCTACGACGCTCCTGCAGAGGAATACGAAGGATTGACTGTTGCTCCCGTGGGAATCAACTCGAAGAAATGCCCGAAGGATCTCCTCGAGGCTGCTCGCGCCGCTTGGGACCGAGCTCTGCGTGAGGGTGGGGAGCACGGATTCCGAAATGCTCAGACCACTGTTATCGCACCCACCGGTACAATCGGACTTGTGATGGGTGCGGACACGACTGGTGTCGAGCCACAGTTCTCTCTCATTCAGTATAAGCAACTGGCTGGCGGTGGCTCGCTGCGAATAATCAACCACGGAGTGCCAAACGCTCTGAGGCGTTTGGGCTACTCCAACAAAGAAACTGAGACGATTCAGGAATATATCATGGGAACCGCATCGCTTCAAAACTGCCCTACAATCTCGTCAAAGGTGCTCAAGGCTGCAGGTTTCGATGCGAAGATAATCAAGAAGGTGGAAGTAAGCTTCCCCGACGTCTTCGACATTCGTTCCGCCTTCGCACCTTCGATTCTCGGTGAAGAATTCTGCACAGGAACTCTCGGAATGTCGAAGGAGCAATACGAAGATCCATTCTTCGACACCCTCGGTAGCCTTGGGTTCTCCAATACTGAGATTGACCAAGCCAACGACCACGTCTTCGGATACGGAACCATCGAGGGGGCGCCTGGCCTGAAGAACGAACACTTAGCTGTCTTCGACTGCGCGACTCCGTGCGGAAAGTATGGCGAGCGCTCGATTGACTGGAAGGCTCACGTCATGATGATGGCCTCCGCTCAGCCATTCATCTCAGGCGCGATCTCGAAGACAATCAACATGCCAGCGGATGCGACGATAGAGGAGATTCGGGCAGCATACGAATTGAGTCATGAGACTATGAACAAGGCCTGCGCAGTCTACCGTGACGGCTCGAAACTTTCCCAGCCGCTGATGAATAAGCTTGTCGACGCGACCAGTATCTCCGACGAAGAAGAAGAAAACGAGGCGGTCACCGTCGTCCACAAGATGGTTGAAGAAACCGCCGCTGCTCTACCTATTCCAGCCCCAGCGGCGACTGTGCTCGCCGAGCAATTCGTCCACAATTACATCGCTACGCGCTGCCCGCTACCAGACGTTCGCTCATCGAGTACGATGAAGGCGCGCGTCGGCGGGCACACTGTTTATCTCTCATCGAGCACCTACGACGATGGTCGCCTCGGCGAGATTATGATCACTACCTCAAAGGAGGGAGCGGCCTGGAGATCACTACTCAATCAATTCGCCATTGCTGTCTCAATTGGCTTGCAGTACGGCGTTCCGTTGGACGCCTTCGTCAAGTCATTCACCTTCCAGAAGTTTGAGCCGAGCGGAATGGTCAGTGGTGGAAGCGGCCGAGTGAAGATGACGACCTCAATTGTTGACTACATCTTCCGTGAACTGGCAATCCAATATCTCGACCGAGAAGATCTCGCTCACATATCGGCAGAAGATATGGAGACTACCTCGATTAGCCGACCCGAACAGACGAATGATGGAGTTGTTCGCACACAGGGTGAGAAGCGTAATGTTCAGCTCACCCTGAACGCAGTCACCCCTACGGAAGACGACGACTCTCGTATCCGACGATTGGCTCGTGAGCGAGGCTTCACCGGCGACATCTGTGATGATTGCGGCAGTAGCCAGATGGTGCGCAATGGAACCTGTCTGAAGTGCAATGCATGCGGTGCGACCACAGGCTGCTCTTGATCAGAGTAATTCTAAGGATTCGGGATTTCGCATCTCAATCCAGCGCAGTAATTCTTCGTAGGCAATAGTGTCCTCTGCCGAAATCGCCGAGCACGTCGCAACAAAGGCATTTGGTGCAACGCTGGCCTGTTCTGTGATTAGATTCCCGACGCGTGACCGACCAACTTGAGATGATTCCAACCAAGCGGTCACGAGCATCGAGTGGGGGTCGCTGGGATTCATGGAAAGATGGTCGCGAAGGCCGGACTCGACAAGTCGTTGTACCGCCCTTTCAACACCACTCTCGAGAACGACATTAGCACGAGGGACAAATTCTTCCTCCGATAGGCGCGCTAGTCCGCCGACGAAAGAAGCGGTGAGGATGACGACCGACAAGTCATCGTTGAGAAGCAGTCGGTCGGCGAGGATCAAAGCGAGTTCACGCTCTTGAGAATGGATTCGAGGTAATGCCTCAGCAACCGTCCTGCGAGCACTGACCGAACGATGATCGGCAGAGGCGACTAGGATATCTCGGGCATCATCTGGTGAGTGTGAGAGCATCTGCAATCCGGCGCGAACAAAAGGTGCGCAAGAGTCACCCTCGGCCTGACCCAATCCATCGAATACCCGAGTTGGGACGTCAAGGACCGGGCAGAGTTGCAAAGATACCGAGAGATTTTCAAGCCAGCGTGGCAAGATTTCGGATGCAGATTCTGCCCGCATTGAGAGAGTATCTAGTATGCTTGTCGCGGCCATCGCGCCTGCAGGGTGAGGAGGAAATGGTTCCACAGTGCCACGATTCTGTGACCATTCCAATTGGTGTCGCCCTGAGACGTTCGAGTATGGTAGATTTCCAGGCGTCACTGCGTAAGCGATTGCCTCGAGCAGGTAGTAACAGTCATCTCGCGCGACCTCAGTTCCACCCAGCGCCAATCCCTGAACCAACGAAGCAGCCAGATACCAACGATCGGTGTCCGGAGACATCTCATCAAGAGCCATTGCCAACCAGTCACGCGCTAGCAAGACCAGTACTCGCTCAGCAACCTCAGCGGCATTTGATTCCAGCCAGCGAGATTCAGCCTCATCAATATCGATAGAACGCTTGACATGATCTGGAATATGATCGTCGCAGACCTCAGTCAGTCGTAGATTGAATCCCTGACGATCAATTGTGAAAATTCCAACCGCTTGCCGAACCAAAGACTCAGCATCAGAAGGTGGAATTGCTGGGAAATCAGGAAGTTCGAGCGGTGGATTTGGTAGCGGTGCCAAAAGAAATGCTTCGCGCACCGCCAACTTCAGCCGCTCGTCAGCCATCTCCCAGACCAAGGCACTGCCTTCTCGTCTGGCCATTCTGGGCCACCCAACTCAGATCTCAAGCTCGATGTTCAGATTCTGGATGAGTTCCTTGTACCTGTTACGAATCGTAACCTCGGTCACGCCAGCCACCTCAGCGACCTCGCGCTGGGTTCGGCGCTTACCACACAGAACCGAAGCGATGTAGATAATCGAAGCAGCGATTCCAGTCGGGCCACGCCCACTGGTCAGCTCCTTCTCCTGAGCCTTGGCGATGAGTTCGTACGCCTTCGCCTGAACTTCCGCGTCGAGGTCAAGGCCTGAGCAGAATCGAGGAATGTAATCCTCGGGCTTGGTTGGTGGAATCTTCATCTTCAATTCGCGCACCATGAATCGGTAGGTGCGGCCAATCTCCTTACGACCGGTTCGGCTAGCCTCGCCAATCTCATCGAGAGTGCGTGGATTGTTGCACTGGCGGCAAGCAGCATAGAGAGAAGCAGCAGCCACACCTTCGATGGAACGACCGCGGATTAGTCTCTTCTCTACCGCCTTCTTGTAGTTCACAGCCGCAGTCTCGCGGATGCTCTTTGGCAAATCGAGGCGGCTGGCCATACGATCCAACTCAGCAAGGGCCATGGCAAGATTGCGCTCGGTTGCGTTACTCACGCGCGAGCGCTTCTGCCACTTCCTCATTCGATAGAATTGCGAGCGGTAGCGCGAAGAAATTGTCTTTCCAGAGTAATCCTTGTTCTGCCAATCGATATCGGTCGAGAGACCTTTGTCGTGCAGCATGACGGTCATCGGGGCGCCGGTTCGTGCACGCTGATCACCCTGCTCCGGGCTGAACACGCGCCACTCGGCACCCTGATCGATTACCTTGTCTTCGAGAACAAGTCCGCAGTCATCACAGACGACCTCTCCTCGAGTCTCGTCTCGGTTCAAAGCTCTCGAACCGCATTCACTACACTTCACTATGTCTTCAACCAGATATTCTGACATTCAATCAAACCTCCTTTCAGACAGAAAGGTAATATATTCGCAAAGGACTTCTTATTTAAACCTTAGAGATTAGTGGAATGCCCTGTCAATCGCTCATCTGCGAGCCTGTCCCCTGTTTCGCGAACGGTGAAATAGCAACGGACCTTAGCGGGTCTGTAAGAGAGGTGTTGATGTGGAGTCGTGGCCCCCTGTGAAAATCAGTCTGACTCCTGGGAAGAGGGTGCTTTTCCTGACAAAAGACCTCGGGTTGATTCGGAAGCAATTGTACGAAGGACTCGACTTGAGGATGGAAGATTTGTCCGTCGACGACTTGTTGGACGACATCAACACAGACGTGATGACTCCGGCTTGGGTTTGCTTTGATCACGATCCCGCTGTGCTCGCTGAGAACGCCTACGCCGGCCTGCTCCACGAAGGACGTCGGGTCTTCGAACAACGCGCTATGATGGACGGCGACTTCGAAGTGATTGTGAGTGGGCACAGAAAAGGAACTGGGAGTAGCCGCGAGACCGCTGCTCAATGTGAGCGATGGTCAGGTATTCGTATCGTCATCGCGGCTTCATTTGCGCCCATCCATGAGCGGAATAACATCAATCTCGGCCAGCTGATGGGCGACCATTCGATGCTCGAACGCTTGCAAAGTGGTGAGAGTATCGGCCTTGCCGAGTTCACTGAAAAGTACGATTCTGTAACTCAACTAATCATCGAGAATGGCGGGATTTTTCCCTTCGCGAAGAAATTGAAGGGAGGCGATGTGGCCTTGCCTGCGGTGAGCACCGAGCCAGTGCCTATGACAATGGCTGAGAAGATGATTTCAAACAAGCTGCTCGGGCAGAACGGCACACGGGGTTACGTGAAACCTGGCGATGCGGTTCTCGCTCAAGTCGATGGTGGTTATTCTCACGAATTCACCACCGCGCAAGTTCACAACTTCCTCGCAGCGGAGTACGGCGGCGATTATGCCTTGCCGAACCCGCCGAAATTCGCCGTCTTCGAGGATCACTTACTGTATGCAACAGGGGTGGCCAGATTCAGCAAATTCGCAGATAAAATCCAGATGCTACGCGACCTGCAAGTAGCATTCCAGCGACACACAGGCGTGCGTGACTATTCTGCTATTGACGGAATAAGTCCGGGCATTTGTCATCAGGTGGCGCGAGAGGAATTCATCGATGTCGGCGATTTCATTCAAGCAACGGATAGCCACACCTGCATGGGAGGGGCAAGTAACGCACTCACATACGGAGTTGGCTCCACCGAGTACGCAAACCTCGTTCACAACCAATTCGCTTTCGTCAAAGTTCCCGAAAGCATCCGCTTCGAATTGGTAGGCAACCTCGACCCTGGTTGCACTGCCAAGGATGTGATTTTGCACATTTTGTGGAAATATGCAGCACAGTCTGATACTCTCGACCGCTCGATGGAATTCGGCGGTTCGGGGCTCGCTTCGCTCTCGATGGACGAGCGGGCGACGCTGTGCAACATGGCGACTGAATGCTCGGCAAAAACTGGCATTTGCGAGCCGGATGACCTGACAGTTGAGTGGTTGCTCAAGCGTCGTGATGGCTTGACTGAAGAAGAAGTGCGGGCAGCCTTTGTGCTGCCCGACGAAGATGCTGAGTATCATGGAGGAGTTCACACCATCGATCTATCTTCGATTCGTCCGATGGTGGCGCATCCGGGCGACCCGGATTCTGGTATTCCTTCCGACCCAACTAACGGAGCTTACATCGATGAGTTGGGTGAGGTTGCTATCGACATCGCTTATGCTGGCTCTTGCACGGCTGGAAAAGACGATGATTTCGCTTACTACGCGATGGTTACCAGTGCTGCTCTCAAGGCGGGCCTGACCATTGCAGATGGTGTGGATTGTTACATCCAATTCGGCTCGAAGACAGTGAAAGACCTCTCCGAGCAGAATGGGTGGACTGAGTTATTCGAGCGGGCGGGAGTTCAGTTAATCGACCCAGGTTGCGGGGCTTGCATCGGCGCAGGACCGGGCGTCTCAGATCTCGAAGAACAGGTTACTGTGTCTGCGATAAATCGCAATTTCCAGGGTCGTTCGGGCCCGGGGAAACTGTACTTGGCGAGTCCACTGACGGTGATGGCGAGCGCTTTCACTGGGAAAATCACCGCGTGGCATCCAGACCTTTTCGTGTGAGCAAGAGTCGGGGGCGTGCTCTAACCTTCACTTTCGGCCGACAAGCCGGTGTCCTCCACCGTAGCGTTAAGTGCGGTGGGCTCTCGCACACCTTCGACCACGAGCAGGCCCCGTGTCATCGGGACAATGGGAGGACCTGAAGGGGGTAGTCGCCATGGCAAATGCAGAGAGAATTGTAAGCAAACAAAAGCAGATTTCGATCAGTGAATTCTTTGAGAAGAACAAGCATTTCCTCGGCTTCGATACCCTTCAGAGGGCCGTGATCACCGCTGTCAAAGAGGCCGTTGACAACTCCTTGGACGCCTGTGAAGAGGCGCGGATTCTACCTGACATCAAGGTGGAAATCAAGCGGTTGGAGGGGGACAGGATTGAACTCATTTGCCAAGACAACGGCCCTGGCATACCGCGAGATTCGGTCGAGAATGTCTTCGGAAAATTCCTCCTCGGTTCGCGCTTCCACGCGATTCGCCAAACCCGAGGGCAGCAGGGAATCGGAATCACTGGTGTTTTGATGTACAGCCAACTGACGACTGGGTCGAAGACTCATATCGTCTCAAAGATTGCTTCGGATTCTTCTGCGGTCCACGTCGACCTCGGACTCGATACCCGCAAAAATCGTGCAACCAAATCGAACGAACGCAGAGATGTTTGGTTCGAAGATGGTGAGGAGGTTGTTCACGGCCTCAAGATTCGAACAGTCATGCGTGCAAAGTACCAACGAGGTCGGCAATCCGTCCACCAATACTTGCGCATGACTAGTATCGTCAATCCGCACGCGACAATCAAACTCACAGTACGAAATCGAGAAGGAGAAATCATTGACCAGGGTAATTGGATTCGGACCACTGAGCACCTGCCACGCATCGTTGAGGAGATTAAGCCCCATCCGCACGGCATTCATCTTGGACAGCTTCAGCGCATGCTGAAAGAAGCAGAAGAGCGGAAATTAACCTCCTTTTTACGACACAATTTCTCTGGCGTAAGCATGCGGGCCGCCCGCGAAATTCTCCAATTGTCGGAACTTGACGAGGGGCGAACTCCAGTTCGAGTCAAAGCCGACGAAGCCCAAGGGATGATCGAGGCTTTCCAAAAAGTCAAACTTCTCTCACCCCCAACCGATTGCCTTTCTCCAATTGAAGAAATTCTCATCAAGAAAGGGCTTTCCAAAGCAATCGATTCCCGCTTCGCATCGACGGTGACGAGGAAGCCAGCAGTAACCCAAGGTCAGCCTTTCCAAATTGAGGTGGGGTTGGTCTTCGGAGGTGACCTTGCCGGCGATGGGCCAATCGAAGTTCTCAGATTCGCAAATCGCGTACCTCTGATGTATCAACAAGGAGGCTGCTTGCTCACAAAGGCTCTCGAGTCCGTCGATTGGAAACAATACGGACTCGATCATCCCGGCGGTCGTGGATTACCCAAGGGACCGGCCGCCGTACTAATCCATCTCGCATCGACCAACGTCCAATTCACCAGCGAAGCGAAGGAAGCGGTGGCGGATAACGAGGAAGTGAAGGAAGAAGTCAGGAAGGCGATGTTGGAGGTTGGACGAGGCCTTCGCAACCATTTGAAGAAACGAACACAGCGCAAGAAAGCGCAAGAAAAATTCGATCTCATCAACATAATTCTCCCCGAAATCTCACGCAAATCGAGCGAAATGCTCGGTCGTGAAGAACCCGATTTGGCGCCAGTCATAACCCGCATTATGGATGCGGTTTTCCTTGAGGATTCCCTCACTTGGGACAAGGAAACCAAGCAAACGATCTGTACGATTACAGTCTACAATTACACCGCCCGCGCACGCGCCTACACTCTCCTCGCTAAGTGGCCGGAAGGGGAAGGAGTACGGTTCTCAGAGAATCCCAGAGGTGGTCGTAAGGAGGCTACCGGATTGTGGGCTTGGCGATTGGATACTCTCGACCCCGGTCAGTCGACTGAAATCCGCTTCGCGGTCGAGGGGTTGGATCGTGGAGACTGGACTGAGGCTGAGATTTTCTTCCGTGGACAGAAAGAGATGATCGGCGCCACCAAGATCGATGAGAAATTACTCGATGAGATGCGGAAAATCGAGGCGTTGGCGGTCGCCGAAGCCGAGCATGCGAAGGCGACTGTAGTAGGTTCGATGGAACGTCTGGCTGAGCGAGCCGAGCCCGTAGAAGCTCCTGATTCGGCAATGTCTGAGGACACTGAAGCAGCGACTGAAGTTGCGGCGCCAGAAGCAGTTGCTCACGAAGGAACTGATACTGAAGCGATTCAGACAACCGATACCGATTGGTTCGGATTGAAGGAAGGTGAAGAAGAATGAGTGCGAATGGATACACGAAGGAACAGGTAATCGAGGCGCTGCACGACATCGCCGGTGAGATGCACAACAAGATGCTCAAGGGTGAGCCTCCGACGATGACTTTGCCTGTTCGAACCAAGAAAAATATTGCATTCGACTCGAAACTCGGCGTTTACAAATATGGCAAGAAGAAATCGACGCGGGATGCGACTTCACTCGGTTCCGCACGCCAATTGCTCAGAGCGTTGCACGTCACCGAATTCATCGAAGAGATGATTCACGCTGGTAAATCCTCAACCCTGAGGGAGATGTACTACATCTCCGAGGGCTGGGGTCACGGCAAGTTTGGCTCTCAGAACGAGAGCAATAATCTCGCCGAGGACCTCGAGATCATCACCAAGTGTATGCGAGAGGACTTCAAGCTCCGACCCGAAGAAGATGGGGCCAGAATCATCGGGAATATCACCTTCGAGGAGCGAA
>Ga0209228_1000984_pt1 | contig 14470 bp, 13 predicted proteins | sample METZYME_3_150m_FD_187547 | JGI IMG/M metagenome (GOLD analysis project Ga0209228, IMG submission 187547) | Marine microbial communities from oxygen minimum zone in mesopelagic equatorial Pacific - METZYME_3_150m (SPAdes) (version 2) | ecosystem: Environmental > Aquatic > Marine > Oceanic...
ATTTTCACGACGTCATGGACATAAACTTATGGTCGGCAGTATCACTAATGAAGCTAGTGGTCCCTAAAATGCAACAACGAGGTTGGGGACGGGTCATTAACATTTCCTCGATATACGGCCGAGAATATGGCGGAACCGCACCTTACATGACAGCCAAGGCTGCGATGATAGCTGCATCAAAACACTCGGGGATGACCGTCGCTAAGGATGGAGTGACGGTAAATTCTGTCGCCCCTGGCTCAATCCTGTTTCCGGGAGGAAGTTGGGATCGGTTCATCGAAAACAACACAACCGAGGCAGTGGATGAGTTTATAGAACGCAATCTTCCAATGGGCAGGTTCGGCTGGCCCGCACCCGTAGGGGCTACGGTAGCCTTTCTTGCTTCGCAACAAGCAGATTTAATCACTGGCGCATGCTTCAATGTCGACGGCGGCCAATCCCATAACTTGTTCTAACCACGTTCAGGGTTAGCTACAACTTGGGATTTCATATACGACGGATTAAATCATGCTAGAAGAAGTGAGAGTCTCTAACCATCTGCCAGGGACTCTCACTTTTTATCTAACAGTCAAGCAACTTTGGGCACCTAACAGGCAACCAATAAAATTGTGTCTTAGGATACTTCTACCACAGCACCAGCTTCTTCGAGTTTGGACTTAGCTGCGTCAGCATCATCTTTCGATGCTCCTTCAAGAATGGGCTTAGGCGCAGCCTCCACGAGATCCTTCGCCTCCTTAAGGCCTAACGGGGTCAACTCACGGACAGCCTTGATAACAGAAATCTTGTTCGCTCCGATGTCTTTGAGCACAACATCGAATTCATCTTTTTCCTCAGGCACACCACCATCAGCATCTCCAGGAGCACCTGATCCTGAAGCAACTACAACCGGTGCAGCTGCGCTCACACCAAATTCTTCCTCGAGGGCCTTAACAACCTCTGCAAGGTCAAGTACTGACATTGTTTTAATCTCTTCGATCAGATCTTCTTTACTCAGGGCCATTTTTGGTTTCTCCGACTTTATCCAAGATATTTTCTCGGAATTTTATTAACTGTTATTTTTATCGATTAGTAATGAATATTAACTACTTACAAACCAGCTATGTGATCGAACCTTCTTGCTGATTATCAACATGTCGTTGCAGCACGGTAGCCAAAGCCCTCACAGGCCCACTCATCACCATAACAAGCCCGGTAATTGGACTACTCATCGAACCAAGCATCTTCGTGATCAGTTCTTCTTTAGAAGGAAGCTTTGCGAGAGCCTCAACCCGATCGGATGTCAACACATCAGAATCGAGCATTCCTCCCATAATTTTGATGGGAAGGTCATTATCCCCTGCATATTCAACAAAAGCTTTCGCTGCGCTTGCCGGATCCCCCTCAGTGACCACAAACCCTATTGGACCATTCATAATGTCTTTAAGTTCAGGTTTGCCAGCTTCGTCTGCTGCAATACGGGCGAAAGTATTTTTCACAACCTTAAAACGGGCACCGCTGCTTCGCAATTCCTGGCGAAGACCAGTCATTTGCGTCACATCGACTCCTCGATATTCTGCTGCCACAACAAGTGGCGAAGACGAAAATATTTCTTTCATCTCCGCAACCAGTTCTTTACCTTTATCCGTTGGCATTCCACCTCCTAACTGCGCCCGTTTTACCAGAAAGTTTTATTTTGAAATGCAATGGCAAATCCAACAAAAAAACCCCGGAACTTAGTCCGGGGTGAAATACATCGCGTCATCTACAACGCCTTGATATTCGGACCTCGGATGGTGCTTCGGCATTATCCCGCTGCTGTTAATTCTTCACGGGACCAACTGTCTGCGGTCGCAGTATTCAATTATAGAATCTTATTGTAACTCGCCACACCCTCGAAAACTAATCACATCCAAAACAAATCATGGGCATTTTGGCTAATTTTGTCAGTTTGACTGAGTGAGTTTTTCTAGCTGGCTCTGATCAAGCTTGAATGGAGGACCCATTGTTGTGCAAAGAGTTACCCCTTTTACAAGCGGACCTTTTACTCCCTCAGGCTTTGCCCTTAATATGGTCGAGTAAACACTTGTAAGATTATCGAGTATTTGCTCATCTTCAAAAGCTACAGTACCGATTCTCACGTGTATATTGGCCCCGCGATCAAGTCGAATCTCTGCTCGACCTTTCTTAGCGCTTTCAATCGCTGCCTTGACATTATCAGGTTGGACAACCGTACCGGTACGCGGGTTCGGCATCAAACCCTTACGACCCAGATATCTCCCAAGCTTACCGATCTTACCCATTTGATCAGGAGTCGCTATGGCCACATCGAATTCAGACCAACCTCCTTCTATACGCTTCACCAAATCATCGTCAACTACGTACTCCGCTCCAGCATCAACCGCTGCCCGAGCTGCATCTCCCTGCGCAAAAACGAATATTCGAACATTTTTTCCTGTGCCATGCGGCAATTCGGCGATTTCACGCATCTGCTGGTCAGAATGACGAGGATCTGCGCTTGTAGCAACATGAAGCTCGATTCCTTCAGCAAATTTCACCTTAGAAAATTCTTTAGCCAAGGCAACAGCCGAATCAGGCGCGTGCAGACTTGTGCCAGCTGCTTCTGCTGCAGCGTTATAGCGCTTCCCATGCTTTGCCATCCATTTAACCCTCAACGACTAACCGAGCTCCCCTTGAACCGGGGTCATTGCACTCGTGCCGACTATAAATAACTAGTCAATAACTTCTACGCCCATGCTTCGGGCACTGCCTTCAATAATCTTCATTGCCGACTCAATATCTTTTGTGTTGAGGTCTGGCATTTTAGTCTCTGCAATCTCACGAATTTTAGTTCGTTTGATATTGCCAGCCACTTCAATCCCTACAGAACCTGATCCCGCAGGAATACCAGCTGCTTTTTTTATCATGTCGGAAGCAGGTGGCGTCTTCAGTTCCATGGTGAAAGATCTATCAGCGTACACAGTTAATTCAACTGGAACGATATTGCCTACCAGAGATGAAGAGCGTTCGTTATATTCCTTCACAAACTGCATAATATTGACACCATGTTGGCCAAGTGCGGGGCCCACTGGAGGAGCAGGAGTTGCTCCACCAGCAGGTAGTTGTAGTTTGATTACTGTCGTGACTTTCTTAGCCAACGTAACGTTCCTTCGTTTCTAATCTCAATTATTAATTAAATGAGGGCCGACTATCCAATAGCTACGACTTCTCAATCTGAAGAAAGTCAAGTTCAACCGGCGTCTCTCGCCCGAAGAACGAAACGTGCACACGCACTTTACCGCGGTCTGCAAGTACCTCATCAACCGTGCCCATGAAGTCAGCGAAAGGACCATCTTTAATTCGAACAGACTCTCCGGACTCATAACCTATGCGAACACGCGGAGCTTCGGAAGTCATCCGGCTCATAATTCGATCCACTTCTGAGTCTTCTAGCGGAATAGGTTTTGGACGCTTCTCACGTTCGTCTTCAGCCGATATAAACCCTGTCACACCTGGGGTGTTACGGACAACGTACCAAGATTCCTCATCCATAACCATCTGCACAATTAAGTAGCCCGCGTACATCTTTTTCTGAACAGTCTTACGTTCGCCTTCACTGATTTCTACTTCCTCCTCAGTCGGAACCACTACGTTAAGAATCTTATCTTTAACATCCATCGTGGACACTCTTTGTTCAAGATTCTTCTGAACGCGATCTTCCTGACCTGAGTAGGTATGAACGATATACCATCGAGCTACGGTGCCACCTGTCGTGTCGCTTTGAGTAGTCATATCTATTCTATGTTCCTGAGAATATTGCAAGAACTCTAGCGAACAGCATATCTACTAAACCGAGAAACAGTCCTATCGTTGCAGAAAGTGCTATAACCATCAAAGTAAGACGGGTTGCTTCCTGGCGCGTCGGCCAGGAGACCTTTCGAAGTTCTGAGAATACCTCGCCAAAGAACCTGAAGATCGAAAATCCTGCAGATCCCGATACCCCCGGTCCGGATGTACTGCGTACTGGTGTTCTTGCCAACGAGACCCTTACCTTTTTTCTCGAAATACTTGCGGCTTACGGCACACCGGGCAGAATTTCTTCAACTCAATACGATCTGGTGTGTTACGCCTGTTTTTTTCAGTGTTGTATGTGTAAGCCTTGCACTCAGTGCAATTCATATCAACCAGAGTACGGACTCCACTTTTCTTAGCCATAAATGCGCTCTATTTAATCCTAATTCATCATGTGGCCTTGCCGTGAAAGAAGTCTACATCCATCAAGCAACTGGCCCAATTCCAGAGATGTTTCAACCGTAACCAACCTTCAACAACCACCAAATCATCAACAACTGCTGAGAGTCGATTACAGTAATCTAATCCAAAACTTCGGTAATTACACCTGAACCAACCGTGCGCCCACCCTCGCGGATGGCGAAGCGTAAGTTCTCTTCAAGAGCAACCGGATACCCGAGTTCAATTTCCATGTCAGTATTATCGCCCGGCATAACCATTTCCACACCAGCCCCTAGATTAATCGAACCGGTGACATCAGTCGTTCGGATATAGAACTGAGGCTTGTAACCAGGAAAGAATGGTGTATGTCGTCCGCCCTCGTCGTTAGTCAGGACATACACTCGAGCCTTGGCTTTTGTAGAAGGGTTAATGGACGATGGCTTTGCCAGTACAGCACCACGTGAAACCTCTTCACGTTCGATACCTCGAATCAAACATCCAACTGCGTCACCAGGTTGACCTTCTTCCAGGGTCTTATGGAACATCTCCACTCCTGTAACAACAGTTGACACTGTATTACCAAACCCAACAATTTCAATCGGATCACCAGTCTTCACAATACCACGCTCAATTCGACCGGTAACAACAGTACCACGTCCCTTAATCCCAAATACATCTTCGACGGGCATCAAGAAGGGCTGATCTACATCACGCTCTGGAATGTCGATGTAATCGTCAACAGCTTGCATAAGCTCATGAATAGACTTCACCCACTTGTTATCTCCATCTTCGTGGTTCTCCAATGCTTCAAGTGCACTAACTTGGACAACCGGAAGATCATCCCCAGGGAAACCATTCTTCGAAAGGAGTTCTCGTACTTCAAGTTCGACGAGTTCCAATAGTTCGTCATCGTCGACGGCGTCTGCCTTATTCAATGCCACTACCAACTTCGGAACGTTGACTTGGCGGGCCAGCAGAATGTGCTCATAAGTTTGCGGCATAGGTCCGTCAGCGGCCGATACCACGAGAATAGCACCATCCATCTGGGCAGCTCCAGTGATCATATTTTTGATGTAATCAGCGTGGCCAGGACAATCGACGTGAGCGTAGTGACGAGAATCCGTCTCATACTCAGTATGTGTTGTCGCTATAGTCACGCCACGCTCTCGCTCTTCAGGAGCGTTGTCAATCTCGTCAAAAGCCTTCGCCTGAACGTTAGCTTGAGTGTGTGCAAGCACGTTGGTGATAGCGGCTGTGAGCGTCGTCTTGCCGTGGTCAACGTGCCCGATTGTGCCGACGTTTACGTGCGGCTTACTGCGGTCAAATACTTGCTTAGCCATTATTTTTCTTTTGCTCCGTCTTCCGGAGTCTCCTATGCATTTGCTCTTACTCTGATATCGATGGTGCTTAGCTTGGAGCCCACACCGAGGATTGAACTCGGGACCTCATTCTTACCAAGAATGCGCTCTACCACTGAGCTATGTGGGCCCGAAAGACCCTCCCCTAATAGGGCACACCCGTAACTAACCTGTACCATAATTCTGGTGCAGGGAGCAGGATTCGAACCTGCGAAGCCGTCAAGCGGCAGATTTACAGTCTGCTGGGTTTAACCACTCCCCAATCCCTGCCCAAACAAAAACTTTATCACAGCAAAACCCAATTTCACTGCATGTGGCGTCGATATTCGTAAAGGTTTTTTAAGTGTTCGCACCAGCCATTTTATATTGGAGCCCTAGGAGGGATTCGAACCCACGACCTACTGATTACAAATCAGTTGCGCTAGCCACTGCGCCACTAGGGCCACTTAAGATCAAAAAAAGATCTGCATTGATAGTAGCGACCAATCTAAACTCTGGTCAATAAGTTGAACTACAGAATTATGTTCTACCCGAACATTTCCAACTCGGTCGATGAGTTCTAGTAGCCAAATTTCAGTAGGTTCAGGCGCACGGTCACTCTCCCCAGGGAGATCCACGCAAGACCGCCTCATTAGCCACTCTACGCATCACCTCAGCCAGCGGCAATCCAGTTGCCTGCGCTATTTCTCTACACGCCTCGTACTCAGGGGCGGCCTGCGCTATCGTATCTCCAATTCGTTTCAACTTTACCGGAACTTTACCAAGTGACGTATCAACTTTTACTATCTGACGCTCAGCTTCGTAACGCTGTACAGTCCGTCGACGTACTCCAAGAGTAGATGTCTCTTTGAGCATAAGCTCTGCAACCTGGTCAACTAAATCACCCTCAACAAGAACAGACAACATCGTCCCGGGTCGGTTTTTCTTCATCTGTATAGGGGTAAACCAAACATCTAAGACTCCATGATCCATCAGAGTTTCATGAACATAACCAAGAACCTCTCCCGACGAATCATCAATATTGGTCTCAAGTAGCATCAGATTAGAATCATCAAGGCACGAAGTATCAACAGATGAACGATATTTCAATCGACCGATCCAAAGCCCAACTACATTTGCATGATCTTCTGGATCCCTCAAACCCGCTCCGTACCCAATTTGGTCGGTAATGAACTCCGCTTGATGAAATTGAGCGAGAGTAGATACTATGGCGGCGCCTGTGGGAGTGACTGCCTCTCCAACTGGCTGCTTGCCACCAACTCTAACCGGAGCTCCTGAGGCCTTGTAAATCGCGGCGGTAGCTATGGAAGTCGCACCCATCAAGCCATGGCTACTAGAAGAAGTGCCAATTCCAGCAGGAAAAGCAGAGGCATATAAATTATCAACTCCCAAGAGCCTAAGTCCAATCACGGCCGAAGAAATATCGACAAGCGTATCGACAGTTCCAAGCTCATGGAGGTGAGTTGTTCCCACTTTACCACCATGCGCTGATGATTCAGCCTCGGCCAACACGTCAAATATACGTTTGATCATTTTCTGGTCAGAGTCGTGAAGATTAGAGGCTTCTATTGAGTTGTAAAAATCATCCCAGGTGCGTTTTCTTCTACCACCTTCATCCAGTTCCACATCAACCAGTGTCGCTTTAAGACCGCCACGTTTAACTGATTTGCTACTGAGTTGATATCCACGATCAGGTATTTTGTCCAACTCAACCTGTAAATCATCGAGAGTTAAACCCACATCCACCATAGCGCCGAGCAACATATCGCCGCTTACTCCACCAATCATGTCAAGGTATGCCGTAGTCTCCATCAAAAAAGTTCCTACCTCTTTAAGGAAATAAAATAACTCATGTATTGATATACATACTCATGGCTATCACCTGAATATGTATTCACTTCGATACTTTGACAATGCCAGATTCTGAGCCTGGCAAATTCAGGACATCATTTAGTGCCCCTGATCTAAATCCTTTTGGATCTAACTCCATCACTTTATACCCTGACGCTAAAATGATTTGTTCAGCTTCAAAACGAACGTGCTCAAATCGCTCAAAGTCATCCATTGGTATTTCTACCCGTGCTGTTTGCCCATAATGACGCACACGGACCACCCCAAACCCAAGATCCCGCAAACCCTTCTCCGACTTCCCAATCATCGACAATGCTCTTACCGAAACGGCAGTTCCGTACGGAATTCGAGATGATAAACACGGCTGTGCGGGTTTATCCCATGTGGGAAGATCCATACGCTTGGAGATATCTCTAATTTCCTTTTTCGACATCCCCGCTTCTACCAAAGGAGAAACCACTTCGAAATTTTTGGCTGCTTCCATACCTGGCCGATAATCTCCTAAATCGTCGGTATTGGCACCATTCGCCACCTTGGTTATACCTTCCGCAACAGCCACTTGTTCAAGGTGTACGTACAACTCTGTCTTGCAAAAGAAACAACGACGTCCATCGTTAGCCAAATATCGAGGATCTTCGATTTCATTTGTATCAACAACAAGATGCCGCCATCCTTTAGTTCTAGCAAGCGCTATTGCTGCTTCAAGCTCCTCTGGAGCAACACTGGGTGACCGTGAAGTGACAGAAAGAGTGTTCACGCCTAATACTTCATGAGCCACAGCCGCAAGGAAAGTTGAGTCTACGCCACCGGAGTACGCGACTATCAACGACCCGTATCCACTGACAAGTTTTTTCAAGTCAGCAAACTTCAGACCCAAGGCCTTATCAACAGTAGCGTCGTCTTTCATCCAGAAGGAATCTCCACTTTAATTTCTGGTTTAACTCTTATAGAACTAGCTTGCAAAGCGAATCTTACAGCCTCAAGGACATTACTTAGTCTGGAAACCTTGACGGTATTGTCACTTCCTGTATCTCCAACAGCAGATGGGATCAAGCAGTCCTCAAATCCCAACCTCGCAGCTTCAAAAATACGACGATCAGCTCCAGGAATCGACCGCAACTCACCGGCCAAACCAATTTCACCAGCCGCAGCAACTCTACTTATGACGGGTCTATCCATCATAGAAGACGCTATAGCCAATGCTATTGCCAGATCGGCAGCTGGCTCCTTGATTTCAAATCCACCGATCACGTTGATCAACAGATCATGATTTGCAAGCGGCAATTTCATGTGCTTGGCAAGAACAGCGACAATCAGATGTAGTCGTGATAAATCAACGCCATTAGCAACACGCCGAGGTGCAGACAAAGACGATGCAGTAGCCAAAGCTTGAATTTCCACTGCGAGCGATCGGGTCCCTTCAACTATTATCGCAATGGCGGATCCTGATGCCTCTTTTACACGTTGGTTCATAAACACTTGGGAGGGATCTGATATCCCATAAAGCCCTTCTTCGCGCATCTCGAAAACCCCCAGCTCGTCGGTAGGACCAAACCGATTTTTGACCCCTTGTAGCATCCGGAGTGGACCGCTCGTATCACCCCTAATCTGCAGCACCGTATCAACCTGATGCTCAAGAACTCTCGGACCCGCTATCGATCCATCTTTCGTCACGTGACCGCTTACAACAAGTGATATATGATTCGCTCTGGCATGAGAAGACAAGAATGACGCACATTCCCTGATCTGGGAGATGGTGCCAGACGATGAATCAAGGTCAGGATGGGTAGCGGTCTGTATCGAGTCAACGATTACGACAACCGGTTCTGCCTGAACCATATGAGCTGCTATTTCGACAACATTCCCCGTGGCCACCACAAATATTCGGTCACCTGAAATCCCTAAACGTGAAGCTCGTAGATGAATCTGCTCCAATCCTTCTTCGCCAGTAGCGTATAAGACTTTTTGCCCTGCCTTTGCAATAGCTGCAACTGCCTGAAGTAAAAGTGTGGATTTCCCAATACCAGGATCACCTGCAAGCAAAGTCGTTGAGCCGGCAACGAAGCCACCTCCCATAACTCGGTCAAATTCTTTAATTCCAGTGGCGATATACTCCATCCGGTCGGTCGAAACATCATTCAACTCAATAAGCGGTTCCACTGCCGATCCATGCGTGAGGCTATCAATACCATTTCTGTGACTTAAGTTAACCTTGCTTTGTTCGACTGTGTTCCATTCTTTACATTGGTTGCATTTTCCAACCCACTTAAAAGTTTTGTGTCCACACTCACTACATTGATATAACGTCTTTGATTTTTTTGGCATCGTGCAAATGAGTATCCTATTTCTCGTCGCTGCGAGCAACAATTAATGACAATCGCCATTTTATTAAATCCAGTTATCCTAATCTCTATAACAAATCATTCGACAAATTAAGTATGTATCTGGTCAGCACTTCTCAAAGTCACATACACGTAGCAATGCTGCAAAACACATAACATGTCAAGGGATATCCATATGAGTGAACTCTCTAAATCTGCCGCCACAGTAGGAGATCTACTGGTTCAGCGAGGCGAAACGATTTCTGTAGCCGAATCATCAACTGGCGGACTAATATCGGCTGCATTGTTAGCCGTCCCGGGAGCTTCAGCTTATTTCGTAGGGGGAACCGTGGTTTATACGAAACCTGCCCGTGATGCATTCCTCAAAATTGACTTGGACAAGCATCCTGGAATCCGCTCGGCAACAGAATCGTATGCGCTCTTGCTCGCACAAGGCAGCCGGGAATGCCTGACAACAACATGGGGCCTCAGTGAAAGTGGAGCGGCTGGGCCGACCGGTAATAGGTATGGAGATGATCCAGGTCATACATGCATTGCAGTATCTGGCCCCTCAGACTGTTCCAAAACCTTTGAATCTGGAGTTCAAAATAGAGAAGCAAACATGCAGTTATTTGCAGAACAAGCACTGAAAATATTCGAGCTAGTACTGAGAAAATTTTGAGTTTATGATAACAATCTGAGGTTTGCCGTAACAATAAAAAAGGGCAGGAAAATTTCCTGCCCTTTTCACTGATTTCAAAACTCGACCATCAGGTACTACTTACAGTTTGTTTATCGTCCGAATCTGAGGAGCTACTCTTTGTTCTACGAGGTTTTCTTTTCTTCTTTGGGGTCTGTACAACAATTGCACCATCAATAAAATCAAGTTCGACCGTATCACCTGCACCGAACTCATTTCGCAAAAGTTTCTCGGAAAGCTCATCCTCAATCTCATCTTGTATCAATCTGCGCAACGGACGAGCTCCCATCTTTGGGTCAAACCCACGCTCGACAAGGTAATCACGTGTCTTATCGGTAACTTGCATCACCAGTCCATGCTCCAAAACACGTCCTTCCACTTCCTTCATCATAATGTCTACGATCTCAAGAATATGAGAACGCTCTAATGGATGGAACACAACAGTTGAATCTATACGGTTTAAGAATTCTGGCTTGAAACCATTTTGAGGATCCTTAACTGCTTCCAACACTCGATCTTTAACTCGCTCATAATCCAATGTCTCTGAATCTTGCCGTCCAAAGTTAAATCCAATTCCTCCGCTACTTTGAATCAAACTCGACCCCAAATTCGACGTCATAACAATAACGGTATTCTTAAAGTCCACTTTGCGACCTTTAGAATCGGTCAGATGACCATCCTCGAACACCTGTAATAAAACATTGAAAACATCTGGATGAGCCTTCTCAATTTCATCAAGAAGAATAACCGAATACGAGCGACGCCGAACAGCTTCTGTCAACTGGCCGCCCTCATCAAATCCGACATAACCTGGTGGGGCTCCGACAAGTCTTGCTACAGAATGCTTTTCCATGAACTCAGACATATCCAGTCGAACCATAGCGTCTTCTTCACCGAACAGGTATTCGGCCAATTTTTTTACACTATGCGTTTTACCAACACCGGTTGGACCCAAAAACAAAAAAGCTCCGATTGGGCGTTTGGGATCTTTCAACCCAGCGCGTGATCGACGAACTGCTTTCGATATCACTGATATAGCCTCATCTTGCCCAACAACATTCAAACGAAGCGCTTCCTCCATCTTGATAAGTCGCTCTTTTTCCTCAATGTCTAAGCGCGTAACAGGTATCCGTGTCCACATCGCAACGACTTCCGCAATATCGTCAGCGGTTACTTTTGCTTCACCAGCATTAGGATTTTCTTTCTTCCATCCGGCATCAAGTTGTTCAATTTTTGTGACTAATTTCAATTCACGATCGCGCAGTTCTGCAGCAGTCTCATATTTTTGAGCCGAAATAACTTCGTCTTTTTCAAGCCGAACTGCATCAAGTTCCTTCTGTGCTTCGCGGAGTGGTTTGGGCACAGTTGAATGCTTGATTCTCACCCGTGAAGCAGCTTCATCAATAAGATCTATGGCTTTATCAGGTAATTGCCTGTCTGCGATATAGCGGTCAGCCAGTGTTGCAGCCGTCTCTAAAGCCTCATCCAATATCTCTAAGTCATGGTGCTGTTCATACATACCTTTGACACCACGCAAAATTTCGACTGTGGTAATCGCATCAGGCGCATCAACCACAATTGGCTGAAAACGACGTTCCAAGGCTGGATCTCGTTCAACATATTTACGATAGTCATCCTGGGTAGTGGCACCTACAACTTGCAATTCACCACGAGCCAATGAGGGTTTCAAAATATTAGCAGCGTCCACCGCACCCTCTGCAGCGCCAGCACCAACCATAGTGTGCATCTCATCAATAAAAAGGACACAATTACCAGCTGTCTTTAACTCTCCAATGACTTTCTTAAGGCGTTCTTCGAATTCACCGCGATATTTGGTGCCAGCAACCAGCGCTCCCATATCCAGCGTTACGACACGCTTACCCTGAAGTGTTGCGGGTACATCTCCATCTACAACCAGGTGGGCAAGTTTTTCGACAATTGCTGTCTTTCCAACACCCGGCTCACCAATAAGTACAGGATTATTCTTAGTTCGACGACTCAAAATCTGAATAACACGTTGAAGTTCGGTATCTCGTCCTACAACAGGGTCGAGATCCCCGTCAGCGGCACGTTTTGTCAAATCAACTCCCAGCTCATCCAAAGCGGGGGTACGGCTCGTGCGAGTGTTTGAACGCGAACCACTTGACTGGCCAGAGCTCTGTTTTTGGATAATACCGTTCGTCTCTTCACGTACTTTTTCTAGACCCACTCCAAGGCTTTCTAAAACACCAGCAGCAACTCCTTCTCCTTCACGCATAAGACCGATCAGAAGATGTTCAGTCCCAATATAGTGATGGTTAAGTCTGCGAGCTTCGTCAACAGCCAACTCGATCACCTTCTTAGCGCGCGGTGTTAGGCCAATTTCACCTGGGGTCGGGCGTTCTCCACGACCAATTATAAATTCGACGGCTGAACGAACTTTTACCAACTCGACGTTTAGATTTAAAAGTACCCGCGCGGCAACACCTTCGGTTTCTCTTACAAGCCCGAGCAATATGTGCTCGGTACCAATGTAATTATGGTTGAACCGTTGAGCTTCTTCCTGCGCAAGTGAGAGAACCCTACGCGCCCGCTCCGAGAACTTTTCAAACCTGCTGGGCATTTAGCTCCCTTCCCAGATAACTGCTGTTGTTCGTTAATTATTACTCACTATCTTCGAAAATTTCTCCGAAACCATCAGAGACTTCCTCTGACGGTTTCGGGGTTTCAGATACTTCAACATCTGATCCATCAACAATTTGCTTTAAGCTCAGACCTAAACGACGACGCTCCGGCTCAATTCTGATGATCTTCAGTTCCAGCTCGTCTCCTTCGTTGACCACATCCTTGGGATGCTTAATCACCTGTTGAGAAAGTTCGCTTATATGTATAAGTCCTTCAATGCCGCGATCAATACGTGCGAATGCTCCAAAATTAGCAAGCTTAGTCACCGTTCCAGTGACTGTCTGGCCAATCGAAAATTTAGACTCAATTTCATCCCACGGTTCCGGTTGTAAGCGCCTTAAACTCAACGCAATCTTAAGGTTTTCCCGGTCCACGCGAAGGACGAATACGTCTATCTCTTCACCAACAGTGACGATTTCATCGGGGCTTTTCACAGGTTCCCACGATAATTCAGAAATATGAATCAGACCGTCAGCCCCACCAAGGTCTACAAATGCCCCAAAGTTAGATATGCCAGCAACGCGACCCTTCCGGATCTCACCTTCGGTCAACTCTTCAACCAACCGAGACTTCTGAACTTGCTTCCAGGCTTGCAGCGCTGCTCTTTCTGAGAATATAGCCCGATTTCGACGCCGATTAAGTTCAATAATCTTAAAGTCAACCGTCATCCCTATAAAGCCTTCCTTAGGCGGCTCACCACCTGGAACATAAAGCTCGCGTGCCGGACCGATTAACTGGGATAGCGGGACAAAACCTTGCACGCCTTCAGATTCAACAACGGCACCGCCGCGGTTTGCGCCAGTTATGACACCATTGCAGGTCTCATTATTATCCATGGCTTTCTCTAGGATACGCCATCCCTGTTCACCACGAGCTCGATCAACAGACAAGATCGAAGAGCCCTCGTTTCCCTCAGGGTTTACCACATAAGCAATTATCTCATCGCCTACTTTTAATTCTTCTAAAACCTCAGGGGGTAAAGATCGCATCTCTTTAGTGGGCACAAATCCCTCGGATTTATAACCAATGTCTACGAGCATGCCTTCAGGCTTCCGGCTCATGACGCGACCATCTATGATCTCTCCTCTACGGAGAATCTTCGAAGGAAGGAACTCCTCGAGAAGGTCTGCCATCGTCATTTCGCTCTCAGCAGGCTTCTCGGCAACGGCGACAGGAGCACTTGTCGTGTCATTTGCCTCTTCTTCAGTATCTGTGGCCTCAGGAGTAGCTGTAGCCTCAGGAGTAGCTGTGGCCTCAGGAGTAGCTGTAGCCTCAGGAGTAGCTGTAGCCTCAGGAGTAGCTGTAGCCTCAGGAGTAGCTGTGGCCTCAGGAGTAGCTGTAGCCTCAGGAGTAGCTGTAGCCTCAGG
>Ga0209228_1000985_pt1 | contig 14461 bp, 10 predicted proteins | sample METZYME_3_150m_FD_187547 | JGI IMG/M metagenome (GOLD analysis project Ga0209228, IMG submission 187547) | Marine microbial communities from oxygen minimum zone in mesopelagic equatorial Pacific - METZYME_3_150m (SPAdes) (version 2) | ecosystem: Environmental > Aquatic > Marine > Oceanic...
TATTGGGAAGATAACCAATTATTTCATGGCGATGAAACCTCAACGAAAAAACCATTTTCAATAGTAATTCCCCCTCCCAATGTCACTGGATCGTTGCATATGGGGCATGCTTTTAACAACACACTTCAAGATATCCTCGCCCGGTGGAAACGTATGTTAGGGTTTGCTGTTTTATGGCAACCGGGCACAGACCATGCTGGTATTGCTACTCAAAATGTTGTCGAACGTCAATTACATGCAGAGGGGGTCAATCGGCAAGAAATTGGACGCGAAGAATTTATAAAACGTGTTTGGAAGTGGCGAAAAGAGTCAGGCGGAACCATTAATAACCAGCTAAACAAGCTAGGAAGCTCGTTGGATTGGAAAAGAGATCGGTTTACAATGGATGAAGGTCTTTCCAAGGCAGTGAGAGAGGTTTTTGTCTCTCTATACGAAGAGGGGTTGATCTACAAAGGAAACTATATAATCAATTGGTGCCCCAGATGTCTAACAGCCCTCTCGGACCTGGAGGTAGAGCACAAGGAGACCCAAGGACACCTTTACAATATAAGATATCAATTTAAAAATAGTAAAAATTCGTTAACTATAGCAACGACACGTCCAGAAACTCTACTAGGTGATTCCGCTGTAGCCGTAAACCCAAAAGATGAACGCTATCAAAGCATGATCGGCAAAACACTGTTACTTCCCCTCTTAGGTCGAGAACTCCCACTAATAGGTGATAGTTATGTAGACTCTTCTTTCGGATCGGGGGCATTGAAGGTGACTCCCGCGCATGACCCGAATGATTTCGAGCTTGGACGCCGCCATAATCTAGATTTGATTAACGTTATGAATCCCGATGGTTCTATGAACGAATTAGCGGGCCCTCCCTACCAAGGGCTTGATCGTTTTACCTGTCGACAAAAGTTAGTTGAAAACCTAAAAGCACAAAATTTTGTGGAAAGCATCGAAGAACATGTCCATTCTGTAGGAAACTGTTACCGTTGTCATACAGTAGTCGAACCCTACGTGTCGACTCAATGGTTTGTTAAAACTAAACCTCTCGCCAAATCTGCAATCGAGACTGTAAAAAATGGACAAATAAATATAACCCCTAAAACTTGGGAAAAAACCTACTTTAACTGGATGGAAAATATCCGCGACTGGTGTATTTCAAGACAAATTTGGTGGGGTCACCAGATTCCTGCTTGGAATTGCTCAGCGTGCGAGAAAGTGACTGTTGCCCGTGAAACCCCAAAAGTTTGCTGTCATTGTAACAAAGATGGCCTGATCCAAGAAACCGACGTTCTTGATACTTGGTTTAGTTCTGCACTTTGGCCCTTCTCAACATTGGGTTGGCCTGAACAAACTCAAACTCTGAAAAAATTTTATCCTACATCAGTGCTTTGTACAGGATTTGATATCCTCTTTTTCTGGGTAGCGAGGATGATTATGATGGGCAATAGATTCATGGACAATGTTCCTTTCCGCAATGTTTACATACACGCCCTGATTCGAGATGCTGAAGGTCAGAAAATGAGTAAAACAAAAGGAAATGTAATCGACCCATTAACTATGATGGATAAATACGGTACAGATGCCCTCCGCTTTACATTGGCAGCATTTGCCGCACAAGGCCGAGATATAAAACTGTCCGAAGAACGCATCGAAGGATATCGAAATTTCTGTAACAAACTGTGGAACGCTTCTCGTTTTGTATTGATGAACTTAGATGACTATAATGGAACTTGTGAATTAATGCCTAATAAAAGTCGTCCTACTGCCCACCGCTGGATTCTAAGCCGCTTAAATCAAGTGTCTCGCGAAGTTAACCTTGCGCTGGAAGAATTTAAATTTAATGATGCGGCTTCTTCCATATATAGATTTATATGGAACGAATACTGTGACTGGTTTTTAGAGTTATCCAAGTCTCACCTATATGGTGGAGATGCTAGGAAAGAGACTCAAAATATACTTACTTATGTTTTGGAAGCTTGCCTAGGCTTACTACATCCATTTATGCCATTTATTACCGAAGAAATTCGCAGCAAACTACCAGGAACAAGTGGCAGTATTATGGAAAGTTCATTTCCCGAGTACGAAGAAAAAAATTTGGATTTAAATGCAGAAAAAACATTTTCTACTGTCATTAATGTGATCACTAGTGTGCGTAATATACGTGGGGAAATGAATTTAAACCCTGGTCTAAACGTGGACCTTTTTATTAGAACTAAACATGACTACGAGTCCACGATACTGAAAAATAACACTAATTATATTAATAACTTAGCCAGAGTAACCCTTGTAGAATCGGGCCTCTCAGTAGAAAAACCAAGGGTATCCGCCTCATCGGTTTGCAATGAAATGGACATATTTATCTCTCTTGAAGGGAAGATAAATTTTACAGAGGAAAAAAAACGCATCGAAAAAGAGTTGAAAAAAATTGAAAAAGATATCATAGTTTTGGATAAGAAACTCTCCAACAAGAAATTCATCGATAATGCGCCCCCAGAGGTTATCGAGAAAGATGGTCAGAGAAAACAACTCCTCTCTGAAAAACAAGCGCGACTGAAAATCCATCTAGATACTGTTGATATTGCGCTCTCCAAATAAAGTTAGAGTAAATCAGCAAATAGTTCGGAGTTATTTATTTTTTTATGGAAGCTAAAGTAAATCCCTTAACAAGAAAAGACATCCCCGGAAAAGCCAAGTGGAACCTAGACGGTTTGTATTTGAAGGAATCCTTGTGGGAAGAGGATATTAAGAAACTGGAAAAGGATCTTACTGGCTACGAATCTTTTAAAGGAACTCTTTCTAGTTCAGCGAAAAATATAAAATCATGCCTTGAGTTTGACATTAACATATCTCGAACAATGGAAAAACTTTATACCTACGCCCATCTTCGTAACGATGAAGATAAAACTCACTCCCAAAATCAAAGCAACTTTGAAAAAATAGTTCGTTTGAATACACTTGCAGCGCAGGCAAGTAGTTACATTGCATCCGAGCTAATGGCTATTTCAGAAGACCAAATGAATCAATTCTTAGAGGATAAGGAGTTAGAGTTTTACAAACTACATTTGGAACGAATACTTAGATATAGGAAACATACTCTTTCGGAAAAAGAAGAAAAAATTCTTGCATCATCGGCAGAAATAGCGAGAACTGCGCGAAATGCCTTTGAAATGCTCGATAATGCTGACTTGAAACTTGGTATCGTCCATGATGAGAATGGAAATGACGTAGCTATTACTCAAGGAAATTTTCAAAGTATCATGCAAAACCAAGACCGCAGAGTACGAAAAGAAGCTTTTGAAACATTCTATACTGCATATTCGGATCATCAATACACATACGCATCACTCCTTGCCAGTAATATTAAAAAAGATATTTTCTACGCCCGTGAAAAGAATTATTCTTCGGTCAGGGAAAAGTCCATGTTTAGCGAGAATATTCCAGTTGAAGTCTACGACAACCTCATTGCTACGGTGCATGAAAACATGGCGCCTTTACATAAATATTTTTTCTTAAGAAAAAATATTCTTAAACTTGATCAAATTCATATTTATGATACGAGCGTACCATTGGTTAAAGATATTCATTGGCATCTTGGATACGAAGATTCTGTGACTAAAATTATCGACTCCCTTCAACTTCTAGGGTCTGATTACACTGAATCTCTAAGAAAAGGACTTATTGATAACCGCTGGGTGGACCGTTATGAATCAAAGGGGAAACGAAGCGGAGCATACTCCTCAGGGTGTTATGACTCGAATCCTTTTATACTGATGAATTATCGGGAAGATAACATTAACAGCATGTATACCCTCGCACATGAAGCAGGGCACTCTATGCACTCGTTTCTTTCACGAAAGACACAACCTTACCTTTACGCGGATTACACCATATTCGTCGCAGAGGTAGCATCTACATTCAATGAAGTTCTTCTCACGAAATACCTTCTTTTACAGGACATTAGTAAAAGTATGAAAATTTATCTAATTTGTAGAGAAATAGATAATCTACGAGGAACTCTTTATAGGCAAACCATGTTCGCTGAATTTGAGCATCTTGTTTATACCACAGCTGAAAGTGATCAACCGATGACACTAGATACATTCAAGGAAATTTATAGAAAACTACTTGAAAAATATTTTGGTGAAGATACTATTCTTGATGATTGCCTATCTCTCGAATGTTTTCGGATTCCACACTTTTACTTTAGTTTTTACGTTTACAAGTATGCTACCGGAATATCGGCGGCTTATGCCTTAGCAAACATTGTCTCGGAAGGAGGTAAAACAGAACTAAACGATTATTTAAACTTTTTAAAAGGGGGTGGCTCTAAATATCCTATCGATCTATTAAAAGGTGCTGGGGTAGATATGACTTCTTCGGAACCAGTTAACACGGCTTTAAAAAATTTTTCTACTCTAGTAAACCAACTTGAGGCGTTGACCAATTGATTTTTTTATTATTTTCTAAATTATAGAGGAATACCATTTTGAAAAAACAAGGGAATAATCAGCAATCCCAAAGAGGGAACAACCAAAGACGGAATAACTCAAATGGATCGAGAAATGGTCAAAATCATAACAATGGAAATAACAACTCGAACCGAAACGCTGGGCGTGGAAAAAAACCTCATGAACCCCATCTTTGGGCTTCATCTGCCTCATCATCCACAACATTGACCTCCCACCTTTCTATGGTCAATAGGCGAAACCAAGATAGTGCGGGAAAAAATGCTAGCAGTAATAATGAAACTGGAAAATCGAACGGTAAATCAAAACTAAAATCTGGTTATAGAAAAAATGGGCGGACTCGAGATGACTCCCAGAAACAAAATCATAAAAGACACTACAACAAACCTAACTCAGTTAATAAAAAACTACCACCAAGAGAAGTCCAGACTACCTCTAATACTCCTAAACAAGGAAATGAAAATGGATATAGCAAAACTCTTAAATCTAAAACCAACACCTTTGGCATAGATCCGTTCGAACTATTTTGTGCTTATCACTTAGGCATCTCATCTCAAAACCAGTACCGGCCGGCAAACATTAATCAAGTAGCCAACCGATTTAAAATTGATATTGGTACAACTCGACAAATACTAAAAGAATATGGAATGGACTCTGCATCTTTACTTGACCGAGACTTTGACATGGCCCTTGCACAACTTGATATTCAGGTTGCGCCGGAGGGAGTCAATCGAACCGAGTTAGGAAAAAATATTTTTGAAGATTTCTTAGGGGCTCCGATAAAAAAACGTGATTGGAAGAAAATTTTAGAAGACGATAGAAAAGAAAATGCAAAAACCTTTAGCTAATCATAGGTTTAAATCTCTTCACAATTGACAACCTTAGTTCAGACCTGCCTCTAAATTTGTACGTCCAAACTTTAATCCCTCGCCCACAATCCTATCCTGCAATTTTTTAGCCTGTCTGTTTGAACACTTCAAATTATTCATCAATATGGAAAACGCAAACATTTCACCGTCCGCAGACTGGAAATAGCCTGACAATGCGCTAACGGAGTTCAATGTCCCCGTTTTGACTCTCGCACGCTCTGCACCAATATGTCCATTCATTCGTTTTAGAACATTCCCATCTCGACCCATTACCCCTAATGCAGAAATAAATTCTGGGTAAACCCCAAGATCAATATACATATCCTGAAGTACCGACACAATTTGATCTGGACTCAATCGATTTTGTTTCGACAAGCCTGATCCATCAAAAATGGAAAAACCCTCAGGTTTATATTTTAGAGACTGTATATATTCATCCATAGCGCGAAGGCCATTAAAGGTAGTTCCAGGCGAACTATAAATCTCCGCTCCAATAGTTTTTAAAATCTGTTCAGCAACAAAGTTATTACTAAACTTATTTAATCCTCTAAGAATCAAAGAAAGCGGCATCGATTCATGAGTCGACAATTCATAAGCACCTTCTGGAACAAAACCTAATCGAACCTTACCCTGCACCTCAATCCCTGCGTGGAGAAGGTATTCTTTAAAAACCCTTGCCGCATAATATCCTGGTTGGGTTATATTTAAATAATATGTTTCCCGCAAATTATCAACTGATATGATCCCGGAAATAGTGATTTCATTATGGGTAGCCCTATCGAGACGATTTACTATTAATCTACTGCGCTTTGATTTTGATACTGTTCTTGCTCGGTTAACAACCTTTATAAACTCTATATCTGGATCAACTATTACAATAGGTTTATCGCCTCTTTTTTTCCCTGGAGTAACATGGACAGTAACCGTATTAAAATTAAACGATAGAGCCCCTAATGGAGCATTGTATGCTTCTACCCCACCTTTTTTTTTCCAGGTTTTAACTCGCAGATTCTTATCGAAAAACGATTCATCAGCAATAATATCTCCATGAATCTTACGAAGAGGCAGGTTCTTTAGATCATTTACCAAAAGCCACATTTGTTCACTGACAAGATTTGGGTCACCGAAGCCTTTAATATAAACATCCCCTCTTAAAATTTTTCCCTCCACTGGAATAGTGGTATACAAATCGGTTTTAAACCGATAGTTAGGCCCTAATCGTTTCAGAGCCATGGCAGTTGTCAATAGCTTTACATTTGAAGCTGGTGAAAATAAGTGGTCACTATGAAAAGAATATAGGGTTTTATCTTTTTCAAGGGAATGAATTTTTATTCCAAATTTTTTTTTTCGTAAACAAGAATTGGCTACAATAGCTTTTATTTTTTTTGAAAAAGCAGACTCGTCCGACTCTGATTTTTGCGCATGAATTTTTTCAGGTATCAGCAAAACTAACGAAAGAAAAGCAATAGTGAAAAATATTTTCATAACTAATAATATCTTAGCAATTAAAAAATGCTGCCGTCTAATTCATAAAAATTTTAAATATGACTTATTTTCTAATTAAAAAAAATCTAACTAAATTAACGCCTAATTAAAATATCTAAGATTAATAGTTTTAAATACTATATATTAATCTTTATCAGCAATAGTTAATCGCAATTATTAAAGTGTTTTTATACATGAAACATATTAAATGGTTTAATCTTATTCATTTACTAGGTTTAGGGGCTTACTCGGATATTAATACTAAGGGGAACTTTATCAAGTCTTAGCTCAAAGAAAAAGTTGCCTAGTTTCTATTTCTAAATTGGGGCAATTTAAATTTCTAACTCACAAGATTTTTTTAAAATAATTCTACCTCAGATTAATCCTTTCTCACAGAAAGTTAACACCTTTTTGTATTTTCAACTCATTCTTTTTTATAATCTTCCATGAAATATGATCTTTTAGGGATTGGCAACGCACTAGTTGATATAGAAGTCTGCGTCGACGACGAATTCATAACACGAAACTCTCTAACTAAGGGTGGCATGACTTTATTGACCGTTGATAAACAGAAAAAAATTCTAGATGAACTCCATAGTCTTTCAACAAAGGTTTCATCGGGAGGTTCTGCAGCTAATACAATTCATGGGCTAAGTGTGCTTGGCGGCAATACTTACTATATAGGCAGTGTTGCTAATGATATTTATGGGAAACACTATGCCGAAGATATGCAGTCTTGCGGTGTAGCTTTTTCTGGGACTGCAAATGTACTCAGTGATACAGGAACCTGTGTCATTCTAGTAACTCCAGACAGTGAACGTACTATGCTAACGCATCTTGGAGCATCGTCTTTGTTGCATCCAGATAATATTAATGAAAAAACTATCGAAAGTTCTGGGATGGTTTATGTCGAAGGGTATCTTTGGACCGGCGACGACACGCGAAATTCGGCCGAAAAAATTGCCAAAATCGCAAAAAAAAATAAAACCCCTATCGCGTTTACTCTAAGTGATGCTTTTGTTGTCAATAGTTTTAAAAAAGAACTCATAGATTTTATTGAAAACAATGTCGACATCCTATTCTGTAATGATGTGGAAGCCAAGGCCATGGTAGAAACGGAAAGCATGCAAAAAGCATTTGATGGCCTCAAAAAAATGAGCAAAACAATATTTCTTACTAGAGGGGCAAATGGATCATGGGCTTGCAATCCAAATCAAGAAAAAGTTACAGTAAACGTGTTCCCAACAAAAGCTATCGATACTACCGGCGCAGGAGATCTATTTGCAGCAGGTGCACTATACGGAATTATTAGAAACTATGATTTGAAAAAATCGGCTATTTTAGGATCCTACTGCGCATCTGAAGTTGTTTCACATATGGGTGGACGCATGCCAATTAACTCAGAAGTTGATGCAGAAAAGATTTTAAGCAAATACAATAAACTTTAAAAACCTAATACCCCTGCACTAAATATTTTTGGCTATGGCGCTTTTTCCGTTCGGTGATAGGAAATCCATATATCGCAATGTCCTCTAGTGAAAGCTTCAAACCCCATTAATCGTTTTTTCCACTTTGGTTTTAAAATCCTATAACACTCCTCTGCCACTTCATCTAAATATTCCCCGAATAAACGCTCAATATCCTTTGTTTTTGATTTACTACGCACATCAAGGAATGACACCTCTTTGATAGCCTGAATGCTAGCCTTTTTTGACTCACGGTAATATTCGAGAACTTCTTCCATCTCTTCTCTTGACCCAGGACGATTAAGATGTCCCGCAATATAAACATTAAAGTCAAGCTTGAGTGCCTTCTCAATACCTTTCATTTGATTAAAAATATCGATAGTATAAGCAAAGTTTTTAAATGGAACTGATTTAGGTGTAACAGTATCCACATACATCATTATCTTACGAGAAGGAATAAAAATAATAGCGTTACCTTTTCCATGCCCTTCTCCAAAGTAAATTAACTCAATAGTAATACCACCTATTGAAAGACTATAGTTTGTCCCAAAATTAATATGTGGCAAAGGACGTTTCTTATCCCTATATTTTTTTAGGGATTTGCCCGTTTCTATCTGGGCAATTATCTCTACCCCTTCCCCAGAAAAAAGGTACGCGTCACCTATGTGGTCAATATGAGAATGAGAATAAATCATAAACCTAACCGGTTGACTAGTAACTTCTGCAATAGCCTTCTTAAGCAGCTTTCCCTTGCCTTTTATGGGGTCAGTAATAACGACGCCATCTGGGGTAACAATAAATAAATTGTTATATACCCCTGTTGAAAAAAAATAAACTTCGGGAGCAAGTTGTTTTATAAGATATCCTTTTTTACCCAGAGAGGGGAGTGCTTCATAATAGCCATCTGACTCATAACGACTAAGATGAGGATTTTCATTTGACGTAGCGCAGCCAGAAAAGACCCATATAATTACTATAATCAATAATCTTGGAATTTCTAAAAAACGAACTCCAAACTCAAAAATCATTTCTTTTCTCCCATTCTATTTGTTAAACCTAGGCTAATGAGGAATTTAGGTAAAAGCTCCCATAAAAACCTTTCCCAAAAACACATTCTGACATAAAATATTTTACCAAGTCATTAGTTTTCAATTAATGAGAAAACGTTAGACTTTTTGTTCTTTACCAACTTAGGATTCAGGTTGATAAAAATTGAGCAGAGGTCGTCTGTCTTATCTAAGAATTACCAACTCTATCCTTTAGAAAGGTCAATAAATGAAGAAAAACCGATTAAAACCCATATGGTTTCTCATCTTATTCTTTCTGACAGCTTGTTATGGAACTGTAGGTAAAAATTTTGACAGCTCGCAGCTAAAAACTATTCAGAATAACGTAACCAGCAAAGAGGAAATCCTTAAAAATTTTGGTAGCCCATTTAAAAAAGGCATTGAGAGAGGACAAACAATGTGGACTTATCAGTTTGACCAATGGAATGCTATAGGGGCTGCCCAATCTAAAGATTTAGTAATTTTGTTTGACCAGAAGAACATTGTGAAAGGCTACCGATATACTTCTAGCGGTCCCGAAAACCCTTAATCATACATTTTGCAAAAAATTTCCCTTTTCGTTTACGATTTTGACGGCACCTTAGTAGACACATTTGCTGATATCGCAAACTCGGTCAACCTAGCTCTTGCCGAGATGAACATTCAATCATTAAGCCGGGAAACCATTCGAAGGAACATTGGTAGTGGCGTGGTAAATCTTATGAGCCGCTCCTTAGAAGGTTCTGGATGTGATGATGTCGAAATGGCCGTTTCTTTTTTTCAAAAACATTACAATAATCACCTGTTAGATCAAACCAAACTCTATCCAAATGGAAGAGAAGTCGTGGAGCATTTTTCGAAGAAAAAAAATGCTATTTTATCCAACAAACCCATCTCTTTTGTCGAAAAAATTCTTACAGAACTAAATTTTCTAAGCCTATTTGATTCCGTATTAGGAGGTGATAGTTTGAGTGAAAGAAAACCTAATCCAATGGGACTTCAACTCCTCATGACAAACCTCAATTGTCCCGTAAAAGAAGTTTTGATGATTGGAGATAGTGCCATCGATATAGAAACAGGAAAAAATGCGGGGGTTATTACCTGTGGAGTTACCTATGGATTAGGTGATCCAGTTTCTCTTCATAATTCCAAGCCTGACTATCTAATAGACAACCTTTCTAATTTAAAGTCATTATTTGACTAATTTTTAAAGCTTCCAGATTGATGATAAAGACCTCGATATTTTTAGTAAAAAATTATAATTTTTTATCTACTGGATAAAGTAATTAGCTTACCTCCCTCTCTCTCAAAAGTCCCAACTCATTGATACAGATTGACTTTAAACACTCTGAAGCCTACAATCCCCCGGAATGGTCTCCAACGAAAAGATTAAATCAATTTACCTGATTGCCATCTGTGGAACAGGGATGGCTTCTCTTGCAGGTCTTCTTCAAAAATCTGGTTATCAAGTCACTGGATCTGATGCCAATATCTATCCGCCTATGAGCACGCTTCTAAAATCATCCGGAATAGATATTAAACCTGGTTACCAACGTAAAAATATTACTGGTAATATTGATCAAGTTATTATTGGCAATGCGGTAACTAAGGATAATCCAGAGGTCTTGGCCGTTCAAGAAAAAGGAATTCCTTATATTTCTTTCCCAGAAGCTATAAATAAATTTTATCTAAAAAATCAAAAATCACTAGTCATTACCGGAACACATGGAAAAACAACCACAACAGCTCTATTAAGCTGGATTTTACATTCTGCTAAACGAAAACCAGGTTTCATGGTCGGTGGGTGGATGAAAAATTTTGATGGAAACCACGCCATTTCAGAAGGAGAATTTTTTGTAAGCGAAGGAGATGAATATGACACAGCATTCTTTGATAAAGGACCAAAATTTTTGCACTATAGCCCATTTGCCTCAATCTTAACAGGAATCGAATTTGACCATGCTGATATTTACCGTGACCTTGAACATGTTAAAGATTCTTTTCAAAAATTTGTAAAAATCATTCATCCTAGTGGATTTCTCTTAGCCGCTTTTTCTGATAAAAATGTGAAAGATGTTTTAGCAAATGCCCCTTGCCAAGTTGAAACTTATGGTTTTTCTTCTTCTGCAGACTGGGTGATTGATGGCTATAAGTTTGAAGATGGGAAAGGACATTTCACCCTAATTCATCAAAGCGTAAAGATCGCAAACTTCCATCTTCCAATGATTGGTCGCCACAATATTGAAAACGCCACATCTGTAGCAGTTATGAGCCTTAAACTGGGACTCACAGTCCAAGAAGTTCAAAAGGGATTTCAGACATTCCAAGGAGTCAAACGAAGGCAAGAAGTAGTGGGAGTAAAAAATGGGGTGACCATAATAGATGATTTTGCACATCATCCAACAGCTATTCAACTTACACTAGAAGCTGTTCGAGAAGCATTCCCTAATCAACGCATATGGGCTATTTTTGAACCTCGTTCTGCTACATGTAAAAGAAAATTTTTTGAAGATAGGCTGCCAAAAAGTTTTAGCCCAGCAGACCAAGTTATCATTTCAGACCTATACGCACCTGATAAAATTGACCCAAAAGATCGACTTAACCCAGAATTGGTTGTTGAACAAATAAAAAGTGATGGTGGCAACGCATACTTTATTCCAGATATCGAAGCTCTAGTGGAAAAACTAGCCATCGAATGTCGCCCAAAAGACGTACTACTCATAATGTCTTCCGGTGGATTCTCCGGGATTCACCAAAAACTTATTGCTCAATTATAAGTACAAGTATCTTCATTTTAAAAAGCTATGGAAAGTTACGGCCAGTTAAAATTAGAGTTAATTCGCAAGGGACTGGTTATCCCTAATGAAATTAGAGATGTCTCAGAAGTCATCTGCGGATACTGTGATGGCCGACCAGGTGATGAAATCGTATTGAGTTTGGCTGAAAACTTTATCGTTAAAGTACCAATTAAAGAATCTGGCCAAAACCAACCGACGCTAAAGCTGGGCAACGGAAAGATAAAACTAAGTTCTATGAATAAAGAAGTTGAAGTAAATATTGTACCCTTGCCTAACTTTGTCAGAGAACAAATGAAAAAGCGTTCCCCGATCTCAGAAAATGCTTGTATCGATGGCTATTGTATGAATTTATTTTTAAGAGCGGTTGGGCAAAAGAACCGCCTCAATTTGACACACGAGACTATTCTTTCAGCAATAAAGATAGCTTTTGAAGAAGGTGCTGCTGACCTCATTCAAGTCAACATGGATTATTGCCGCGAACCAGATCGCGGCCTTACTCGGTTGGCTCCGGTGGTACAAGCTATAAAAAAAGAGTTTAGTACATTTGTAGCTCTACGTGGGTTTCCTCCTAAAGATAAGCAAACTTTAGATAAGGTTTACGCTGCAGGAATTGATTTATTAAACCTTCCACTCGAAGGCTTTGTCGGTTTTGCCCAGAAAGGTGATACCATATCACCACCACTGGTTTATGGCGCATTAGAATATGCAGCTAAGATTTTCCCACCGGGAACTGTTTGGACAGAGCTATTTTTAGAACAAGGCTCTACTGATGCTCTTAAAGATAAGATCGGTTATCTCACAGAAAAAGGAGTCATCCCCTTATTAAAATTAGTAACCCCAAATACCGAAACCGAAGAATACTCTTGTGATATCGTTGAGATTGCGCGCTATCTAGAAGAAACTGTTCAAAATTCTCAACTTCCGCTAAAATGGCTTTTCCCGCATTGTCGCTATATGTCCCCACTTGACACAAGATTTTTTCTTGATCCACCAAACAAAGCAAAGCTTAACGCTAAACCTGTTTACAAATCCCTCTTAGGACGTAAAACTCTTGAGGGGTACACCAAACTTCGCCGAAAATTGCGAATCAAGGATGTCAGTGATTCCTATGAATCAGCTGGCCTATAAAACTTGATCTATATGTTTTAAAAGTTTTTTACTTCGCTAGTTTGTTCAAAAAATATCGATTAAAATTAATTAAACAGAACTTTTGGACTCTTTCATAACTATCTGTTAGGCTAAATATATGCAATCAGTTGATATGAATTCGACGAGTTACGAGGTTAAAGAGTCTGAAGTCCCTGAGGTGCCTCTGGTAAAACTGGATACTTTATGGCTACAAGTTGGAGGGACCCTATGCAATCTCCAATGTAGACATTGCTTCATCAGTTGTAGCCCACAAAATCATACCCATGAAATGATGAGTCTGGAGGAAGTGCGAGAACGACTCCTAGAATCTAAAAATCTCGGGGTAAAAGATTACTATATTACTGGCGGTGAGGTTTTTATAAATCCGCAGATTTTTGAAATCTTAGCCACGATCCTTAAATATGGGCCACTTGATGTTCTGACTAATGGCACTCTGATAACTTCCGAAAAAGCTGCCCGATTAAGAGAAATTCAAAATAACTCATCTAATAAATTGCAATTTCGTGTCAGCATGGAAAGCTTCGAAGAAAAGTTAAACGATCAGACTAGAGGCCAAAATTCTTTTGCCAAAGCCTCGGAAGGAATCCGTAGCTTAAACTCTTTCGGGTTTCCTCCTATATTAACTATTACCCGCAACTGGGATGGGGCAAAAGACGCAGAAATGGAGGAAAGTTTTAAAAATTTTTTAAGATCGCTAAATATTTCTCATCCACGAGTCAAAATCCTTCCGGGGTTCCTCCTTGGTCAACTAGCGGTAAACACTCGCGACTACTCTGACAACGAACATGTAACTGAAAAATGTTTTAAAAACTATGACATCACAAACCTGCAGTGCTCTACATCCCGCATGGCAACTAAAACAGGCGTCTATGTGTGCCCTATTCTTGTCGACAACGATAAAGCAAAAATGGGAGAGTCTATAGAAGATACGCTACGTCCTTTTCCACTCTCTCATTCCGCTTGCTATACCTGCCGTATTACTGGGATGACCTGTAAAAGTGACTAAGACTACTCGCCTTATTGAGAAAATCTTTATTATTTTCAAAATTATCTAGCATTCTTTTGTTTACATGTTTAACCTGTTCTGCGATGCATTTTTTGTGAAAATCTTTCAAAAAAAATTTTTTTCATGCTTTAGGTAAATATTTATGGCACTTGTTGAATCCACCATGCCCCCCCTGG
>Ga0209228_1000990_pt1 | contig 14424 bp, 11 predicted proteins | sample METZYME_3_150m_FD_187547 | JGI IMG/M metagenome (GOLD analysis project Ga0209228, IMG submission 187547) | Marine microbial communities from oxygen minimum zone in mesopelagic equatorial Pacific - METZYME_3_150m (SPAdes) (version 2) | ecosystem: Environmental > Aquatic > Marine > Oceanic...
ACAAGCATACGGCCTGTCGCAGCCGGCCTGATGACTGCAAGGTTTTCCCGGTCAGCGTTGGTCAGCGCGATGACAAAAGCCTCGGTCAGGGCGCGATTGAAGTCAGCGATTTCAGGTGAGTTCGGATCATTAAACGGCAGAATGACCAGGCGGGCCCGGTTCAACGTCATATCTGGCGGCAGGCTGCCAAACACCCATCCACTGACTGCGGCGACAATCATTACTAGGAGCACAACCACCAGATTGAAGCTAGTGGTGTTAAAGCTAAACATTGCTGAAGGTTGTCTCCTCTATCACCCAGGCGGCAGGAGACCCAGGAAGAGCCTCCTGTCCAAGGAAATGCAAGCCCGAAGCTTGGTCAATTCTTGGTTAGAACCGCTTGTCCCACCAGTAATCTTCAAGGATGTTGGCATTGGTTCTGTATTCCTGGCCATCGGCTTCAAGGACAACCTGGTAAAGACCTTCAGGGGCCGGTGAATACACGAGGTTCCCTGGGCGGTTAGGATTGCCGCCACCAAGACCACCGCGTTGACCCCGACCGCCACGGCCACCACCTCGGCCGCCACCACGGCCAGGCGCCTCCCCTGACATGCGTTCGCGGCTGAAGTCCATGTCCCAAATTACTTGGTTCATACCGGCGTTGTTACTGCCAGTGAGTTCTCGTACCAGGCGCTCGCCAGAGTAGATACGGAGTCTAGGGGCCGATGCCAGAGGGGAGGTCAACATGTAGTTGATGACGCTCCCGGTGGGAGCCGACTCACCAACAAAATTCTGCGCTGAACGCTCAGTGCGATCAGTGTTCTTCCACCGGATCGCGGTTTCGACACCGAATAAGTGTACAGGGCGGGAAAGGTTGTCCGCCGTCAACTCCTGGATCCAGGAGATGTCGGTAATAAAGAACCCGCGGCCATGCGTGCCAACTACCAAATCGTTTTCACGCGGGTGAATCTTGAGATCATGTACAGGCACGGTTGGCATGTCCCCGCGCATTTTGTGCCAGCTGGCACCACCATCGAGCGACACGTATACGGCCATCTCAGTACCTACAAACAGCAAGTTCCGATTGCGATGATCCTCACGCACGACGTTGATCGGCTCAGCCGGTAGGTTGGCCGAGATATCGGTCCAGGTCTCGCCGTAGTCCGTCGTCTTGTAAATGAATGGACGAAAGTCGTCACGCCGGTAGCCGGTGAACGTCACGTAGGCGGTAGCGGGGTCGTGGTGAGATGGCTCTACCCGGCTCACCCAATAGCCAGGGTTGCCGGTAATGTTCCCGTTAACCTGCATCCAGTTAGCGCCGGTGTCCTTACTAACCCAAACGTTGCCATCGTCAGTGCCAGCCCACAGCAAGCCGGCGACCAGTGTGGACTCGCCAAGTGAAACGATGGTGCAGTATTGGATGTTTCCGAGCCCCTGGATCTTCGCCGGATCGTTGGTCGTCAGATCAGGACTGATCTCGGTCCAATTCTCACCACGATGCGTTGAGCGTAAAACCACGTTGCCAGCGTGGTAAATGACGTTAGGGTCATGTGGCGAGATGACGATCGGTGCGTTCCAGTTCCAGCGCAGTTGTTCTTCTCCCTGCGGGCGGTTGTAGCGTAGGTTACTGGAGCGCTCGTTGGTCAGGAGATCAAGCCGGCCAAACCCGCCCGCGAATTGCGATTCGTTGTACAGGTAACGGTTTTCAGCAACCACGTTGTACATACCGTCGCCGCCACCAATGCGTTCCCAGTCCTCGAATGAAATGCTGCCCACACGCGACGAAGGGCCACGTTTGGAGCCGTTGTCCTGGATACCGCCGTACACGTTGTACGGGTAAGCCTCGTCGATGCCGATGGAATAGAACTGCGCCAACGGTAGGTTGTCGGCGTGGTACCAGTTCTGGCCACCATCGCGGCTGATGCCGATACCGTGGTCATAGCCGAGAACCATGTAGCGTGAATTGTTCGGGTCAATTGCCACCGCGTGGTCGTCACCGCCAATTCCTTGCCAGGCTCTTACCCACTCGCGACCACCATCTATCGACTTTTGCGAACCAGACGACAGCATGAACAAATTATCTGCGTTGTTCGGATCAGCGATGATTCGCCCATAGTAGTAGGGTGGGCCGCCGCCAACGTTGCGGTCCGGCGACGAGACAGCTTCCCAGGTGGCACCACCGTCACTGCTACGCCAGATGCGGTCGTTGTTGCCACGTCCCGGTGATGGCGCACCATTAAGCAGCGCCTGATAGACCTCGTCTTCGGAGACACCGTCGACGTTAACGTCTTCGATAACAGCGAACACCGTTTCCGGTGCAGCTTTTGAAACTGCTAAACCTATTCGGCCGAGCATCCCCATCGGCAACCCATCCCCCAACATTGTCCAGTTGGCTCCGGCGTCGACACTCTTGTAGATTCGACTACCAGGACCACCTGGGTTGAATGTCCACGGCTTGCGGACCTTGTCATAGGTCGCGGCGTACAGTGTGTCGAAGTTTTCAGGGTGCATCACGACTTCAACCACGCCAACATGGCGGGTAGTTTCGTTCTCGAAACGTCCGGTGGTTTCGATGATGTCGGTCAGGATCAGTTCCCAGCTTTGACCACCGTCCATTGTCTTGTAGAGACCGCGCTCGGGGTTGTCACTGTAGAGATGGCCGAGAACTGCCACGTAGACGACGTCGGGATTAGTTGGGTGCACGACGATACGACCGATGTGCCCCGAATCCGGCAGGCCCATGTGCTTCCAGGTTTCGCCAGCATCAGTGCTTTTGTAGATACCGTTGCCCCAGTACGAGCTACGTGAGTTGTTGGCTTCGCCGGTACCCACCCACACCGTGTCGGGCGCCGAAGGTGCAATCGCAACCTCTCCGATCGAGAAAACGTCATCGATGTGAAAAATCGACTCGAAATTGATGCCGTCTGCTGTCTTCCAGAGCCCCCCGGAAGCAGTTGCAGCGTAGAAGGTGTTGGTATCGCGCGGATCTAAGGCAATCGAAACAAAACGCCCCGACTGACGGGTCGGACCGATGTCGCGATAGTGGACATCAGCGAAGATGGCCTCAAGATCCGATGCTTGGGCGGCCACCGCCTTTACACCGCCATGAGATGCACCGGTAACACTGTCGGTGTCTCGCTGAGGCACCGCTGTCCCGTCAGCAGCGCCGACGTTAGCAGCGAGAGTGAAAACTAGGCCGAGCACAAACGTGCCCTGAGAAAGCTTGGAATTTAAAAGCATGTTAGATCCCTCCATGATGCGGAACGCTCTGGGCCGGTTAGGCCTCTCGAAAGAACTGGAAACGTACCGCAGTTCAAATTTGTACCGCCCCCTGAACTTTATGAGGACTCCGTCTACCTGACAACGGCCCACGACGGCCAAGATGAGAGTTTTACATCTTTAACAACGTTGCGGTGTGCAAAACATCGCTTCACAACTCTTCACCATGTCTTACTGACCATTTATAGCCTTTTCGGATCTCTTGTCTTTCAATTAGCTGAACAACAAGAATCCCCTAATTAAGGAGAGACGAAATGAAGGCATCCACGATTCGAAAGGCTATGGTCGAGGCAGCCGAGTTCATTGAACTCGGCGCGATCTTACTGCCCCTGTTTGTTGCGGACACGATTATGCTGTCGTACTTCCTGCCGTGAACAAACCGAAGTCTATTGCCTCCGGTGGCCCAACCTTTGGCAAATCGGGGCTTGGGATTTGGCGACTTACTTCGCGGGACCCTCTAGTGAACGGGCATCAACCTTCCGGATTCTGCATATTGAACACGGTCGTTGCCAACACGGCGCCAGCAAGTGGGCCGGCCCAGTAGTACCAAAGATTGCTGATGTCACTCGCTGCGCGTTCTGCGCCCATAGCGACATTGGCCAAGATTGGACCAGTGCCCACGGCGGGATTAAAGGCTCCTCCCGAAATTGGGCCAACAGCGAATGCCCCAGCGGTAACAGTGAAGCCAATCGCCAACCCATAATAAGAATTCCCCTCGGTAGCCTTGGCGGTGGCGACGTTTAGAACGACGAGCATGAGGGCGAACGTGAAGATGATCTCAGCTAACAACACTTCCACGACACCCGCCCCGCCCCCCGGTTCCGGAGCAAACGCTTTGCCGGTCAAAAAATGAACGGCACCGCTAGCAACCAACGCCCCAGCGATCTGAGCAGCGATATACGGACCAATCTCAGACGCCCCAATCTTGCCGCGCATGAAGATACCCACCGTAACTGCGGGATTGTAGTGCGCGCCCGAAACGTGGCCACCCATGTACACCATGACCATAAGTGTCAGGCCAATTGCTAATGGCGCGAGCAGGTTACCTGACGTAGCCGCCATACCAATCGAAAAGACGAGGAAGAACGTGCCAATGAACTCAGTAAGGTATTTCTTCATGGAGGAATGTCACTCCTTGTTAGCAAATACATGCGGTGACTTTATGACGCGAGTCTGTTGCACCTGGCGGCAAATGTCCATCTGCTCGCCGGCGACTTCTCATCTCTCTCCAAAAACCACTTGAGACAAACTGCGCTGCTCGATTGTTCCTTGAAGACCTCGTCTACTTCACCGACAATCCGTCTACTAACTAACGAGTTGAAAAGAAAGGGCACCCTGATGACAAACGCCCGTGCAATCTGGATCTTCGTCTTTCTAGCGATAGGCATTGTTGCTTGTGCTCGCGATACCGGAACTGGCGACGATACCAGCGCTGGTTCCCCAACCTCCGCTATAGAGACCATTGACTCAAGAGGTCAGACGACGCCGTTCGACGGGTACACACTTTTTCAGCCGTTACGCTCGACAAACGTTTACCTCATCGATATGGCCGGCAATCTCTCTCACAAATGGCAGACCGAGTACAACACTGGGCAGTCTGTATACATGCTTGAGAATGGCAACCTGTTACGTGCGGCGCGCGATCCGGATCCATCCGGCCCTTATCGGGGCGGTGGCGAGGGCGGCATCATCCAGGAAATTGCATGGGACGGCGAGGTGGTCTGGGAATACAAATTCTCAGACGAACTCAAGCGCCACCACCACGACGTTGAGCCGATGCCCAACGGAAACGTCCTGCTGATCGCCTGGGAAAATAAGACCTACGAGGAGGCGGTACAGGCAGGCATAAATCCGGAGCGGATGAGCGACGACTACATCTGGCCGGACTTTGTGGTCGAGGTCGAACCCGTGTATCCCGACGGTGCCAACATCGTCTGGGAGTGGCACGCGTGGGACCACCTGGTCCAGGAGCTGTACCGCGATAAGGACAACTACGGCAACGTCGCCGAGCACCCCGAACTCATTGACATCAACGCTGCCCCGGCGCACCGTGCACGCCAGGAGATCTCCACCCCTGAGTCGATAGATCAACTGCGCGCTCTTGGCTACATCGCTGGCAACGCAGCCACAGATGACCGGCCGGAGATTAGCTCCGATTGGCTACATACCAACTCGATCGACTACAACATCGAGCTCGACCAGATACTTCTTTCCGGCCGACATTTCTCCGAGATCTGGATCATCGACCACAGCACCACGACCGAGGAGGCCGCGGGCCATACTGGTGGCAACTCAGGCCAGGGCGGAGACCTTCTCTACCGATGGGGCAACCCTGAGGCTCATGGTGTCGGCGGGGCGGCAGACCGGAAACTATTTGTGCAGCATGACGCCCGCTGGATCGGAGAAGGGCTCCCCGGGGAAGGCAACATCCTCGTGTTCAATAACGGCACGGGCCGCCCAGGGGTCGAGGAAGATTACTCCTCTGTCATTGAATTCGCCCCTCCAATGAACCCGGATGGAAGTTACGTGAGGCTACCGGAAGAGCCTACCGGACCGGCCCGCCCGGTCTGGGAGTATGTCGCCCCTAAGCCAGAGAGCCTGTACGCAGGCAACGTTTCGGGAGCACAGCGCTTACCGAACGGCAACACACTGATCGCCGAAGGAAATTCGGGGCGCATGCTTGAGGTTGGTGCCGACAATGCCGTCGTCTGGGAATTCACAAACCCATACCTCGAAGACTACAGGCCTTTGAGCCAGAGAGATCCCGAGGGAATTGACGGCCCCGGCCGACGTGGGGGGCGACGCGGACCGCGCCCCGATGATCGGGCCGCCGCAGAACGAGGGAGGCGACGGGGTCCACGGCCCGCCGACCCATCAGTTCAAGAACGCGGCAACGAGCAAGGCCGTGGGGGTGACCGTGGCGGCAGGGGCCGCGGACCTGGCGGTCGAGGCGGTGGGCCCAAAGCAGGCAGCATCTATCGGGCCACACGCATGCCACTAGATCACCCAGGATTGGTGAATCTACAGGGAACCTCCTTTAAACAGGAAGTTCCGCCAGTTCGTCCTGGACAGCATCGACCAAAGGTTTGATGGTTTCCGCGCTGAAGTCGAATCGCGCACCGGCTACCTCGAAGAGTTCGGGTAAGGGTCGCGAGCCACCGAGCGCCAAGGCCGCGCGATAACCGCGGAGCGCTTCATCTTGGTCACGTTTGAAACGCAGCCAGAGCTGTAAGGCACCAAGCTGGGCGATGCCATATTCGATGTAGTAGAAAGGGTGCACGAACAGGTGCAGTTGACGCTGCCAGTAGCTTTCGCGGCTTTCCTGGTAGCCGCTCCAATCGACTTGAGCCCCGAAGGCTCTGTCAAGTTCCAGCCAACATGCCGTGCGATCAACGACTGAGTGCCCCGGATTGGCGTAGATCCAGTGCTGAAATCTGTCGATCTGGGCGATCCAGGGGATTATCTTGATAATGCTCTCCAAGTGCTTGCGCTTGGCACGGGCTGCATCTTTGGTGTCGTAGAAGACGTCGAGTTCGTCGGCAGCGAATAACTCCATGGTCATCGAGGCAACCTCTGCGAACTCAATCGGTGAATGTCGATATCCAACCAGCGGCTCGTGCTGAGTGGCGAATGCGTGAAAAGCATGGCCAGCTTCATGCAACAGGGTCTCGACGTCGCGTTGCACTCCGGCAGCGTTCATGAAGATGAAAGGTCGCCGTTTTTCGTCGCGTGTCGACATGTACCCGCCAGGCGCCTTACCCTTGCGCGACTCCAGGTCTAGATCACCTTGTGAGCGCATGCTAGCGAACAACCGCGCAAGTTCAGGGTCGAGTCGAGTGAAGATTTCCTGTACGCCTGATTCGAGCCTCTCGATGTTCTCGAAAGGACGCAAAGGATCGCGGCCCAGAGGATCAACCTCAAGGTCCCATGGTCGCAGTGTTCGAAACTCAACAGTCGGGTCCTTGCTAGATTGAACGACCGATTGACAACTCTTTCCTTTTGATTCCTCTGCAAGCATCCCGAACTGCCGCAGATTCAAGTCACGGTACAGAGGCACAACTAACTCGCGTACTGTTTCCTGGAAGTGTTCTGAGTCTTCGATGTTGTAGTCGAAGCGCATCATGGACTTAAAAGCGTAGCTTCGATAGTCGTCAAAGCCAGCGTTTGCAGCGATCTGCTGGCGCAGTTGAAGCTGCCTGTCAAAGATTGCATCCATCTCGTCGCGATCCTGGAGACGACGGGAGATCACCAACTTCCAAGCTTGCTGGCGCACATCGCGGTCGGTCTCTTCAAGATACTTCGCCATCTGAGGCAGAGTGTGCTCCTCGTCTTTGTATTCGACAGTCATCGCTCCAGTAATCTTCTGGTACTGCTGTGCAAGCTTCGATACCTCTGTTTGCAACGGGATGTTTTCCTCGCGGAACAACTCGATCTCAGCCGTGACTTCACGGTCGAGCACACCGTAGCGGTCGGCATTTAGGTCACCGCGACTCTCACTGGCAACATACTTCGTGTTCAACGCGTATACACAAGACTTGACTCGCGGCGCAATGTTCTCGAGAAAGTCCAGATAGGCCCGCTCCTTGTCGCTAGCTGCTGTGTCACAGCTCATTGCTATGTAGCGCTCGGAACGTTCTTCAGATATGCAAGCCATGAGTTCACTGTTATCGAGAAGCCACTGTTCAAGTTCCTCTGGATTGTCTATCTGCCGATCGAGAAGCACCTTAAACAATGGCTCAATGTCTTCCCAGTCACCAAGATCAATGTCGGCCGGGACAAAAGTGCGTGGAAAGGTTTCGGTACTCATGTCTCAGGCTTCCTTCTTCATGGATATGGTTTCTTCGGCTCCAGCCATCCGCCAACTCTCTATCAGATGCCGCGAGATCGAGATACTGGGCGACAAACGAAGCTCACCTGCCTCAATGCCAGCATCAACATCCTCACGCGTGAACCAACGAGCGTCTTCAAGTTCTTGGTCATGAATACGAATATCGTCGTCTAGTGCTTCCGCGGTAAAACCAATCATCAGTGACGAAGGAAAAGGCCACGGCTGCGACGAGTCATAGCGAACTTCCCCCACGGAAATCCCAGCCTCTTCCTTAACTTCGCGACGTACTGCCTGCTCCAGGCTTTCACCTGGCTCGACAAAACCTGCCAAAACTGAATACCAGGTTGCGTCCCATTTCGCCTGGCGACCGAGCAATGCGCGATTTTCATGGGTCACAAGGACGATGATCGCCGGGTCGGTGCGCGGGAAGTGTTGTTGGTCGCATTCGGTAGCAGTGCATCGCCGAATGAAACCGGCTTCAAGCATCGCGGTGTGGCTGCCGCACACACCGCAGTACGTATGCTGCTGGTGCCATCGCAGCATGCCGCGGGCGTAAGCAAGCAGACCACCATCGAAGCGATCGAGCATCGGTCCGACGCCACGGAGACCAACAAAATCGCCGCGGCCGGCAAGCGCGCGATGCTTGGTAGCACCTTCTATGTCCGACAAGTCGAGTGCAAAGTAGGTACGCTTTCCCGAGCAACCCAACAACACGGCCCGCCGGTGACCATCAAGTAGAGGTATTGTTTCGTCGGATCGTAAGAAAACCGCTTTGAGGCGTCTGTCGGGCGGTGCGGGAGCATCAAGCCTGCCACTGAGCCGGTATTGAGTGTCGCCCTCAGCCTCCGCACGATCGACGAAGACCTTTTCCCGCCACACTGGAACGAATAGCGTGTTCTCAGCCCTGAGCTGCTCATTTACCCAGGTCTCGTCACGCCGTTGAACCACGGCCCGATCGATGTGCTCGCTACTATAAAAGTGATCATGGAACATGGGGAGAGATTACCGAGAACCGTGTTCTTCTGCTGCGTTATCGGTACAGGATTGTTGCATTGTTAAGGTTCGACGTGAAACGCAGGAGGCAACTTTAGTTAAAATGCCACACTATGCTCAAGACCTTGATGAATACTCGAGTTATTGACGTCGGGTACCTAGGAATGTCGCAGTACATCGCCTGCTGCCTTCTGGAGGGAGAGGGTCCTGCGATTGTTGACCCTGGACCAACGGTGTCTTTGGGAAAGCTTGAGGAGGGGCTTCAGCAAGTCGGTCTTTCGCTTGACGATCTTAGCTCCATTTTGCTTACCCACATCCACCTCGATCACGCCGGTGCGACTGGCACCATTGTCAAACGCAATCCGCGCATCAAAGTCTACGTCCACGAGAAGGGCGTTTCCCACATGATCGATCCTGAGCGGTTACTGGTTAGCGTCGCGCGCCTCTATGGCGCTCATCGGATGGACGAACTGTTTGGCGACTTTCTCGCTGTTCCCAAAGAGAACATCCAAAGTCTGTCGGGAGGAGAAAGCCTCGATATAGCGGATCGTCAACTGCAGGTCGCCTATACACCGGGGCATGCAGCACACCACGTCAGCTTCTTGGATACATCAACTGGTACCGCCTTCGTGGGCGACACAGCAGGCATCCGCATCGCTAACGACCCGCTCGTTCTACCGGTTACGCCGCCTCCCGATATCGACCTTGAGATTTGGGAATCCAGCCTGCAGAAGATCGAAGCCTGGAAACCGGAGCGCCTGTTCGTGACTCACTTCGGGCAAGCCGAAGGAGTCGAAGGACATCTCACACGGTTCCGCGAGCATCTACACGAATGGGCAACGGCTGTGCGCCGGGGCATTGAGAGCAATGCAACCGATGAGGAGTGCCTCGAGGAATTCACTGCGGCGGTGGACTCTCGGTTGAAGGAGAGGCTCTCAGCCAACAAAGTGGCGTTGTACCAACAAGGCGGCGCGCCGTGGATGTCGTGGCCTGGGCTGGCTCGCTACTGGCGAAAGAAATTGAAAGCATCATAAACAGCCATCGTAATTGAAAATGTTCCTCAAGAATTTACGCATTCTGGTAGCTGGAATTCTCTGCATTGTTTCCACTGCCGGGCTCATTGCCGCTACCCAATTTACAGCCTTCGAGGCAACAATCGCTGCCTTCGATGCTGAGGTGGCGGCAGCGGTAGCCGACGATGGGGCAGGTTGTGTGACAGTCGCTGTGTTTGATGGCAATGAAATCATTTGGGCCAAAGGATATGGCTGGGCGGACATTGAAAAGCGGGTCGCAGCAACCCCTATGACTATTGGTCGCACTGGCTCGATCTCAAAGTCATTTACAGCGGTTCTAATGATGCAGCTCGCTGAACGTGGCGTCTTGGACGTGGATGACCCAGTGGGAGCCTACTTCCCTGAAGCTGATGGTTTTGCCGACCGGCCAGCCGACGCTGTGCCAGTGACTTTTCGGATGCTAGCAAGCCACACGGCTGGCTTGATCCGCGAGCCGGATTTGGCGGGAGCAGCTTCGGGGCCGATTTACGGCTGGGAGGGCAAGATCCTCGAGTCCATCCCTCATACTAGATTCCAAACTGCACCGCTGACCGAATACTCGTACTCGAACATTGGCTACGGGGTTCTTGGACTGGCAAGTTCAAGGGCAGCGGGGGTTCCGTTCATGGAATTGGTCACGGAACTTATCTTCTCGCCGCTGGGAATGACCAGCAGTACCTTCATCGTTAACACGCCGCAGTTGGCCGAACGACTTTCGGTTGGCTATAGTCGTCGCCGCATCTTTGATGAGGAAACTGGGGAGGAAACCGGGATAGAAATTACTGCTGAACAGGCAACCCGAGAACATTTCGGGCGTGGGTATAAGGTGCCCAATGGCGGAATTTATTCGACGGTTCTGGACCTTGCTAAATTTGCCGCGGCGATGATGGGTGAGTCCTCGGTAGCTATCCTCTCGGATGAAAGTCGCGCCAAGATGTTTGTGCCGCAAGCGCCCGCCGAAGGGTATGGCCTCGGGTTCACGATCCGCACTCATCCTGATGGCACTACGATAGTTGGGCACGGAGGGTCAGTCGCCGGATACAACGCTGGTCTGAGCTTCGAACTTGACTCAAAAGTTGGTGTAGCTATGTTGCGCACGACAAGCTACAACCCTTCGATCGAGAGCCTCCTGCGCAGATTAGTCACGCAAGCTGAGAGCGAGTAACGGACCTTAGTACTTATCGAACCCTTCAGTCAGCTCGATGTAGACACCTGACGGATCGGTAAAGAAGGCGATCTTGAGTTCGATGCTTGGCACCTCCCGGTACGGAACGTCGAATATGATCCCGCGGGCCTCGAGCATCTTTACAAACGCCTCTAAATCATCAACTTCAAACCCGATGTGGTCGAGTGATCGGCCGCGGGTAGCCACGCGCCCTGTCCGGGAGTTCGAAAAACTGAGGTTCATCCCCGGAGCATCAGCCGTGTATCTGAGCAAGCCGCGTGCGCGTGGTTCAAGTAAGAAGAGATCAGAGTACCAATCCATCAGCTCTGCGTATTCGCTCGTAAAAAAGTGAATGTGGTAAGCAGCGGCCTTCACGGGCAGCGTTGGCTCTTCCTGTAGCTCAATTTTTACTTGGTCTGGTGCCATCAGATACGCGTTTGGTGCCTCTTCAACCCCCGTGAACTCCCTCATTACTTCATACCCAGCAGCGCGCCATCCTTCTAAGAATTCCTTGAGGTTGGGGACCTTGAAGCCCAAGTGGTCGAGCACGCTGCCTTCCTGGTCTCCTGATGGAACCCTCTTGGTGAGAACGATCAGGGTGCCAGGCAAGCGCACAGTGGTTAGTGGGCCCTTTTGCACTACAACCCCACCGAAGTGTTCGACCCACAGCTTCTTGTGGACTTCGATGTCGGTGACATTTAGATGCAGGTGCCCGAACGTCACGCCCGCTGGATTGGGTGTTGCCAACTGCGCTTGGGCTGGCGAAGCGACCAAGAAGGCCACGGCGCTAGCTAGCAAGAGCTTCATGATCGATCCTCCTCAACTACAAATTGTTCCAAGCCTTATGCTCGTCCTTAACGCCTGATCAGAGATATCAAACAATGCAAAACGTGACCAATAATCTGTTGCTATGGCATTGAGCTTGAGGCCCAATGCAATCGAAGCCAGTGCGCCTGGCAGGAGTCGAACCTGCGGCCTTCGCATCCGGAGTGCGACGCTCTATCCTGACTGAGCTACAGGCGCAGGGTTGGCTTCGCGTGTTTACATTCAAGGGGTGAGCGAGGGGATTTGAACCCCCAACCGCTAGGACCACAACCTAGTGCTCTACCAAATTGAGCTACGCTCACCGTCAACGGAACAAGTTTACGGCGGCTTCTCAGCGCCGGTCAAACAAACAAGGCTAGACTAACCGTTTCCAGTTCCTGTCCTGATCTCGTTCGATCACGATCTGGAACGGCTCGAATCGAAGAACAAGCACAGCTGCGAGGGCAAATACCGCGAAGAGGAATACAATAAGAAGTTGATTCTGCAAGAAGGAACGTATGGAGTGAGTATCTGAATGGCCGCAACTCTGTGAAAAGAGTCCCGACCTTGGGCCCTACAGCAATAGTCGCTCGCGATGCTCGGTCCAGCTAACAACTTAAGGAGATGCAGGCAATATGCGCAATCAGGCAGGAGTCATCGGAGCAGCCATCCTCGGTGTCTTAATCATGGTGGTAACGGTTGGCCCGTCGAGTGCCCTCCCGCAGGGCGGTGGTGGTATTGCTGTCGTGAATAACGCCCGTGTGTTCGAAGAGTCGAATCAAGGCAAGCGGGCAACGCAGCAAATTCAAGCCAACGTCAGTACGTGGCGGGAGCAGGTGACGGCGAATGAGACGCAGCTGCAGGGGTTAATTAGCCAACGCCAGACGCAAGCAGCGATTATGACGCCCGAAGCTCTACGCAACTTGGAAGCAGATATTGAACAAAAGCAGATTGATCTGCAAAGGCTGAGCGATGACGCACAGCGTCAGATGGGAGTGACACAGAACGAGGTACTAGCCGGCCTCGACGCTGTCATAACTCCTGTGGTTTCGGCGCTTGCCTCTGAACTCGGGTACAGCGTGGTGCTGAACTCACAGACTCCGGGATTGTTGTACTTCAACCCAGTTTCGGACATGACTGATCAGTTGATCGCCCGTCTCAACACGATGGATCAGTAGTTACGCAAAGCTAAGTTTCCATAGTTAAGAAGCAGAGCTCAGCCGCAGCAAACTGCTCGGCCTGTGGTTGGAGTCATGTTGCGCCACATTGTTCTCCACCATCTTGCTGCTTCCAGCTCTTATAAGCAGACGGAGTAGTATGTTCGTCCGCTTTGCAACAGACTACGGGCGTACTTACAGAGTCCACAATGACCCCTGAAATAGGCTTCTTGTTCGCCATCATCGCGGTCATGATCTATTTCTTCCTGACCGAGAAATTGCCGGTTGAATTGACCGCTTTCACAGGCTTGGCGATCCTGGCACTCAGCGGTTACGTGGAACCCAATGAGGCCTTCCAAGGGTTTGCTTCGCCGGCGGTAATCACAATGCTGTCGGTGTTCTTCGTGAGCGCTGCGCTGCTTCGCACCGGCGTTGCGGACTCCGCGGCCGGGGCCATCCATAACCTTGTCGGGTCACGTGAAAAGCTTCTGATCGTCTTCCTGATGTTAGTCACCGGTCTTCTGTCGGCATTTATGAACAATGTGGCCGCTACCGCCGTGTTGATGCCGGCGGTGGCTTCTTTAGCGAAGCAGGCGCGCATTGCACCGTCTCGTTTATTTATGCCGCTGGCTTTCGGGGCCATCCTTGGCGGTACTACGACGGTTGTCGGTACCCCAGCTAACCTGTTGACCGCCCAGGTAATGGAAGCGCACGGTGTGGAGCCCTTCAAGCTTTTTGACTTCACTCCGTTTGGGGTCGTGTTGTTAGCAGCTGGGATGCTCTACATGCTGACGATCGGGCAATGGTTGTTGCCCGATCGTGGTACCGGTTCGACAATGGCAACGCCTGGTGACCTAACGAAAATTTACCGGCTACGGGAGCGGTTGTTCTCGATTCGTGTACCGCAAGGATCCCCGATTGACGGCATTACATTGCGCGAAGCACGCATCGGAACAGCTCTGAGGGTCAATGTGGTTGCAATTATTCGCAAAGGAGAAAAGCAGCTTGCACCGCCACCCGAGTTCATGATTCAGGCCGAAGACCACCTCTTGGTTGAGGGCAGGTTCTCTGACGTAGAGCATTTGATGGGTGTACAAGGCATCGAATTAGCATACTCGAACCAAGTTGACTTGCGTGAAGCATCGGGGATCTTCACGGGCGTTGTGG
>Ga0209228_1000991_pt1 | contig 14409 bp, 10 predicted proteins | sample METZYME_3_150m_FD_187547 | JGI IMG/M metagenome (GOLD analysis project Ga0209228, IMG submission 187547) | Marine microbial communities from oxygen minimum zone in mesopelagic equatorial Pacific - METZYME_3_150m (SPAdes) (version 2) | ecosystem: Environmental > Aquatic > Marine > Oceanic...
CCGATCAAACTGAAGCCAATTGTGCACCAAAGAAAAAAACTTTGGTATCCTGGAGTTTTTTAAAACGCCGTTTGAAAGAGTTAAATTTGGACAAAAAGGGAGGGATATACCGCTCCAAAGTCAATTGCCTAAGAGTTTGCATGCAGGGACCAATTGCAGTGGTTTACCCTGACCAGATCTGGTATAAAAAATGCACTCCTGAAGTGCTGGAAAAAATTATCCAGGAACATCTAATCGGTGGAGTGCCTGTCGATAAATTTGTTATTTCAAAAAGGAATTAAGTGTTTCTAGGTAGTAGGTCTCTTTTGCTCTTTGAATGAGATAAGCATGAACAGCCTCGGCTTCTTCTTGGGTGAATGATTCTGCGAAACTGACCATCCCTTTGTCTGTATACAAGCCCCCTAAGACAATGGCATTAAATTTACTGTGGGTGTCCTCGTTCATGTATCTCAAGTCAGAAATTACACCACCCCCAATAGCCCCGGCACCATGGCAAATGAAACAGTGAGCATGGTATTTAACTTCACCATTGGCAATCGTAATCTGGTCTGCATCTGATTCTGGAGGGTAGGGCATTTTTTTATTGGGTGGCCTATTTGGAAGAGAAAGATCAGCATCCAATGAAAAGGTAATAATTCTTCCGTTAATGGGACCACCTGAGTATTTTGGCGGTAAGCCAGCTTCCAATGCAAAAACTCCTCCATAACCCGCAAGCACGGTAATGTATTGTTTTCCATCAATGGCATAACTGATTGGAGGGGCAATGATTCCAGTTTTTAAATCCTTACTCCAAAGTTTTTTTCCAGTCTGGGCTTGGAAAGCTATCAATTCACCATCAGATGTTCCTTGAAAAACCAGGTTCCCTGCAGTTGTTAAGGTTCCTCCATTCCAAGGGAGGGTGTGAAAATTGCTCCAAACTTCTTTTTGTTGAACCGGATCCCATGCACTCAGCCTACCCCGGACACTTTTGATCAATGTCGCCATTTGGAGAAGGCCTTTTGGGGGCGCAATTACTGCAGTATTTATGGCAGTGTTCCATAGTGCACCAATTTTCGGTTGTTTAGGGCTGTAAGCTTTATCCTTACTGAATGGGAAATACATTTCAATGGCTGGGATATAAACTAATCCCGTGTTTGGGTTGTAAGACATGGGTTGCCAATTGTGTCCACCCAGTGGGCCAGGGAAAACCAACTGATCCTCTTTTTCATAATTTCCGATTCCTGTTGGTACGGGTTTACCACTCTCAAGATCTACGTGTGATGCCCAGTTTACTTTTACATAATTTTCAGCAGAAATGAGCTTGCCATTGGTACGATCAATGACATAGAAAAAGCCATTTTTCGGTGCCTGCATGATAACTTTTCTGATTTTCCCTGCAATTTCAATATCTGCAAGTATCATGTGTTGAGTGGCAGTATAGTCCCAATTATCACCTGGCGTTGTTTGATAGTGCCAGACGTATTCTCCATTATCCGGCTTGAGTGCAACAATGGAGGATAAAAATAAATTGTCACCTCCACCTGGGCTTCTCGCCTCATGATTCCAAGGGGAGCCGTTTCCAGTTCCAATGTAAACCAGGTCTAATTCTGGATCATAGGCCATGGAGTCCCATACAGTTCCTCCTCCTCCCAGTGTCCACCAGTTATTACCCGACCAAGTAGAGGCAGCAAGGCGCATGGCTTCACTCTCAAAGCCATTTTCTGGATTATCCGGAACCGTATAGAAACGCCACATCAATGTTCCAGTAGCGGAATCATAGGCACTGACATATCCCCTGACACCATATTCTGCACCACCATTTCCAATAAGAACCTTGCCTTTAATTACTCTCGGAGCTCCAGTGATACTGTAAGCTTTGGAATTATCAACAGTCATTGTTTCCCAGATCAGTTCTCCTGTATTTGCATCGAGAGCAATCAATCGCCCATCGAGTGTTCCGAGAAATACTTTCCCTTGCCAAACAGCAACTCCACGATTGACCACGTCGCAACAGGCAAAAAAGGCCTGTTCTCTGGGTACTTTAGGGTCATACGTCCAGAGCAATTCCCCGCTTTTGGCATTGGTGGCATAAACTACCCCCCATGCAGCTGTGGCAAACATAACCCCGTCAATAACAATCGGTGATGCTTCGTGCCCCCGATTGCTGCTAGTTTCAATAAACCAGGCAATACCTAGATCTTTTATAGTTTCTGTGTTGATTTGATCAAGGGGACTGAAGCGTTGTTCATCATAGGTTCTACCGTGCACCAGCCATTGATCTGCTTCTGATGCAATAACTCTTTCTTCTGTAAGATTAAAATCAGCTGCCATTGCATTTGCTTGGGCAAATAGAAGGTAGAGGACTAGGGGTAAGAACTTGCTCAAGATTTGGGAATATCCTGGGTTTTTAATTAGATTCATAAACACAACTCCATTGTAGTAAAAATTAATAACCAATTCATGCGTACATTTTAAGTTTTGATTATTAAATTCTGATCCCAACTTATTTTGAAATATTTTTTCTCTGGTGATTGAATCATCATCTTTGATAAGATTAGTAAAATTCTAATGGCTATGAATAAAAAACTTTTAACCGTATCAGTGATTTGTCTTCTTTTCGTCTTTGTAATAGAAGCACAGGAAAATGATGCCAATGTCATAAGATCCGATCCTCTCAACGGTGCCTACCAGTCAACCTACAACCCAGAGCGAAGTGAAAAAATCCTGATCAGAAATGCCAGGATTTTAACTGGGACGGGAGAAGAGTTAGTAAATGCTTCAATCTTGATTGAAAACAATAAAATTAGTGCTATTGGTAAGATTAAAAAGAATACCAAGGCCAACATTATCGATGCAAAAGGGAAATGGATAACACCAGGCATCGTAGACATTCATTCTCATATGGGCGTTTATCCCGCACCATCACTGAGAGCGAGTTCAGATGGGAATGAAGCAACAGACCCGGTTACTCCGCATGTTTGGGCTGAGCATTCTGTTTGGACACAAGATCCTCAGTTTACTTTGGCACTGAAAGGTGGAATAACCACATTTCACGTTTTACCAGGTTCGGCAAATTTGATTGGTGGAAGAGGAGTCACCTTAAAGAATATCAGAAGCGTCACGGTTCAGGGAATGAAGTTCCCAAAAGCTCCCTACACTCTGAAAATGGCCTGTGGCGAAAATCCGAAGCGAGTCTATGGAAATAGAGAACAAGAACCATCTACCCGTATGGCAAATGTTGCAGGATATAGAACAGCTTGGATTGATGCCGAGTATTATCTGAAAGAAATTGAACGTTATGCAAAAACAATGGAGGATAATTTACCGTCTGACGAAGTTGATCCTGATCAGGATGAGGATGAAGAAAAGCCCCCTAAGCGTGATCTAAAAATGGAAACACTTGCAGGGGTCCTGAAAGGGGAAATACTGATTCAGAATCATTGTTATCGGGGCGAGGAAATGGCAGTGATGCTTGATATTGCAAAGGAATTTAATTACAAAGTTACTGCTTTTCACCATGCCATTGAAGCGTATAAAGTTGCTGATCTGCTAGCAGATCAAGGTGTCTGCGCTGCAATGTGGGCGGACTGGTGGGGATTCAAGCATGAGGCCTACGATATGGTTTGGTCAAATGCCGCAATGGTAGATCAAGCTCAAAATGGTACTGGATGTGCAATCATTCACTCAGACTCTGCGGTTGGCACTCAACATCTAAATCAAGAAGCTGCGAAGTCAAGAGCAGCTGGCATTCGTGCCGGTTTGGATATTTCAAGGGGTAGAGCCATTAAGTGGATAACATCCAATCCAGCAAAAGCACTGGGAATATCCGATCAAGTCGGCAGTCTCGAAATTGGTAAAATGGCCGATCTGGTGATTTGGGATGGGGATCCCTTTAGTGTTTTCACAAAAGCAGAAAAGGTGTTTATCGATGGCCATATAAAATATGATTCTAAAAAAGAAGAAGCTTTCACAAGAACAGATTTCGATCTAGGAATCATTGATCCAGAGGATACAAGATTATGAACAAAATAATCGTGACCATAATCTTTTTTTTATATCTTGTGTTTCCTGGAGTAAGCGTATCAGGATCACAATCAGTATTAATTCAGAATACAACCATCATGACCGTTTCAGATTCAGGGATTCTTGAGAATACCGATTTACTGATTGAAAACGGTTTAATTGCTGCAATTGGAAAGAATTTAAACACCAATGATGCAAAAATAATTGATGCATCAAACATGATTGTGACACCAGGATTGATTGCACCACACAGTCAACTAGGACTAGTTGAGATTGAATTGGAGCGGCAAACCAGAGATGATTCCACCGATCATTACTCAGCAGGGTTTAGCATAAGCGATGCCTTCAATCCATCATCCACCCTGATTCCTTACAATCGTTCTGGGGGAATTACATCAGCAATTGTGATTCCTTCTTCAGCAAGGTCAATTTATTCGGGAATGGCTTCGGTTTTCAAACTCGATGGTGAATTGGTAACTGATTCTATTGCCAAAGATATTGCAATGGCAGTCAGTTTTGGTGCTGGATCTGATTCAAGGGCCTCACAAATTCTAATGCTGGAAGACTCATTTGAAAAAGTTCTTCGTTTCAAAGACTCCCGAGAGCAATATAGTCTAATCGCAGATTTTGATTATGACGATTATACCATCAGAGACTTGGAGGCTATTTTAAGGGTTCTCAATAAAGAAATACCTTTGATTGTCCGTTCGAATCGTGCAAAAGATTTACTTAGAATGATTTCTTTAAGCAATAAGTATGGTATCAAGATTATTTTTTATGGGGCCAAAGAAGGATGGCGAATTGCTGATGTTCTGGCTCGAGAAGGCATTCCGGTAATATTGGATCCTATGGATAATATCCCAGATTCTTTTGATGCAATTGCTGCTCGGATGGATAATGCAGCACTACTTAATGCAGCTGGCGTTAAAATTTTAATTACCTCACAAAGCACTCACAATTCTTATCTTAGCAGGCAGGGGGCTGGGAACGCGGCAGCGTATGGTTTGCCACAGGATGAAGCTCTCAAAGCGTTGACTATTAATGTTGCTGATGTTTTTGGTTTATCCAAAGACAGAGGAAGTATTGAAGTGGGGAAATCTGCAGATTTGGTTATTTGGGATGGTAATCCTCTTGAAGTGTCATCTTTTGCAACTGCTGTGATGATTGAAGGACACTCCATCAGTTTAATATCTCGATCTAGGCGTTTACGAGACAAGTATTTAATAGAACTTGGTTTGAAATAGGGAATTTAAAGTAGTTGTAAACCGCAGCTGCTTAGTTTCTGTTCTGCATGATTTGATCAATCATGGTCATCAATTCTGTCAAGGCGTGTTCACTGACCGTTGTAGGCAGGGATATATCGAGCTTATCGATGATTAATTTGTCATCAAACGTTTGTATTACTTCTCGTCTTCCTTTCATGTCATCTAAGAAAGACTCTCTTTGATTGATCACTTGATCCATCAAATCAACCACCTGAACAATACTCAAATCGGCATCCAGAGCCAAAAAGCTAGGTTGCTCATCTATTTGTTCTAGCGATGACTCACTGATTATCCCCAGGTCGCTATCGACTTCAATCAATTCAAGATACTCGCTGTAATCCCTAACTTTTTTTGAACTGAAATCCACATCATTGGACCAAGCAATGTAAACTCTTGGATCTTTACCTAAACTTTTTAAATATTCCAAACCAAGCCCCACATCGAAACTACCGAGAGGAATATCAAACCAGAATAGGTCAAATTCATAACCAAGACCAAAATTGAAATAATCAGTCTTTTGAGGCGTCAGTGTGTACAGGGAATTGGAATTTCTATTCAACTGGCCTACAGAGAGCGATGATTTAATCAATTGAGCATTCTCCCCAATAAACAGTGCTCCAAGTGTTAACATTATTGAATCACCATCAGATGAGTGTCCTATATTACCCCCCTTATGCCAGTAACCATTAGGATAGAGGGGGCTATGGTATGCACAACCAGCTTTTGGATTGAAGAATTGGCAGTGGGTTGAAGAGCTTTCAATAAACACTCGGTAACTTTCTAACCATCCGGATTCATTGACTGATCCCCAGGTTTCCAAGCCAAATAATCCCATATAATCACTGATTTCCTCACCAATCAATTGTCCATAGGCGGCAATTGGGAAATTACGGAATTTATGTGATGATCTAAAATCAATACCAGCCAACTGGTATCCAGATTTCTGCACAGACGGATCAGCGCCATCAATTGTGATGTCGCGATCCAATAATGTTTTACCCAAACCAGAAAGTCCACAAGATCTGTTCTCGCCACAAAAAAGAGCACTTGTCGATAAACCCAACTCAAGATTTCTTTTCGGGCGAAATCCCACTCGCATACCGAAAAAATTTGTATCTTGTTCCATCTCACCTATCATTGCAGAGAGATCCCAAGGTCCTATCCAACTGAGAAATCGGGATTCAAAAGGGTCTGAAAAATTCCGCTCAAAAGAGATACTCGGTATGGGTCTGGTGTTGGTTGATTGAATTAAACTACCACCCCATCCAGGGCCCCACCAATTTTTCTTAGCACCTAGGGATAAAGTATAATCACCGATTGCCATTGCTATATAGGAGTCATCAAAAACGGTTTCGCCACTTTGTTTATTGACATGAATATTCAACGCAAGACGTTTTCCAAGATAGGTCGTTTCAGCTTCAATTTCACTTTTGGCAGCAACTGAGTCATTAAACCAAGTGATTCTTTCAGGGTTTTTTGCCAATTTAAGAGCCGTTGAACCACTAAAACCTCCCATCTCTTCTTCGTATAAAGCTACTTTGATTCGTTGCAGTGCAGACAGTTCCAATAGAGTCAATTCTTTTTCTGTTTTGGATAAATTGTATGCAATATCACCCCACGCCAAAGGCCAAGTGGTGATGGGTATATTGATGACACCGCTATCAACTAGCAGTTGAATATCGTTTCTGAGTATTAAATTATCTGGCATAGCCCAAGGCGATGCCTCCGAGTGGTCCATTTGAAAAGTAACCAATACCCAGAAAAGGGTCAACATAAGCGTACGTTTTAAATAATTTATTGCTATCACAATAACGGTATTCTACTATGTTGCGCCGTAATAATATATTATCTTCGATCTATGTTTTCTGGGATGGTAAAGAACTTTAAAATGGCTTTTTTTAATACATTAGAACTATAGTTATGCAGTATAAAACACTAGTTTTGTTATGGTTGATTTCATCATTTTTATTCTCTTGTCATGTACCGAGAACCAATTTATTGCCTGATCAATCATCGCTCAGAAATACTGAACAGGGAGCCATTATTGGTGCGGACAATGGAAAAACCCATCAATGGCTCGGTATTCCCTATGCTGATATTCCCTCACCAGAATACCGATGGCGTGAGGCCAAAGCTCCTCTTCCTTGGGAAGGGGTTCGTCAAACTTTGGAATTTGGACCCTTTTGCACCCAATTGGGTTCTTTAATTAATTCGACTAAAAGAAAAGATTGGGGAGAAATTGTTGGATCAGAGAATTGTCTTAATCTCAATATTTGGGCCCCAAAACCTAACCCCACAGAGATTGAAAATCAGAATATCGTTTATCCTGTGATGGTCTGGATTCATGGGGGCAGCAATACTGCTGGTAGTGCTGATCTTTACAATCCAACAGAACTTGTTTATCGACATAACCTGGTAGTTGTTACGATTAATTATAGATTAGGTCCTTTTGGATGGTTCAGGCACCCTAGCCTTATTCACCAGTTAGACAATAAAAAAGACCAATCAGGAAACTATGGGAACCTAGATACCATAGCAGCACTGAAATGGGTGAAGAACAATATTGCCAATTTTGGTGGTGATACCAATAACATCACTATTTTTGGTGAATCTGCTGGCGGTTACAATGTTGCTGCATTGTTGTCATCGATTTTGGCTGAAGGCTTATTTCATAAAGCAGTTGTTCAAAGTGGAGGGATCAAGCCTGGTGACATCACCCATTCTGAAGATTTTCTCAGTGAGCCATTGCCTTGGAAAAATTACAGTTCCAAAGAATTATTTAATGAACTATTGATTGCCGAAGGAATGGCAACAAACAGAAAGGAAGCAACAGCGATACAGGCAAATATGCCATCAAAAAAGGTGGTGAATATTTTAAGATCAGCAACTACTAAAGAAATCTTTCAGGCCTACCTAGAAGCCCGTCTCAATACCAACAATATGTTAAGGCCGTTTCCTGACGGAACTGTATTGCATGAGCAGGGGATTATGCAATCACTCAAAGAGGGGTTGTCTTCAGAAATACCTATAATTTTAGGCACTAACAGGGATGAGAACAAACTATTTTTAGTGAACAACCCAAGATATGTTCGAACAATTTTTGGATTACCACGGAGTCGAGATCGTGTCCTTTATGATGCAATTGCTAAACATAGATCCAATACTTGGAAGTATTTGGCGGTAGACAATCCTTCTCGGGAATTAATTCTTTCAGGAAGGAGTAATATTTTTTCATATCGTTTTGATTGGGACGATGAACCAAGGCGACTTGGAGTAGATATTAGTCATTTACTAGGAGCAGCGCATGCTTTTGAGATTCCATTTGTAATGGGTAACCTAGATAAAGATACTTTAACAAGATACATTGTGGGTCGGAAAAACTTGGATTCCGTCAAGCAATTATCTGAAGCGATGATGTCTTACTGGGCTGAATTTGCCTATACAGGTGATCCGGGAATGGGCAGGAAGGGAGATTTACCACTTTGGGAGCATTGGAGTGAGCCAAACAAGGATGCCCCCAAATATATTGTTTTTGATAGCGATCTTGATCGGGGGATCCGTATGTCTACAGAAAGCATTTCCAAGGATTCATTGTTGGCTGACATCGCCAATGATGAAGATATTAAAGATCCCAGGTTAAAGTGTGAACTGGTCGATGTCGCAATCCAATATGATGATTTGGAGAAACCAGAATTTCTTGATCAATTTAACGGTGGGCAATGTCAACAGTACAACCCTGATGATTGGAGACAGACTTGGTATGAAAGTTTTAATGAGCCTTGGTGATCAGTGATTATGCAATATTGGTTGATGAAATCAGAACCCGATACTTATAGCATTGATGACTTGAAATCTTTTGGAGTTGATCACTGGGATGGTATCAGAAATTACCAGGTTAGAAATTTCTTTAGAGATCAAATGTGTTTGGGTGATCAAGCTTTTTTTTATCATTCCAATTGCAAGGAACCAGGACTTGTTGGGGTTATGGAAATTGCAAGTAAGGCATATCCCGATCACACCGCTTTTGACCCTAACGAGAAATACTTCGATCTAAAAAGCAATCCTGACAATCCCAGATGGTTAATGGTGGATGTGCGATACATTAGGCACTTGGATAGAATGATTTCTCTAAGTGAGCTTAGAGAGCAGCAACAATTGAGTGAGATGAAATTGCTGCAAAGAGGAAATCGACTTTCGGTTCTACCTCTGTCTAAAGATGAATGGGATTTTATTTTATCCATGGAATAGTGAATGCATCACAATACCATGCTCATTTTAGACTCGCGTTGGCGGATTAATTTTTTTTGATTGTTTAAAAGATATACTATATCGATGATGAAAAGGATAATTATAGGGATTTCAGGCGCGAGCGGTGTTATTTATGGTATTCGGATGCTGGAGATTCTCAAGGATACTCCAGATATTGAAACACACTTGGTCATAACATCTGGCGCTAAGTTAAATATCTCTTTGGAAACAGATTTTGAGATCAAAGACATTAAAGGACTTGCCAATGTCGTCCACAACAATAGAAATTTAGCTGCAAGTATTGCGAGCGGTTCATTTCAAACTGAGGCAATGATCGTTATTCCCTGTTCGATGAGAACTTTGTCAGGCATTGCTACTTCGTACGCGAGCAATTTAATCGTCAGAGCAGCAGACGTAGTTTTGAAGGAGAAACGAAAACTCATTGTTGTCCCAAGAGAAACACCCTTACATGCTGGACATTGTGAGCTTTTACACAAAGTTTCACTAATGGGAGCTTATATTGTTCCACCTAACCCTGCTTTTTATAATCATCCTGAATCCATTGATGACATTATCAATCACACCGTTGGAAGAATTCTTGATCTCATTGAACTCGATCCTGAGATCGTTCAGAGATGGCAGGGGGTTGATGTAAGAAGTGAGTAGCCCAGATGTAATCAAAGATTTATTCAATTCAATCCAAACCTTTCTCAACGAACACAACACAATATCAGTCGCAACAACAGATAATCAAGAATTGTCCTCTGCAACTGTTTTCTATGTTTCTGATGAGAAATTAAATATTTTTTTTATTTCCTTTCCCGATTCAAGACATATTCAACACATCCTAAAAAATGCAAAAGTGGCAGCCACCATCAATGAAGATGTTAAAGATTGGCTGGAAATTAGTGGACTACAACTGAAAGGAAAGGTTCACAAAGTTAGCGAACAAGATCAAGAATTTGTGCTGGATATCTACAAGAAGAAATTCAGCTATATAGAAACTCTTCTTCGAGCCCCTAAGACAGATGATGAAAGAAAAATCGCAGATCAATTTAGAGCCATCAGTGTATATCGTTTAATACCTGATTGGGTCAGATTAATAGATAATGCTTCGGGTTTTGGTGCAAAAAGAGAGATGAGCTTAAAAAATAAGGGCTGGGAACTATCTTAGTCTACTGATTTATTGATCTCCACTTGAAAGACTGGGTAGTTTTCCAATATGGATGCCACTGTCTACAATTAGTGTTTCACCAGTAACTAATTTAGCTCCCTCTAAAAACCAGACCAGGGCTTCAGCAATGTCTTCTGCTGTTGCCACTTCTTGTAAGGGTAATTGGTTTTTCGCTTGCTGCAGCATTTTCCGATAAGCTTCATCACCCATACCTTCTTTGAGCCAACGCGTCTGAATCATTCCAGGAGCAACGCTGTTGATTCTAATTTCAGGACCAAGGACGTGTGCCAGAGATTTTGTCATCATGTTCAAAGCTGCTTTGGATGCAGCATAGGCAATTGAGGAGGCGATTCCTGTAATACCACTTATTGAAGAATTATTGACAATGGCACCTTGACCCAATTTTCTCATATGGGGTTCCACCGCTCTGACCATCTGATAAGTTCCGACTACATTGACGGCATAGATATCTAGAAAATCATCTTTGCTGAGACCATCTAAATTGGGATAAGGGTTGAACTTTGTTTTGCCGGCATTATTGACCAAATAGTCGATTCTTCCCCAAGCATCAACAGCTGCTTTTGCCATAGCTTTGCAATCATCATCGTTCGAAACATCACCTTGGCAGACTATTACTTCTGCTCCTTTTTGCTTTATCGTTTTAGCAGTTTTTTTGGCTTCCTGTTCACTCTTTGTGTAGTTGATGACAACATTACAATTTTTTTCTGCAAGCAAGATTGCAGTGGCAGCTCCAACGCCAGTGGCCGAACCTGTGATAATTGCGACTTTTCGCTCCATTTCAGTTAACCCTCACGTTTCATTTTTTCCTATAAGTAGATCATTTAAATAGAAACACTCACGGTTCCTAATATTACACATTTCCGTTGGTTATTATCGATATTATAGGCACAATTAACAGTAACGAATTTATTTTTCATAGATTATAGGTCTTATGATTGATGGTTTTATTGGCGAAATAGGAGATGACAAATGGCTTTTCAAGACATGAGAGAGTTTTTAGAGTTTCTCAAAAATAAAAATCAATTAATTGAAGTGGATACAGAATTGAATGCGGCAAGGGGAACCACAGAATTGCAGCCGTTAATGAGACATATTCACAACATCAATGGACCTGCTTTGATGCTCAACAATTTATCTGGTTACAATCACCCAGATATTCCTGTTTTATTTAATCCATATGGGACACGCGAAAGAACATCTATGATTTTAGGGAAAGAAAGACCTCTTGAGGGCAAGCTGAAATTTACTGAAGTGTTAACCAATCGATCTTTATGGATAAAACCAAACATGATTGATAGAGCAGAGGCAACCTGTAAACAAGTTATTATTGAGAAGAAGGACATAGACCTTAGTCAACAACTGCCACACGTGTGGTTTGGGAAAGAGGGTCCTTCGTATATAACCAATGCTGTTGTTATCTCGAAAGATCCTGAAACCGGTCAACTCAATACTGGCTGTTATAGACTCACCCAACTATGGAATGCATCTCATCCACTCGGTGAGGAGTATTCAGAGGAAGAACAGAAAAAATGTCTATCAATTTTTGCTTTCTGGAATCCTCCAGGAAATGATATTGGACGCCAGTGGGCAAAGGCACAAGAAATGAATAAACCGCTAGAGCTTGCTATTGCTTGCATTGTAGACCCTGCAGTCCAAATTGCTGCGGCAACTTCTATTACTTATGGTGAGGACGAAATGGATTTTGCAGGAGGATTGAGAGGTGAAGGTGTTGATGTGGTGCAGTGTGAAACGGTAGATCTTGCAGTCCCAGCCACAGCAGAATGGGTGATTGAGGGAAGATTCTTGCCTGAGCGTGATATAGCGATAGGACCGCATTCCAACCCCGTTGGCTATTATGATGATGCCCAGATCTTGCCACTGATTGAAGTCGATTGTATCACTCATCGCAAAGATCCAATTTGGTATGCGACCATGGAAATGGAACCACCGTTTGATCACAACTATATGGCTTGCATGCCACTAGAAGGAGAAGTGCTGAGCGATTTGCAAACAAAAATTCCTGAAGTCCAAGATGTCGTGGTGACTCCAAATCTTAGTTATTTTGTTCAACTCTCTGTAGATGGGGAACAAAAACCACGTGCTGATTTTGGTAAAGAGGTTTTGCAAGCCGTCTGGGGCGCTAATGGAAGATGGGGTCCTACAGCAAAATTAGTTGTTGTCGTGGGACCTGATGTTAACCCTTATGATCTATCAGAAATAGAATGGGCCATTCAAACCAGGGTTCAACCTCAGACAGATACTATCATTAATGAAGCGGGACAAGCTTTTTTAATGGATCCATCCGCAGTCAAGGATCCAGGGCATGGGATAGCACTGGTATCCGAACAAGTTGGCATTGATGCAACAATAAAAATACCAGAACGTTTTGAATCATATCCCAAATATAGCAATGCTGAACCTGAGGATGTCATTGCTATTGCAGAGAAATTACAAGGGGTATTGTAATAATTATTGTTTGGGGCATACGACTATCGCTAAAAAAACCAGTCAATTCAGATCACTACTCAATAGTCCGAAACTAGAATTTTTGCTTGAGGCGCATAATGGGATCAGTGCAAAAATCGCCGAGGAATCAGGTTTTAAAGGATTGTGGGCAGGTGGTTTAGCCATTGCAGCACAATATGGGGTTCGTGACAGCAATGAAGCCAGCTGGACGCAAGTCTTGGAAGTTCTTGAATTTATGGCTGATGCAACCTCCATACCCATAATGCTCGATGGAGACACCGGTTATGGAAACTTTAATAATGTCAGACGCTTAGTTCAAAAACTTGAGCAACGGGGAATTGCAGCGGTATGCATAGAAGATAAGCTGTATCCTAAAACTAACAGCTTCATCGATGGCAACAAACAAGAGTTGGCTAATATTGATGAGTTTTGCAGTCGAATTAAAGCTGGTAAAGATGCCCAAAAAGATGATGAATTTTCAATCATCACCAGAGTGGAGGCGTTCATCGCAGGATGGGGCTTAGATGAAGCAATAAAAAGAGCTGAAGCTTACCGTCAAGCGGGCTCAGACGGAATACTGATTCACAGCTCAAAATCTGAACCTTCAGAAATCATCGCCTTTAAAAATGAGTGGGGCGACCGCTTGCCAGTTATCATAGTACCTACTAAATACTATTCCACTCCCACGGAGATATTTTCTCAAGTAGGTATTTCAATTGCTATCTGGGCAAATCATATGATTCGTAGTTCAATTGAATCAATGCAGCAAACGGCTGCATCAATTATTCAAAAAAAATCAGTAGTGGCCTTGGAAGATAAAATTGCTAGTGTTAGTGAGATTTTTAGATTACAAGGCGTTTCTGAATTGCTGGAAGCAGAAGAAATGTATCTTCCTAAAAAGCAGAAGGCAACATCAGCAATTATCTTAGCTGCATCGCGTGGATCTGCTATGGGTAGCTTGACTGAAGAGCGACCTAAGGCAATGTTGAAGGTGAAAGAAAGACCAATTCTCAGACATATTGTTGATGTGTATAACAGTCACGGCATTAAGAACATTACTGTTGTCAGAGGATTCCAAAAAGATGCTATAGACTTACCCCAGCTTAGTTATGCTGACAATGATAACTTTTCGAAGACAGATGAATTAGTTTCTTTTGAGAAGGCGCTTTTGGAAGTTGATCTCGTGCAAGATTTGTTTGTTTCTTTTGGGGATGTTTTGTTTAAACCATATTT
>Ga0209228_1000996_pt1 | contig 14356 bp, 9 predicted proteins | sample METZYME_3_150m_FD_187547 | JGI IMG/M metagenome (GOLD analysis project Ga0209228, IMG submission 187547) | Marine microbial communities from oxygen minimum zone in mesopelagic equatorial Pacific - METZYME_3_150m (SPAdes) (version 2) | ecosystem: Environmental > Aquatic > Marine > Oceanic | place...
TCGAAGTCACCAACCTTCGACGCGGCTCACGAGTGCGCGGGGTTTCGTTCAATATCCGAGCCGGCGAGGTGCTCGGTCTCACCGGTCTTGTGGGTGCCGGCCGCACCGAGACCGCCCGACTGCTATTCGGTGCCGACCGACCTGAACATGGCATCATTCGCCTCGACGGCAAACCGCTTAAAATCAAGTCACCGCGCGACGCCATCCGGCAGGGCATCTGTCTGCTCACCGAGGATCGCAAGGCTCACGGCCTGGTGCTTGGCCAGACCGCCCGTGAAAACTTCGGACTGCCCAACCTGAGCCAGTTTTCCTCGCTAGGCTTCATCCGCCAACGGGATGAATCACGGGAGTTCCTTCGTTACGTCGATCAAATCCAAATCAAGATCGCCGACCCCGAACAAATCACAGGCACCCTATCCGGCGGCAACCAACAAAAAGTCGTCCTCGCCAAATGGCTACAGCGTAATGCCGAGGTGATCATCTTTGACGAACCCACTCGGGGCATCGACGTTGGCGCCAAGTACGAAATCTACCAACTTATCAACCAACTCGCTGAACAAGGCAAAGCCATTCTCATGATCAGTTCGGAGCTACCCGAAATCCTCGGCGTGAGCGACCGCGTTCTCGTCATGAACGAAGGCCATATTTCCGGCGAAATCACCGATATCGCCAACGCGACGCAGGAAGACATCATGAAACTCGCAACTAAACGCGAAACGCTAGCCGCTTGAAAAAAAACGATTACACAAAACTTTTGTTCGATTACGGAACCCTGCTCGTACTTGCCCTGCTGTGCGGTTGGTTTAGTTACGTCACGATTGAAGAACAATCGCCGACAAGCGCCGACACCGCCCAGCGCTTGGCCAAGCGCATTTCTGGCGAACTTTCATCAGGCTCAATCGTTATCGTCCTTACTCGCCAAGGCGGGGATGGGGAAAGCTTTGCCGCCGCACTGAAAGAAAATTTAACCAAAGCCGAGTTAAACGTGTTTCAAACCGTCGTCGGTCAACCGGCCGACGCGCGAAAAGCATTGCTTAAATACGGAGCAACAGGAAACAAACTTGCCGGAATCACCGCCGACAAACACATGGCTAACTTCTGCAATGCCAACCTGGCCAAGCTCGCCGTGACGCACCCCAGCCTGGCCAAAGTAAAGGTCTATCAACCGCAAACTTATCGTTGGCCGAACTTTCTGAAGAAAGAAAACCTGTTAAATGTGATGAAACAAATTTCCGTGGTCGCCATCATCGCCATCGGGATGACCATGGTCATTATTACGGCAGGTATCGACCTGTCGGTAGGCAGTCTGATCGCTTTTTCCGGAGTCATCACGGCTTTGACCATCCAATCACTGGGTGGCGACGCACCGACCACCGGACACCTCTGGCTCGGGGCCTTGGCCGGGATACTCGTCTGCAGCTTGGCCGGCTTTTTCACCGGTGGACTAGTCACCCTGTTCCGTATCCCCGCTTTCATTGCCACGCTCGGCATTATGTTCATCGCCAAGGGCTTGGCTTTCATTTTTTCCGACTCAGCCCCAATCCCCGTTGCCAACGAGGCGTTCGGCTGGCTGGGACGCGGACGCGATTTTTTTGGCCTGCCCAACAGCGTGACCCTCATGCTGATCCTGTTTGCCATGGCCCATGTGCTTATGACGCGCACCTCTATCGGCCGCTACATCTACGCCGTCGGGGGTAACCCGGAAGCCGCTCGCCTCTCCGGCGTACCGGTGAAATGGGTGCTGCTCTTCGTGTACACGCTCACCGGATTGCTGGCCGGCTTGGGCGGCGTGATGGAGGCGTCCCTCCATACCACCGGCGACCCCAAGTCCGGCGAACTCGTTGAGTTAAAAGTCATCGCCGCGGTTGTCGTTGGGGGAACCAGCTTGGCCGGTGGCCAGGGGAGAATTACAGGAACACTCATCGGCGCATTCATCATCGCCGTCATCAACAACGGGATGAATCTCACCGGCGTGGAGTCCCACATGCAAAAAGTCATTTACGGCTCAGTCATCCTCGTAGCCGTACTGATCGACCGACTAAAAATCCATCTCCTTAAGTTAAAGAAAGCCTAAACAGCCACCGCCCATCCTGCCCACCGATGTTACCCCCCCGTCAACAATCAGTTGGTTTGTTTAAATGGTTAGCCCTAGGAACTGACGAAGGTCTTGATGAAGGCTTCCTCGGACTCGATGTCGCCGATGAGCACCAGCTCGTCACCCTTCTGTAGCACTTCACTCGGCTCGAAGTGGACCAGGTGGACGTCGCGTCCATCAACTTCACGCTGAATAGAGATCAGACTGCAGCCGGTGCGCCCACGAACCTCGGATTCAACCAACGACTTGTTCTCAAGACTCGGTGGCAGCTCGATTCGGAAAACATTCAATCCCTCAGCAACCATCAGGATGTCGCTGTGCTTGAGCAGATTGAAGATAATGTTCGCCCCCATAGAGGCGTAGGACGCAACAAAATCGGCTCCGGCACGGTGAAGCGTACCGACGTTGCGCTCCGAGTTGGCCCGACTGATGATCTGGGTTTCCGGGCAGAGTTTGCGGCAGTAAATGGTGAGATAGATATTGGTGTCGTCCTGGCCGGTGGTGATTATGACCGTGGAGGCTTCGCTTATTTTGGCTTCCTCAAGCACCTCGAGCCGGGCAGCACTGCCCTGCACGTAGTACTTGTCATTGCGAATGCGGCTCGGCAGTTCCTCGACAATCTTGTAATTGAGTCCACGCTTGGCCAGGGCGCGCGCGGTGGCTCTCCCCACGCGACCGCCGCCGATGATGACCACATGGGATTCCTCGATATGGTAGATACAGAACACCGCGTTGTAGTTCTGAATCATTTCCTTGGAACCCGCGAGCACCAGAACCGTACTTTCGCTAATCTTGGTTTCCGGGCCGGCACCTTTGTACTCACCGCGATCCCAGACTCCGACCACACTGGTATTGGTCATTTCCCGGAAGTTGCACTCGGCCAACGTCTTGCCGACGAGCGGCGTACCCATGACCATGGCCTCGGCGATAAGCAACTCGTCGAAATGCCCGATCACATGTGCCATGGCATCATTGCCTATGGTGCGGCGAGAGAGGAATTGCCCCATCATTTCGCCCAGGCGAATGACATTTTTGCTCCCGGCAAGTTCCAGGATATCAATGGACGCCTCGGACTTGGCCAACGTTACCACCCTAAGCTTGTTATCCACCAACTCGCGTACAGTAAAGGCGATGTGGGCGTTGGCCTCGTCCTTGCCGGTGGCCACGACCATCGCCGATTGCTCGACGCGGACATTGCGATAGGCCTCCGGATCGTCCGAGTCGCCCACCGCCACCGCAAAGCCCTGGTCATGCAACCGCAGCGCCTCGTCCTTGTCGCCAACCAGCAGCACGTACGGGTTTGTATACTGCTCCAGCTTGTGAATGAGCGCCCGACTGACTGGATCAAAATTCGTTATGATGACATGCCCTCGGGTATCCTCCGGCAGAGTCCGCGGAGTACGGGTCGCATTTTGTGCTTCCATCCATGGCTCGTAGGCAAAGCGAATGAATGCAAAAGGGAGAATAACGAACATCGAGAGCATACCGAAAAGCATCACTCCCAATGAATAAGACTTGCCCAACGGTGAGCTAAAAGTGATATCCCCGTAACCGAGGGTGGACATGGTGACCATGGTCCAATAAAAGCCGTCGTACCATTTGATCTCGTTATTATTATTGTCATTTACCATCTTCTCATGTGCTGCGATCCAATGAAACACAACACTTGAGATTAGGATGAAGACCAAAACTATTAGGACCAAACTGATCAACTGGCGGACATTGCGCCGGCCCGACGACTTGCCGTTGGCCAACGTGAAGATGGCTGTGGGGAGGACTTTCATCGAGTGAATTTTACTCCGTGCCGCATACGAAGTTGAAGCGACCGCCCGAGACAGGCATAAGGGATCGAGCCGAAAGATGGGGATGATGCGTGGATTTTCATTGGGACGCCGGGTTCGCTGGCAACACGGCAGACGGACGAACAACCCAAGGCTGCCCATCCTAAACCCTGGTGCAATGTCTCAAATTGACTCAACTTATTTCATGGCCTTTGGCCAAGTGCCGAACCCAAGTTGCTCGACAGGGGCTATCCAACCCATTCGATAGTCGTTTGAAAAGAAGAATTTTTCATGGCAAGCGCTTGGCCAAACGGAAGGTTTTGGCTTAGATGGGGCCGGGCCTGACAAGAGTCCACGCACCCATCGCCATGAAATCCCGCCCCAGGCCTGGCCTAGTCACCGAAACTCGCTTCGTCGTTGAGACCAAACACATCATCGACTTCGGCGTGAACGGCATGCCAACGGTCCTTGCGACCCCCTGGCTAATCTGGTTCATGGAGCACACCGCCCGCGAGGCCATGCTCCCCCATCTCGAACCGACAGAGAGTACCGTTGGAATCCTAGTTGATATTGAGCACCTCGCCCCTACCCCGCTTGGCCATGCAGTTAAATGCCGTGCCCAAGTGCTGAGTTCTGAAGGTAGCCAGTTCCTGTTCAAGCTCGAGGCATTTGATGAACTGGAAAAGATCGCAAACGGGCTTCACAAGTTGAGCGTCATCGACAAGGCTAGGTTCGCTAGACGCGTCGCCGGCAAAACCAAACCGGAGTAAACCTAAGCCATGTTAGCCAACATCCATTGCGCCGCCGTCCAGGGAATTGCGGCACACGCGGTCGAGGTCGAGGTCAACGACGGCTACGGAGAGACGCTTGTCATCATCGTCGGCCTGCCGGACGCCGCCGTGCGCGAGTCGCGCGACCGCGTCACCACCGCCCTCACCAACTCCGGCTTCAAGATGCCACTGGGCCGCATTACCATCAACCTCGCCCCGGCCGATATCCGCAAGGAAGGCCCAAGCTTCGATCTTCCGATTGGCATCGGTATGCTCGCCGCCAGCGAGCAACTCAAGTCCACCCAACTCGAGCGCATCCTGATGGTCGGAGAACTCGCGCTGACCGGTGCCGTGCGGCGCGTGAAAGGCGTGCTGTCCATCGCCCTCAAAGCACGCGCCATCGGCATGGACGGCATCATGGTACCAAGCGATAACGCCGCCGAGGCCGCCGTCGTCGATGGACTGAAAGTTTACCCCGTCGCGAATCTTCGCGAGGCCGCCGCGTTTCTCGAAGGCCGTGAGACGATCGAACCCAAGCAGGTCGATCTCGCCAAGTTGTTCGCCGTGCAGGACATCGACGGCCCGGACTTCGCCGACGTGAAAGGACAGGAGTCGGTCAAGCGCGCGCTCGAGATCGCCGCCGCCGGTGGCCACAACGTGCTGATGATCGGCCCGCCCGGCACCGGCAAGTCGATGTTGGCCAAGCGGCTCCCTGGTATTCTACCGCCGCTGATGCTCGAGGAGGCGCTAGAAGTTACCCGCGTTCACAGCATCGTAGGCCAACTGCAACCCGGCCAGGCGCTGGTCACGCAGCGACCCTTCCGCAAGCCGCACCACACCGTCAGCGACGCTGGCCTGCTCGGCGGCAACATCAACCCGACGCCAGGCGAAATCTCGCTGGCACACAACGGTGTGCTGTTCCTCGACGAACTGCCAGAATTCAAGCGTAACGTCCTCGAGACCCTGCGCCAGCCGCTCGAGGAGGGCAACGTAACGATCTCTCGCGCCGCCGGCTCGATGACTTTTCCCTCGGCATTCATGCTCGTCGCGGCAATGAACCCCACACCGGACGGCAAAATGCCAGGAGAGTCGAGCAGCTCACCACGAGAGATTCAAAACTACCTCGCCCGGATCAGCGGCCCATTGCTCGACCGTATCGACTTGCACGTCGAGGTGCCGCAGGTGAAATTTCAGGAAATCACTGCCAAGCGCGACGGGGAACCGTCGGCGAGCATCCGCGAGCGTGTCATCGCCGCGCGGCAGCTTCAGGAGCAGCGCTTCAACGGAAAAGCCCGCGTCACCTGCAACGCCCGCATGGAGGTCCGCGACATCAAGCAGCACTGTCAACTCGGCGACGAGCCGAAGAACCTGCTTCGAATGGCGATGAACGAGCTGGACTTGAGCGCCCGGGCGTACGACCGAATCTTGAAAGTTAGCCGAACCATCGCCGATCTAGCTGCCGCCGACAGCATCAACTCGGAACACATCTCCGAGACCCTCCAATACCGAACCCTCGACCGCCAACTCTGGGGCTAGCCAAAGAAAGCCAACTCACCACGAAGAACTCAAAGTTCAAGAAGAATCAAATCTCATCTCTTCGTGCCCTTTGTGGTTAAAAAAACGAGCACCGAGAACTGAACACCCAAAACTGATCTTAGGCGATGAGGTCGTGGATGACTTTGCCGTGGACGTCGGTCAGGCGGAAGTCGCGGCCGGCTTGACGGAAGGTGAATTTTTCGTGGTCGAACCCCAGCATCGCCAGCATCGTAGCGTGCAGGTCGTGCACGTGCATCCGGTTTACCTCCGCTCGAAAACCAAACTCATCCGTCGCCCCGTAAACGCTGCCGCCCTTCGCACCACCGCCGGCCATCCACATGGTAAAGCCATGGTGGTTGTGATCGCGGCCGTTGATCTTCCCGGCGTTCGAACCGGGCGTCGGCAACTCGACGGTCGGCGTCCGGCCAAACTCCCCACCCCAAAGCACGAGCGTCTCGTCGAGCAATCCGCGCTGCTTGAGATCCTTTAGCAGCGCGCCGATCCCTTGGTCGCACTGCCCAGCCAAGCGGCGATGGTTCACCTCGATGTCATCGTGGTTGTCCCACGGCTGGCCGGAGCCGTGCCATACCTGAACAAACCGCACGCCGCGCTCAACCAAGCGCCGCGCGATCAGCAACTGCCTAGCCTGTGTTCCTTCGCCGTACAACTCGCGGATGTGTTTCGGTTCGCGATTCACGTCGAACGCATCGGTCGCGTCCATCTGCATCCGGTACGCCAACTCGAACGACTGAATGCGCGCCTCGAGTTGCGCGTCCTTCTGTCGCCTTGCCGCATGCCGGCGATTGAGTGTCTGGATGAAATCGAGTTGCCGCCGCTGCTCGGCGAGGGAGAGTCCGCGATTCTTGATGTGCTCGATCAGTTTTTCGACCGCCGTGTGGCGCGTGTCAATGTGCGTGCCCTGGTAAATGCCGGGGAGAAAACCGGACTGCCAGTTTTGCGACTCCTGAATCGGGTATCCGCCTGGACACATGACGATGAAGCCGGGCAGATTCTGATTCTCGCTGCCGAGCCCGTACGTCACCCACGAACCCACGCTTGGTCGGATGAGCCTCGCCTCGCCACAGTTCATCAGCATGAGCGACGGCTCGTGGTTGGGCACGTCGGCGTGCATCGAGCGGATCACCGCAATGTCGTCGACGCACTTCGCCGTATGCGGGAAGATTTCGCTGACCTCCGTGCCGCTTTGACCGTGCCGCTTGAATTTGTACGGGCACGGAAACGCCGCACCGGTTTTGCGCTCCGTCCTCAGATTATTCATCGGAAGCAGCTTGCCAGCGTATTTTTGCAGCGAAGGCTTCGGGTCGAACGTATCGACATGCGACGGCCCGCCGTTGAGAAAAATATGAATGACTCGCTTGGCCTTGGGCGTGAAATGCGCCCCCTTGAACGAGAGGGACGACGAAGCAGCCGCGCTGGCGGCGTTGGGCAGCATCGAGCCTAGCGCCAAGCTGCCCATTCCGATGCCGCAGCGGGAAAGGAACTCGCGTCGCGTGAAAAAATGATCGCTCAAGCTTGGTCCGTGATGCTGCATCGCCTTATCGGTACGCAGAAAGTTACCGCTCTATTCAGAAGTTTGCAACAACCCCGCTTGGCCAAGCGCTCCAGCACGGACGACCGCTCAGCCTCAAAACTCCCAGTCGATCCCGGCGGTATAAATGCGGTAGCGGTACTCGTCCTGAGGGACGTTGGAGTTGATGTTCTCCTGCTCAAAACCAAGCTGGAACGTCAAGTGGTCGTTGTACTCGTAACCGACCGAGACGTCCCACGACAGGTCGGCGCGCTGGCGGAGGTTGAACAAATCGGCGCCACGCTGGAGGTCGTACTCGTAGGTAGCCTTTCGCAGAGTTGCCGAGACGCTCCAAAACTCACCGCGATAGCGCCAATTATGTGAAATGCGTTCGCGGCGATAATCAAAATACCCGGAACCACTGTCCTCGTTGTCGAGAATTGAGAAACGCGTGCGCATGCGCAGTCGCCGGCTACTGTTCCAGTAATGCCCCCACTCGACGCCCCGCTCCGGGCGGTCGTAGCTGAGGTCGGTGTCCGGCATGTGAAAACCAATCTCATCCCGCTGGCTGCGCGTGTCGTAATCGCGCCGCAACGTCTCCACGTAAATGAGCAGCTCGGACTGAAATCCGTAGTCCACCCCGAACGATACTCGGCCGCCGATTTCCAGGTGGTTATCCAGCGGTTCGGCGAAATATTGGCGCGTGACTTCCGGCTTGGCCTCAACCCACAGGTTCGCCGGCAGACTCCGGCGCAGCGCCGGTTCAAGGCTGATTTGTTTCCCAACCACCTGCACCGTCCCAATGTCGTCCTCGGTCAACGACGCGTCAAATATCTCGTCGATGTAAATAACACGGATGTCCGTCTTGAGTTGCCAGTGCGGGGACAGACTTTTTTCGAGACTGACATTGAGCAGGCCGGTCTGTTCCGAATCAACACTCTCGGCGTCGAGATAGCGGCGGTCATCCAGCGCGCCGAACACCGTGACCTCCACCCCGTCTTCGGCGAGCGGAATCCGGATCGCCATAAAGTCGAAACCGATTAAGGAGAAGACGCTCGATTCCTCGGCGAAGGCCGACAAGGTGACGTTCTCCTTGTAGCCGCCGCCAAGCCGGAGGTCGGTGCTGTAATCCCACACGGATAGTTCCTCCATCAACTCCTTCTCGATGGCGGCTATCTCCTTGTCGTAATCCGAAAACTCCAGGTCGGTATCCTGCGCAACGACTCTTGGCCAGGCACACAGCATCCCCAAAAATAAAAACCGCAGTAGAAAACCAGCCATCCTTAATCGGCTATGTACGCACAACCCTTGGCCAAGGTTACCAACAAAAACCAAGTCATTTGCTGAGTTCACGCCGCAGCCAGGCCGGTCGGTCGGTAGTGATGCCGTTGATGCCAAGCTTGGCCAAGCTCCTGGCTACGTCCGGTGAGTTCACCGTCCACGTGAACAACTCCAGCCCGGCGGCCTTGACCTTGTCGAGGAACGCCCTGTCTCCAAGCCCCTTGTAACTGACGTTGATGCCCTCGAGTTTGGCCGCCTTGGCCTTGGAGATCAACTGCTCCGCGCTGGGCGATTGCACGCCGGTTTTTTCGTCCACTTTAAAACTGGAAAGGTAAAAGCACTCGATCTTTGGCAACCTGGCCTTGGCCTGTTTCACCACTTCGTAGTCGAAGGAGATCACCACGAACTGCTTCGGTTTCTTGCCGGAACGCTTGAACGCCTTAGCCAAGTCGGGGACGATCTCCGGCCCACACTTCACCTCAACGAACAGCCGGCGTCCCTCCGGGATGGTCGCCAACACGTCGGCGATTTTCGGGATGCGAACGCCCTTCCACTTGTCGCCCTTCCATGCGCCGACATCGAGTTGCTGCAACTCGGCGAGTGTCTGGTCGACAACCTTGCGATCCACTCCGGCTAGTTTCTTGGTGGTGGCGTCGTGATGCACCACGATATAACCGTCCTTGGACAGGTACACATCAATCTCGACGGCGTCGGCGCCCTGCTCCCAGCCAAGCTTGACCGACTCGAGCGTGTTCTCCGGCGCATCGTGTGACGCGCCCCGATGGGCAATGATCTCCACGTCAACCGCCACTGCACCCTGACAAGGCATCAGAACGCAAGCCATCGCCGCTTTTGTTAGAAAGGATTTCATCAAATAAAGTGTTTAAGCCAAGATGCCCTTCACGACTTCGCCATGAACATCGGTTAGGCGGAAGTGACGGCCCTGAACTTTATAGGTCAACTGCTCGTGGTTTAAGCCAAGCAGATGCAGGATGGTGGCGTTCAGGTCGTGAATATGAACCGGGTTCTCAACCGGTTTGTATCCGAGTTCATCCGTCCGTCCATGACTGATTCCGCCCTTCACTCCGCCGCCTGCAAGAATCATCGAGTACGCCTCCTTGTGATGGTCCCGCCCCACGTTGTTCGCAGTGCCTCCGTTGCTTTTGTCCTGCAACATCGGCGTACGGCCAAACTCCGCACCAATCACGATCAGTGTTTCATCCAACAACCCACGCTCTCTCAAGTCACCGATCAGCGCAGCCACCGGTCGATCCAACTCTCGCGCCTTTTTTGGGATGCTAGCAAAAATACCGCTGTGGTGATCCCATCCTTGGTCAAACAATTGCACAAAACGCACCCCCTTCTCGACCAGCTTCCTCGCCAGCAGGCAGTTGTTCGCCAGACTCGTTGAACCCAGCTTGGCACCGTAAGCCTCTAATGTCGCAGAGGTTTCCCTCTTAATATCCATTAACCCCGGCACACTGCTTTGCATGCGGTACGCCAATTCATACTGTGCGATGCGGGTGGCAATCTCCGGGTCGCCTACGTCTGCCAGTGCAGTCTTGTTAAGGAAATTAATCCCATCGACGATGTCTCTCCTGCCCTGCGACGTGATCCCTTTTGGGTTGGACAAAAACAAGACCGGATCGCCTTGGCTCCGAAACTCGACGCCCTGGTGGAGTGTCGGCAGGAAGCCGCTCCCCCACAGGCTATTACCCGCTCCGGCCACGCTGCCGGTAATCATCACGACGTAGCCCGGAAGATCGCGGTTCACCGTGCCCAAGCCATAGCTCACCCAGGAGCCAATTCCCGGCCGACCGAACCGCTCGAAGCCTGTGTGCAAAAACAACTGCGCCGGGGCGTGGTTGAATTGCTCCGTTTTCACCGTTTTCACAATCGCCAACTCATCGGCGACGGAGCCCAAGTGCGGCAGGTGCTCCGATAACTCCAGGCCACCCTGTCCGTTGCGATGAAAATTAAATCGCGTGCCCAGCAGCTTCGGGTGCTCGCGGATGAACGCCAACTGTTTACCCTTGAACATGTCATCCGGACACTTCTCGCCGCTTCGCTTCACCAATTCCGGCTTGTAATCGAACAACTCCAGGTGCGACGGCCCGCCGACCAGGTGAATGTAAATGACGTTCTTCGCGCGGGGCGCAAAGTGAGGTTGCCCCAGAACCAGCGGATCGCCCTGCCCTCCGGCAGCCGGGGCGGCGAACAACCGGTCATTGAGCACCGATGCTAAGCCAAGCGCACCGATGCCAGTGCCGGTGTGCTTGATAAACTCCCGGCGGGACTCGGTCAGGTAGTGGTGATGTAGAGGGGTCATAGGTCAGCCCTTGGTGATCGCCTCATCCAGGTTCAGGAGGACGTTGGCCACGGTGAACCACTTCGCCAAGTCGCCCGCCTCGACACCGGCCGGCATCCTCCAGTTCTTCACGCCCGAGATGAGTTGACGAACCGCTTTCGGCTCGGCGGCGAGTGCCGCTTCGCGCTTGCCCAAGAGTTGATTTAAATAAGCAACTTCCACTGGGCGGGGCGGGCGGGTAAGCGCCACGCGGAACGCAAAATCGATTCGCTGCTCGTCGTTGGCCAAACCCGGTTTGGCGAGGATGCGACCCGCAAACGCCATCGCCATCTCGACGTATGCCTCGTCGTTCAACAGCGTCAGCGCCTGTAGCGGCGTGTTGGTGCGCGGCCGGGCCACGACGCAAGCACCTCGATCCGGTGCGTCAAAATTGACGAAACTGGCGTACGGCGCGCCCCTCCGCCAAACCACGTACACCCCACGCCGAAAACGATTTTCATCCTTGGCGGCGAGGAACTTCGGCGCGTTGCGGCCAACATGCCGCCAAATGCCATTGGGCTGCGGCGGATAAATCGGCGGCCCGTGCATCCGGTGCGCCAGCAGGCCACTCGCCGCCAAGGCCGAGTCACGAACCATCTCCGCACTCATCCGCACCCGGGGCGAGCGCGCGAAGTAACGGTTGGCCGGGTCTTTTTCGAGATGTTCACCAGTCACCCTCGAGGACTGTCGATAGGTGCGGCTCGTCACTATTAATTTGTGTATGTGTTTCATCGACCAGCCGCTATCGACCAACTCCACCGCCAGCCAGTCAAGCAGGCTGCGATGCGTCGGTGGTTCGCCCTGAGTCCCGAAATCCTCCTGTGTCGACACGATCCCCCGGCCCATGAATGCGGCCCACCATCGGTTCACAGCTACCCGAGAAGTCAACGGGTTTGCCGGGTCAACCACCCACTTGGCCAAGCCCAGGCGATTCGGCGGCAGCGAACCATCAAAGGTGTGCAACACTTCCGGCGTGCCGAAGTTCACCGGGTCGCCGGGAGTCAGATAATTGCCTCGCAGCATGATTTTCGTTTGGCGCGGCTTGCTCATTTCGCTCATCACGAGCGTTGTGTATGGCTTGATAGCCTTTCTGTCTTCGCGGAGTTTGGCGATCTTCTTTTCGGCTTTTGAGTTGTCGATTTCCTTTTGTAATTCAGCCTGCCTGGCCTGTTGCCCGGGCGTGAACGGCAGATTTATCGTTGGACCGTAAAAGTCCCATGTTACCCCGTCGCCCTGCTGTTTTACTTCAAGGGGCGTGTTGTTGAAGAACGTCATCATCTGGTAGTAGTCGCTCATCGAGAACGGGTCATGCTTGTGGTCGTGACACTGCGCGCACTCGAGTGTTGTACCAAGGAATACCGTGCCGGTTGTGTTCACACGGTCGATCACCTGGTTGACGCGATTTGACTCCGGGTGCACGCCGGCCTCGACATTGCAGGTCGGCGTTCGATGAAAGCCGGTTGCAACTTTCTGTGCTGATGTGGCATTCGGCAACAGGTCACCGGCCAACTGCTCGATGGTGAACTGGTCAAACGGCATCCCGGAGTTGAAGGCGTCGATCACCCAGTCCCGATACGCCCAACTGTCGCGCAACTGATCGGCCTGAAATCCGTTCGAGTCGGCATAACGCGCAAGGTCAAGCCAGCGCCGCGCCCACTTCTCCCCGTACTGCGGGTTAGCCAAGAGACGGTCAACCATCCGCCCGTACTCGCGCTGGCTCGGGGTGCCCAAAAAGTCGTCAACCTCACCCGGTTGCGGCGGCCGGCCGATCAGGTCAAGGAACACACGACGGGCCTGCTGCTGCGGCTTAGCCGGGGTCGACATCGTCATGGCCCGCCTGGCCAGGTGATCTATTATAAAGTGATCAATGGCGTTTGCACCCTGCTCTGGCTTGGGCAAGTGTGGCAGCGCGGGACGCACCGTGCGTTGGTAAGCCCAATGATCGCTGCCAGTGACCGTGCATTCACCCCCAACGCACCAGACCCCAAACAGAAAAATCACGGCTCTGAAAAATTGAGCCTTGATGACCTCCCGCATGGAGTGTCGTAGCATCACCGTGATGAGGAAAACCTAACGCTTAGAACATTTTTTGCAAATGGAATAAAGGGTATGCCCATGAAAAACGGGCGGAAAAATTGTCGGTTTAAAAAAAGAATCCGGGGGAGCCAGGTTGATGATACCTGCAACCCCCCCGGGGATAATTCGAGCTGGCAATGTTAGAGTTTGTAGATATCCACGACAGCGCTTGCGAGCCCACGCCGTGCGGAACGTGGGGAAAATACAGATGAAGCTCAGTCAGTCAATATATTTTTAAGAATAATGAAGTTTTTTAAAAGCGATTCTCGAATCAAAACCGCTCACTCCAGTGCTCTCGGCAGGTAGCCCACCGAGGTCTGGATGGAGTGGGTGCAGGAACACCCGGCGCTCGTTTCCGGAGCAAGCAGCATTCCCCCTGCCGGGATCAACCCCAGCCAACACCCGCTACGGATCCCCTCGAACTGGCTGCGTTTGTTCGTATCAAGGTTCCACATACCGTGGAAGTAATGCCGGAAAAACATGCTGTGATTGCTTGCTGACATTGTCCCGCAGCCGCGCCGCTCAGGCAAATCATCGCGCAACTCCTTGCCGCTCTTCAGATCAAACGCCCACTGGTCAGAGTAAAACGTGTCGCCGATTACCACCGGATGTTGCAGATGGCCGCTATGGTGATTCTTGCCCGCCACGTGGTGATCCTCCCAAAGCAGGCTACCCGGCGGGACTAACGCTTGCTCGCCATCCTTTGCCTCCACCGGTTTCTCCACGGCGGCAATGGCGTAAGTGTGAAAGTGCTTCTCCTTGTCGGTGCCGGTCGCCACGAGCGTGCCATTGGCGTAAACCAGATATGTCATGTATTGCAACTTGGAGAAGTCGTGCGGGCGATCCCATTTCGCCCGGCCGGTGCGGAGGTCCAGCGCAACGAGATGCTGGTCGCTCAATTGCTGAATTGACTGAAAGCCTCCGGCCTTTGCAACAGCCACC
>Ga0209228_1001004_pt1 | contig 14256 bp, 13 predicted proteins | sample METZYME_3_150m_FD_187547 | JGI IMG/M metagenome (GOLD analysis project Ga0209228, IMG submission 187547) | Marine microbial communities from oxygen minimum zone in mesopelagic equatorial Pacific - METZYME_3_150m (SPAdes) (version 2) | ecosystem: Environmental > Aquatic > Marine > Oceanic...
TCGGAGCCTAGCCGGCGGGCATCATGCTGGCTTTGTTCGGGTCAGGCCTACCGAAGACGCAAGGGCAAACCCATGTTGTTACAAACATCACACAGGGCTACCGCTTCGTGAAGTGACCGAATATCGAAGGCTCCGACAGGGTGAGGCTGACGCGAATACGATAGAAATTCTTCATGTTGGGACACGATGCAGTCGCTCAAGCGTTGGTGGATCACGGCGTCGATACCGTGTTCGCAGTTCTCGGTGACGGGAACTTGTTCATTGGAGAGAACCTGGCGCGCGAACACGGAGTGAACCTCATCTCAGCGACCCACGAAGCCAACGCGGTGCTGATGGCGCAGGGCTGGGCCAAGGCCACTGGTCGCCTCGGGGTTGCAACAGTTACACACGGTCCCGGTTTGACTAACACCATCACAGCGCTGGTTGAGGGAGCAAAAAACGAGACTCCAATTTTGGTAGTCGCTGGTGACACTCCCATAGAACAGGAACAGCACCTTCAAAACCTTGATCAACATGCGCTGGTCACTGCAACCGGGGCCGGGTTTCAGCCCGTCCGCAACGCAGAGACAATTGCTGAAGACGTGTCCACAGCGGTGCGACGCGCACATTTCGAACATCGACCCATTGTCGTAAACATCCCTTTGAACATTGAGTGGGACGACGTGGAGTATCAACCCCATCCACCCTTTACCCCTCCCCCTGTACGTCTCGCTCCCGACCCAGATCAACTAGACGCAGCGATGGGAATAGTCGCTTCGGCTGTACGGCCGGTCATTCTGGCTGGGAGGGGAGCGGTGAAATCTGGTGCCCGAGAAACACTGGTTCGACTGGGCGACGCGCTAGGAGCCCCATTGTCGGCATCGTTGCTCGCCACCGGATTTTTTCGAGGCGAACCGTTTGACCTAGGACTTCACGGCACATTAAGTCACCCGATCGCGGCGGAGACACTTGCCGCAGCTGATTGTTTGATTGTTTTCGGTGCCGGACTGAACTACTTCACAACCGGCAACCACATGATGCTGACAGGCAAGCGAGTGGTTCACGTCGATCTTGATCCAACTCACATCGACAGATTCGTCACCGTTGACGCCGGAGTTGTCGGAGACGCCAACGTAGTAGCAGAAGCCATGATCGAAATGCTCTCAGCCGCTGAACACAAGCCATCTGGGTTCAGAACCTCTGACCTCGAACAAAAGCTGCGAGAGTTCGACCCGGCAACAGCTTTTGACGACAAAAGCTACGAAGGGGCAGTCGATCCTCGGACCCTCACAAGACGCCTCGACGACGGACTACCTCAAAAACGCCAAGTAGTAATCGACGGCGGCCGATTCATGTTCGACGCCCTCACCTTGTCGGTCCCCGAACCCAAAGACTTTGTTACCAGCCACGCCTTTGGTTCGATCGGCCTGGGCACCTCAACTGCTATCGGCGCAGCTGTGGCTCGACCCGACCGACCCACTGTGTTCTGCGTCGGCGATGGCGGCTTGATGATGGGTGGCCTCACCGAACTGTCCACAGCGGTCCACTTAGGACTCGACCTCATCGTGGTGGTCTACAACGACCGATGCTACGGAGCTGAACACATCCAACTAGTAGCTAAGGGCCTTGACCCCGCAGCCTCACTTCACGATTGGCCAGATTTGTGCGCAGTCGCTCACAGCATGGGATTCGATACGGCAACAATCACATCGCTCGAAGATATCGACACCGCAATGGACGTCGTTAGAAACCGAACCCCAGGAGTTCCAGTACTCATAGAAGCCTCGATCGATCCTGACGTCGTCTCCACCATTTACCAGCAGCTCGGATAAACGCGCACGGCACCTGCCTCGCTCATACAGTGGCTTCACCCAAAATAAAACGAGCTATCAACAGAGTCCTTCGGTGCGACGGCGGCCCGTACGCGAAACTACCTCTGGTGACTAGCCACCCCAGATGTCAGCGAACGCGGAGGCCAACATGTTGATCCAAGAAAAGTACGAATCCATGCGCATTGAAAAGAACGATTCTGGGGTCACAGTGGTGACCCTGAATCGCCCCGAACGTCTGAACGCCGTGAACGGAGTGATGCACAGGGAATTAAGTACTTTCAGCCGAGACGCTGACGTAGACCGGGATACCCGAGTAGTCGTTTTAGCCGGCGAGGGCAGAGCCTTTTGCGCTGGAGGTGATTTCGGAGGCGATTCCACCGGCGACGCGCCCACGGCAGAAGAAGCACGCCAAATCGTCGACCATTTGCTCGAGATGCGTAAACCCATCATCTCGGCAGTCCAGGGCTATGCCATGGGACTCGGGGCAACAGTTTCACTGTTATGTGACGTTGTAGTGGCAGGACCTACGAGTGTGTTCGCCGATACCCACGTCAAAATGGGAATAGGTGCTGGCGACGGTGGCGGAGTCATCTGGCCGCTACTCATGGGAGTAAACAGGGCGAAATGGTTCTTGATGAGTGGTGACCGAGTCACCGGTCAGGATCTGTTCGACATGGGGCTGGTCAACTTCTTGGCTGAAGATGACCAAATTCTGCAAACCGCTCTAGAAAAGGCTGAACAACTTGCTGCTGGGCCGCTAAATGCCATCATGGCGTCGAAAGTGCCCGTCAATAACTACATGCGGTTCGTATCGAGCATGATTTTGCCGCTTTCGTTGAGCATGGAGTTCGCCACTATGAACACCAAAGACGCAAAAGAAGCAGTTCGCGCGTTCCAAGAGAAGCGCGAACCAAACTTCAGAGGCAACTGAACTACTTTTTCGTCAGCCCGCCCTGATCCATGTCTCAAAAGAAGCCGAGATTTTGGTGTCCTTCTGAGCCTGCTAGGTTTCCAACGAACAATTACTTAGTGGATCGTCTTAGAGACCATCCACATGGAGGGGAAAATGAGGCGAGGGATATCGCGCATATTGGCGCTTCTCTTGGTGTTCGCCATGATTGCCGCGTCATGCGGCAGCGATGATGACGGGTCTTCGGGCTCCGACTCATCTGGAACGTCGGACACCGCTAGCTCGGCAAGTTCATCGGATTCTGATGAAGCAGCTGAAGAAGAAGAAGAGGTAACCGGCAGTCTTTCACAAGAGGACGTCGAGGAAGCCATTGAAGCGGACGATGAAGAAGAGGCCGAAGAGCCTGAAGTGACGTTTGATCGATCAACGATCGAGGGGATCTGGGAAGAGGCGGCATACAACCGTCAGCAAATGGTCGACAAGATCACAGCCAAAATGGATGCCGGCGAATGGGGCATTGGTGACGACAATGTGCTTCGCGGACCCGCAGGCTTTGAGATCGATCTCAATGACTGCCCAGATGACTGGTCTAACACCCACGGCATCACTAGCAACCAAATCCGCATCGGTCACACAACGGTTATGTCAGGCAACCTCGCTGCATACGGGAGCCTGGCCACCGGCTGGGAGAGCCTCCTCCGCTACACCAACGATACTGGTGGTGTTGATGGCAAAGATGTCGAGTTGATCATCAAGGATGACGGCTACGTAGCAGCGCAAACCATTGAGTTCGTCGACGAGCTCATCGAATCCTCAAATGTGTTTGCGATCTTGACTCTTGGCTCACCCAACACTCTCGCTGTGTACGACAAGATCAACGAGGAATGCATACCGCACCCGTTCGTCATGACTGGCCACCCGGCCTGGGGTGACCCCGAAATACATCCGTGGACAACCGGACTGCACATGTCCTATTCCACTGAGGCGGTTCTGTGGGGTACCTGGATTAAGAACAACCTTGCTGACCAGCTGCCAGTCAAGGTCGCCGGTCTAGTCATGGACAACGACTTCGGCCTCGCATACGAGATCGGGTTCGAACTGTACGCGGATGCAAACCCGGACGTGGTCAGTGAGTACCTCCCGGTACGACATGACCCTGCTGCGCCGACGTTGACCAACGAGGTCACCACGATCGCAGCGTTTGATCCAGACGTGTTCATTTCCATGACCGCAGGAAACCCCTGCCTATTGGCGATTCAGGAGGTTGAGGCCTCTGGTCTGTTGGCTCGACTCGATGCAGCGTTCACACCTTCGGTGTGTAAAGCCATCGCGGCCTACATGAAGCCAGCAGGCATGGCAGCGGATAAGTGGTATGTCGTGGGCGGCGGTAACAAGGACTCCACCGATCCCAAGTACGCCGACGAACCGTTTATCTCGTTCATCAATTCCACACTGACAGACCATGGCTTGGATCCCAATATTTCGCTGTACGCGGCGGGCTATAGCTACGGCTACCCGCACACCGAGATGTTGCGAGTGGCAGCCGAGCTACCGGGCGGCTTGACCCGAACCAACTTCATTCTTGCGGTCAGAAATATCGCTATTTATCACCCGCAGATTATGGATGGGATTACCACCGGACTCAATGGAGCGGCTGACGGATACTTCGTCGAAGGTTCCGACTTCAGCCAATTCGATGCCACCGAGCAGACATGGAACCAAGTTGGCGACATCTTGGACTTGGACGGCGGAACCCCGAACTGTAAGTGGGACAAAGACAACGGTGGCTGTCGCTAATTTGAACTAGCGAAACAGCATCGACTTGATGGGGCGGGGCCTTCGGGCCCCGCCCCACTTGATTGTCCGACCAATGCCCAGAACTAGTTTCCGTTGCAGCTATGTGGCTGCCTGGCTCGCAGTAAAACGAGCATGGAAGTTGTCGATGGATGAAGCCGAGTACGAGACGATTGAGACTTTGGACGCAGAAGTGCTGAGATTGACCCGTATCCGTTAGGCCCCGGTCGGTGGTCAAATCCCCGCTTTCTCGGGTCTAAGTTGGTCGCGTCTGTGAATCAAGTTTTGGCTCATTTGGTGAGTCACAAGAAGGGCAAAGATATGGAACTCGGTGAAGCTATCTGCAGCGCGGTGACAACTCGTTATTTCAGCGACGAACCGGTCACCGATGAGCAGCTCAAAACAGCGTTCAATTACGCGAGGTTCGCTCCTCAGGGCGGCAACCGTCAGCCCGTCAGATTTGTCGTCGTACGTGACCAAGACAAGCGAAACCAGCTAGCGGAATGGTATCGAGTGCCCTGGAAGGCGTACCTCGCTGACGCCGAAACCGGCGACATTGACATCGGGTCGGATAAGGCCGCGAAGCTACTGAGAAACGCTGACCATTTTGCAGATCACCTTGAACAGGTGCCAGTCATGGTTGTCGCGTGCGCTCATCTAGAGAGCACCCATCCAACAGACACCGAATTGGGCCGGCTATCGGTCGTCGGAGGAGCGTCAATTTACCCGGCGGTGCAGAACTTCGTTTTGGGATGCCGCGAAGCGCAACTAGGTGCCGCTCTTACCACTCTGTTGTGCCTGTTCGAACCTCAAGTCAAAGAACTATTAGATATGCCTGACGATGCAGCGACAGTTGCCCACATAGCGGTAGGTCACCGGACGCAGGCTTTTCCAACCAAGCTCGACCGAATGGGCCTCGACGAGATCGTTTTCTCCGAAAGTTGGGGTGCAGTCACCTACGCATGACCGAGATGAACACCACCGATATTGGACCCATCTTGTTCTAGCCAGCAGCAATGGGAGGTACGCGGTATCCGCCCAGAAGACTTTCGATGTATTTCGCGAATTCCAAAGTGGTTCGATCACCAAGATATGGACCAACCACCTGAATGCCGACGGGTCGTCCATCGTCGGTCCACCCAGCGGGCACCACGGTAGAAGGTAGGTACACGTACCCGAACTGAGAGGTCCAAACGATGAGATCGGCATACGGGCGGATTATTCCGTCGACAGTCAACGTGCGCGTGTACAAGATCCCGTCGTGTTGATGTTCGAAGGCCGGCACGAACGCCACTGGCGCCAACAGCACGTCAAAGTCAGCGAAAAAATCAGCCCATAGAAGGCGGTTCGTGTCGCGTCTCTCGGTGAGAAGCAGCCACTCGCGATGAGACATAGTCGAAGAACGAGCTCGCATACGCATCGTTGGGCTCGCCGATGAATCGGCGGCGACCTCTTGTAACGCAGCCAGCTCTTCTTCGGTTCGTCCGGGAGACACTGCAGCGGAAATCAATGGCAGCCCAACTTCGCGCACATCGCTGAACGGCACTGCTGGACGCGCGGCACGATCGATAGAGATGCCGTCCGATTCCATCGCTGCCATCGCAGTATCTAAGACACCCAACACGGCTTCGCTGACAGGACAATCAGTGTCATCGAGCCACGCAGCCACCCTGAGTTCTCTGGCAGTTCCTCGAGCGTCCGGTAGACGTAACTTCCAGCCGCTACCAGCGTTGTCGCGTGGGCCACTGATGACATCGAACAACAACTCCAGATCGTCGACAGTGCGCGCAAGCGGACCGAAAACGTTGACATCCGCTTCGCTCAGACCATACGACACGTGATCGATATAACCGATCTGTGACACCACACCAAAGCTGGGTTTATGACCGCATACGCCCGCAAAATGGGCAGGTAGGCGAACCGATCCACCGATATCGGTCCCAATGTCTAACGAAGTAAGCCCACAAGCGACCGCCGCTGACGCACCACCGGACGAACCCCCCGGCCCGCAGTCAAGATTCCAAGGGTTGTTCGTGGTACCGAAAATCTCGTTGAATGCCTGCACGTCGCCGGACCAACGGGGGAGATTCGTTTTCCCAAAAATCACTGCACCGGCGTCCCTGACCTTGGTTACCACCTCCGCATCACGTTCAGGTACGTGATGCTCTAGCTCAACGGCCCCTCCCGTCGAACGAACTCCTGCGACTGCTATTGCGTCCTTAATGGTCATCGGCAAACCATCAAGTTCACCAACCGCTTTGTCATCGAGGCGGCGCTGATCGGACGCTTTCGCTGAGGCCACGGCTCGTTCAATATCAAGTGTCACAATCGCGTTGATTTTGGGATGTAGCGCGTCGTTTCGTTCCACAAAGTATTCGAGCAGTTCAACGCTTGAAATCTCGCGGGACTTGAGCATGCCCAACAACTCGCAAGCGGACCGAACACCCAGAATCTGAGGTTGAGGATCAGATGACATGAAATGAAACTACTCTTGATGAGTCCGTAGATCCTGTGAAGCTGATCTGTGAAATGATTCTCGTTGTCGGATAGGAGACAGCTATGACCGTGCAATTACGACGTTACGAGGTTGAAGATGGGGGGTTGGAGCGCTTGGTTGCCTGGTTCCCCACCATTGCAGCGGTGCGCGACAAATATGGGTTTACGATCGAATTCGCGTACGCCGATGCGGACAACAGCGAGTTCGTTTGGGCTGTGAGCTATCCCGGCGACGTCGAAGCGTTCGAAACAGCATTAGAACCGTATAACGAATCCCCCGAACGAGCTGACGCCTTCGCTGATTTCAGTTCACCCGTCGCCCAGATGCACCTGAGCTACGTCACGAGCGCTCTGTAGATCTTTGCCGCAACCCAGACCGATTGCTGATGAGGTGCAGCCATGGCCGTTAAGCACGAGATGATTGAGTTCGAATCCGAAGGGGCGACGTTACGCGGAACCCTCCACAGATCTGAGAATCCTGAAGCACCGCTTGTCGTCATGGCGCACGGGTTTTCTGCGACAGCACACATGTCAATTAACGCTTTCGCTGCCCATCTCGCTGATGCAGGCCACCATGCGTTCGCGTACGATCATCGCAACTTTGGTACCAGCGACGGTGAACCGCGGTTCGCAGTTGACCAGTGGCGGCAAATCCGCGGCTATAACGACGCCATCACCCACACGCTCGGTCTCGACGGGGTCCAAACAAACCAGGTTGTGGTTTGGGGAGAAAGCATGGGCGGAGGCACCGTGCACTTTGTCGCCGCGTTCGACCCAAGAGTTACCGCCGTTATCGCCCATACCCCTGGATGTGGGGACACATACGTTGAGCCGGCCGCCGACTCGAGTGACTTCGCCGCGATGAAGAACTACTGGGAACAAGGAGACCTCACACAAGAACCAGCTTCAACTGTCGCCGTCCGCTTCGCCGATCTGCCCACATCCGAAGCCCCCGTCTTACTCAACTTTGATGCTGCACGCGACTACGCAAACGAATACGGACAACGATCCGAGTCACTGTGGTCGAATGACGTCAACATCGTTGTCCGGAAAGCACCCGAGCTTTCGGTGCCAGTCGCCGCTGCCCAGCTCGCGGTCCCAACCCTGTATGTGGTCGCATCCGACGACGAAGTCGCGGCCGCGTCACCAGCAATCGCCCGACGATGCTTCAACAGCATCAACGGAGCGAAAGATTGGGAAGACATTGAAGGTGGACACTTCGGGTTGCTGTACGAGGACTCGCAACTATTTCACCAAGCAGTTAATGCTGATTTGGCTTTTCTCGCCAAGCACCTCTGAGTGATGGCAACGTTCCTTTCACTTGAGATCTCAGATGGCAAAGGCCGCACGTACCGTCAGGGCCGCCACGATCGACAGACCCGTTGGAAGGCCTCCCTGCTTTTGTTAGCTCTTCTTCTGGGGTCGGCATGCAGTAACTCTCCACAATGGAACGACTCACATAAAGCGAATTTCCTGCGAGCTTGCCGAAGAGAAGCGGGATACGAAAAACAAGACCTGTGCACACCGCTGGCCACAGAAATCGACGCGAGAATCAAACAAGGCGCTTCCCAAACATGTCTTCTGTTCGCAGCGAACGAAATCACAACAGCCGAAGAACCCCAACAACGCGAACAAGGACGAAAGAAGTTCGAGAACTGCTAAATGCTCCGCCGCGGCGTTTCGCGCCGCGAACGGTCGCTTCGCGAGCAACACTGTGGCATGGACATGGGAATTGGACTCTGGTGTCTGCAATCCACAGCGACGAACCCGAGAGCGTTTGAACGGGCCTACCAAGAACTCACCGAAGACGCGCGATTAGCTGAGAACAGCGGTATCCACAGCCTTTGGCTGTCCGAACACCACGCCTACTACGACGGATATTGCCCGGCGTTGCTACCCGCTGCCTCTGCAGTACTGGCAGCGACCAACCAATTACAAGTCGGCACCGGTGTCCTTTTGTTGCCGTTACACCAACCAGACCGAGTCGCAAACGCCGCAAACATTCTCCACACACAGTCGGAGGGACGATTCCACCTCGGTACCGGAATGGGATACCGACCAATTGAATTCGCGATCAAAGATCAAAACATCAGCCAACGCCTGCAACTCATGAACGCTGGCCTAGACACCCTCCAGGCGACAGTCAACACTCCGATATGGGTGGGGGTCACCAGCGAAAAAGCAGCTCAACGAGCAGGGCGGCGAGGACTCGGATTGTTTATCTCAGGGGCGTTCTCGCGAGACGTCGTTAACGCACTCATCGCAGCGCACCGGACAGCGTGGGAAACGTCGGGTTCGCCAGGCGGGACACCACCTCCGGTGGGACTGCTTCGCAACCTATGGATTGTCGACACAGAAGCCGAACGACGAAAAGCAGTCGAATGGGTTCGCTCCAGCTATTTGGTGTACGCGGGTCTCGGCTGGGGCGCAGACAACACGGGAGTGGACTTCGCAGGTCAGATCGAATCGTCAATGAACGGAGTCGAAGCTTCAGCAACCATAGGTTCCGCCGAAGAGATCGCGGAGGAACTTGACGGCTACGACGTGGAGTTAGTTGTCTGCCGCATCGGGTATGACCAACCGCCCCGAAACGCGGTCACAGAAGTCGTCGAACGCATAGGGCATGAACTGGTTCCTCTCGTTAAAGAACTCGGAGCGACACGGTGAGACTTCTGCTAGATCTCAGAGACGTCGAAAGCCACATAGATCGCCGACGCCTAGCGAACGAAGCTGAGGAGCATGGGCTCTGGGGGATTGTCGTTACCGGACCACCTGGCGCGGAATGCGCCGAAGCTGCAGCAGTAGCGGCGCTCACCGACACTGTGAGCATCCTGGTTGATGTAGACGGCAACGAGACACACCCGACGACTTTGGCTGAAGAGATCGCCGTTTTGGACCAAATTTCGCGCCGACGCACCATGATTATCTTCAGGGGATCACCAGCGGCCAGAACCAAGGTTGCCGACCTGCTCGGCGGACTTCCTTCTGACGGGTTTATTCTCTCTCCACCCCCGGCCCAAGCTTCAGTACCGGTGTACACACCCGAAGACATTCCCGAAGCCAAGCTCGCCGACAATGCAAGACAGAACGCGGAAGTCGTTGATCAACACCGCGACGCCAACTCACCCTTCCTCATCGTTTCTTGGAATGGGCCCATCAAAGAACTAGCGAGACACTTGGTTGGTCGAGCCGCTTCACCAGATTTCCCTCAGATGATTGCCGATTTGGCTGATCAAATCGACCCGATTGACTAACCAGATTCGCTCGACCCAACTAACTTCCACCTGCGTGCCCCACCGCAAAACCAACGTCTACAGCGTTCTAGGTACAGCACTTGTGCTGCTGACGTTGGCATGCGCGCCAAATGTGGTCGGTGAAACGGGTCACGCCAGTACCAGTTCGACCACCCGCCACCAACAACCCGCAACCACGACGGATCCGCCGATCCCTACGACCTCGCCGCCACCAGCCACCGCCGCGAGCGGCTCGGTGTCCACCACGTCAACTGAGCCCGAGAAAACAGCTACAACAATCAACGCTCCAACTAGCACGACAGCAGCCCCACCAACGACCGCATTCGTTGCTCCGACCGTTGCGATCACCAGGTTCGGAATCCCGGTTCGAGTTTCAGAAGTGACCGACCAAAGTTGGTTGGTTATCGACCCTTGTGGCGACGCCAAAGAAGTCTCGACAGCATTCCCCGTTCGCGAAACCGAGGTTGTTCTCGACCCCGGACATGGAGGAAAAGACCCAGGAGCGCGTGGGCCGACCGGGCTAAAAGAAAGCGAACTTAACCTAAGAGTTGCTTTGGCGGTGTCGCAACGGCTCCAGGAAAAAGAGATTCGAACTCTGCTGACGCGCACCGGCGACTACTACATAGAACTCGACGAGAGGGTCGCCTTAGGCGACGCAGCGAACTCTGCTGCCCTGGTTTCGATTCACCACAACGCACCAATCGCTGCGGCATCAAACACGCCAGGAACCGAAGTATTCGCACAAACCGGAGACAACCAATCGGCACGGCTCGCCGGATTGCTTCACGAACACGTTTTCGAGGCGCTCAGCACTATCGAAAACCTCCAATGGACCTCGAGATGGGACGCAGGAGCCCTCAGAGTCGTCAACTCCGAAGGAGCAGATGCTTACAGCCTTGTCCGTAAACCGCAGACCACAAACGCCCTTCTAGAGATCGCTTACCTCGCCAGCCCATCTGAAGGTCAGTTCCTCGCAACCGACGAATACGTGCAATTGATTGCACACCCGATAGCCACTGCTATCGAAACATTCCTCACGACTGACCAACTCGGCACCCCGCTTCTTAACCGACCACGAGTCCATAACCCCTCTGGGGGCCGCCGTACATGCCCGACCGTTGACCTCGAATGAAAACTATTTGATTAGACCGGAAACCCGCGCCCCTGCGTCTAACTTGGCGGACATTCGTCATTGAATGGAGATCCAATGGATACCGAACTGACCTACCTAGCTTGGAGCGCCTTTCTTTGCATCGTGCTCTGGTTGCCTTATGTACTTGAACGCGTCCAAAGCCAAGGACTCGTCACAACACTGAACTACCCGGAGCATCCCCCAACGCCCGCGGCATGGGCCCAACGCGCCCACCGAGCTCACCTCAACATGGTCGAGAACCTCCCCGCCTTCGCTGTGCTGGTAATCATTGCGCACCTCACCGACGTCAACGCCGCGACCGGAGCAGCGCTCTTCTTTTGGGCTCGCCTCCTACACGCGGTCGTCCACATCATGGGTATTCCTTACATTCGCACCCTCGCCTTTGCTGCGAGTTGGATCGGAATGCTCATCATCTTCTTCTCGGTTTTGTAGATAGGCAGACGCAAATTCGCTATCTCCACAGCCGCACTCCCGGAGCTTTGCCTAGCCAGCACCCACCGTTATCGTGCCCTTCATACCGGGATGTAAAGAGCAAAAAAACTCGTAGGTCCCCGGCTGAGAAATTTCAATGGTTGCCGCTCGGCCGCCGCCCACCACTCCACTATCGAACTCACCGGTGGGATTCTCAGGGGTGCCAGCCGTAATGCTGTGAGCCTCAGGATCGGCGTTGAAGAACCTGATCTTTCCAGGTACGGCCGCCTCCGCCACCTGATAGTCAAAATCGGCGATCAAGTTGGTGTTGCCAGCCGTTCTCGACCCCAAAAACCCCTTCGCCGCAGCCTCGGGATCTGACAAGGGCCAAATCGAAGGGTTCCACATGGAAAAAGCTCCAAGCTGATTGTCATGCGCGGCGTCAGCCCAGGCATGGATCATCCATCCCTCGCTGGCATCACCTTGAGGACGGTCCAAGGGACCGTCCTCCTTCCCAGCACACACCGAAGGCAGCACCGTCACGTCCTGCCCAGCAAGGCGACACAGGTTGTAATGAATGTGCCAATTGTCCAGTGGTCCGCTGAACCCCTCGAAATGGTCATCACCGACGAAGAAGAACGGCATATAAAACGCAGCCCCCGCGATCTCTACCTCACCGCCCTTCCACGCACCGTCCTTGCAGCGGCCCAGAGCCCCGAATGGGGGACTGCTATCGCCCGCGGCGACGTACAAAAGAATTTCTGGCGTACCAGGGTCAAATTTCCCGTCCACGACCAATTCAAAATTAGTGAAGTGGGACCCCATGTTTGGCGTTTGATTTCCATCGGGAAAATATCCCGCTGCGCACGCGTCGTTCACATCGGTGTATCGATTCAATGCCGACTGAACCTCCGCAAGCTGCCCTACCAAAGACACCAGCTCAGCGTTGGTCATGTTCAGCGCAGCGGGAATCTCAGCCCCAGAGTCCATTAACTCTTTCAGATCAGCAAAAGAACACGGCAAGTCAACCGTTTGGCATCGCGTCTGGCTGCCGCGGGGACCCTCGATTAGCGCTGGAATGATCTGGTCGCCACTTCGGGCGAAAACATATCTTGTGTACCCGACTCGACCCATCGGAGTGTCTGGCATCACCGCCGGAGCAAAAGCATCCGCCGAAGGCGCGTTACTCGTGTGATCCAAACTCAAAGTGGGATCGCCCGAACCCTCCAACACCGACACTCCACTGATCGTGGTGGTGGACGGGGCAGCAGTTACAACAGTGGTCGTTGACGTCACAGTTGAATCCGTAGCGCCTCTAGAAGCCGCCGCGGTTGTGGTTGGTGCTGCTGGTGAGGAAACCGGCACCCCACCGTCGGAGCAACTCAAAGCGATGACGCTCATCGCTACAAACAAAACCATTGGAGACCACAGACGATTCACTTTCATATTGTGCAGCATGAACGGTTCAAGTGGCGCACTTCAATGAAATTGAGATGGGAAATAGTGTCGCGGTTGACTTGTTTTGTATTCCGCATGACAAACGGACAAGGTAACTGAAAGCATTGGATTTCGAGTGGAGGCGCAATGCAATCTTTCGATGGGAAAATGGCTGTAGTAACCGGGGGCGGCACCGGTATGGGGCGCGAGCTAGTGACCCAACTCGCGCAAGCCGGGTGTCACGTAGCCATGTGCGACGTCACCACAGACAACATGGCAGAAACACAGCGAATAGCGCTCACAGAAACAAACGACTCCGTGCGGGTAACTTCACATGTTTGTGACGTCGCCGACGAAGCTGACGTGCTGGCGTTCCGTGATCAAGTCCAGGTCCGACATGAACTTGAACACGTCGATTTAGTCTTCAACAACGCGGGCATCGGAGGTGGCGGAAGTTTCGTCATCGATGAGGACCGAATGGCCTGGGAAAAAACTTTTGATGTCTGTTGGCATGGTGTGTATCACGGATGCCGAGCGTTCCTTCCGCTCCTAATTCGCAGCGAAGAGGGGCACATTGTAAATACAAGCAGCATCAACGGGTTTTGGGCGACCGTAGGGCCTGACGTCCCCCACACCGCTTACTCCGCCGCCAAATTCGCAGTCAAAGGCTTTACAGAAGCACTCAATATCGACCTCCGTCTTCACGCTCCCCACGTCATGGCACATGTCGTAATGCCCGGCCACATAGGCACCTCAATTGCGCTCAACAGCACAGCCGCACACGGCGGACCCGACCTCGAACGCATTCGCAAAACCCTTGCCGAACGAGGCGTCGATGCGGACCAGATGAGTGATGAGGACTTGACCGAACTTGTCATCGCGCGAGGTGAACGGTTCAGAGACGACGCACCCACCAGCGCAGCGCAAGCAGCTGAGATCATTCTTGAAGCAGTGCGCGAGAACCAGTGGAGAATCCTTGTTGGTGATGAT
>Ga0209228_1001006_pt1 | contig 14243 bp, 13 predicted proteins | sample METZYME_3_150m_FD_187547 | JGI IMG/M metagenome (GOLD analysis project Ga0209228, IMG submission 187547) | Marine microbial communities from oxygen minimum zone in mesopelagic equatorial Pacific - METZYME_3_150m (SPAdes) (version 2) | ecosystem: Environmental > Aquatic > Marine > Oceanic...
CTCCTACGCCCAGCAGGGCAAGTCCTGGAGCGGTCTTTGCCTCGTCCCAACCGTAGCTTTCGATCATGTAAGCAGCAAAATAGGTCATTAGCCCGAGCAGTGCTGCCTGTTGAGTGGCATTAGCGATGAGGACGTACCACGGCGCTGACTGACGGCCTATGACCTTGAAACGGTTGATGAGATCTAAGCTCTGCCCTAAGCGCCTTTGGCCTGAAGGTAGAGACAAGTACAGCGGCACCCAAAGGGCCAGTGACAAGCCACCAGTGATGTAAAAGGGCAGACGCCACCCTCCGATATAGCCAAGTAAGGCAATCGCGGGCACTCCCAAAGCGAGCCCCACCCAACTTGAGGCAGTTATGAAGCCAACGGCCTTACCTACCTTTTCAGACGGGAGGTTATCGGCCAACGCTGCCATCATGGTCATGGGAAGCATGGCTGTTCCTATGCCAGCGATGAGCCGTGTGGCCAGTAAGGAACCGTAGCTCCACGCCGCACCTGATCCCAACACCCCTAAGGCCATAATCAGGACCCCGATCAGGAGCACGGGCCTTCTGCCGTACGTATCTGAGATAGGTCCAACCAACGGGGCAGTTATTCCCCAGGCGACGAAGGTGGCAGCGGCGAGTTGTCCCGCCATAGCTATAGACGTGCCGAAATCGTTTGCCAATATCACCAGAAGCGGCCCAAGCATCAGCATTACTGACCTGGCCATAAACGCGACGGCGGCAAATGAGAGAAGTGTCCACGACGAGACCCCACGCTGTTGGACCGCTGTCAAAACTACCTCGCGACGGCCCTGAAGGCTCAGAATCCCTTCTCCTCTCATGGCCGATATCACTACAGAACCATTCAGGGGCTTTGGCCTTTCTGCTGTAACCTCTGGCTCCACAGTCAGGGCAATGGATTGGCGACCCTCAGTCGTAGGCCAGATATCTGGGAATTATAGTCGAAACCACCTTGCGCGGTTCTGGGTTCGGTTCTGGATCGGTGAAGAAGAAACCATCTGGCCCATTGAGTCCACCTTCACCGTCCTGATTATCTCGCCTCCGGCAACATTCAGCATTTTCTAGGACCGCACCGGCAAGATTGGCATCGGTTTCTAGTGGATGCACATAGAAAGTCATTCGTCCTAAAGCGCTGCAGATCAGTTCATGGGTGAGATGGGCTCATTGGAACAGGGGCACCTGCCGGGTATACTTCTGAATATACGGATCAAGGTGCCAAGGACTAACGAGATCTACGTAAGCATGAAAGAGAACAGCGAGTGACTCAGTTGGCACTCTTGCTGCGCTCCCAGATTATTTGGAGGAAATGATGTCCTATTTCATCGACGCGGCGAGCAGAGAACCCTTGGAACTGGTACCCGGCGCACGCACCCGCACATTCTGGGGAGAGCAGATGCTGTTTTCACTGGTGGAAGTTGATGCCGATTCGGAGGTTCCGCTACATACGCATCCCCACGAGCAGGGTGGGATTATCGTTGAAGGCGAACTGGAGATGGGCGTTGACGGCGAGGTCAAGCTTCTGAAGCCCGGCGACATGTATATCATCCCCGGTAATGTTGAACACTATGCCAAGGCCTATACCACCAAGGCTATAGCGCTCGATATATTCAGTCCGGTGCGGGAAGAGTTTAAGTATTGATCGATAAAAGCAGATTACTCCAGCCCTGCAAAGAAAGGTTGACGTGATTTTCGAAGCTTTCAGGAGATTTGAATCAACCGTAGGGTTGGCCGGGCCCGCTAAATCAGTCTCTTCGGCGTTGGTCTCGGTAGTTAGGGGCCCTTATGGGGACCCAGTTGATAACTATGCCGTCCACCAGCCTTGAAGCGATGCGGGACTTGGTATCCTCAAGTTCTTCCATGGTTGAGACGGTGGTTATGACAGTCGGTAGACGGGCCTCGTGGCGGTGGACGACGATCTGGTAGAGTTTTTCCTCTGCCCACGCGGTGCTACTTTCGGCGCCCAGGTCGTCTAGAACCAGTAACGGGACCGAATTTATCTGCTCGAACAATTCGTCGTACCCAACGGGGCTTTCCGGGCTAAAGGTGGCCCTGAGATGGTCTAGCAGCGTTGGGACGAAGGCGAAAAAGACCTGGCTGCCGCGGTTTAACCGCTCACCTGCGATGGCAACAGCCAGGTGAGTCTTTCCGCAGCCTCGTGGGCCGTTGAGCAGTAGCCACCCGTCAGGGTCGGCGGCGAACGTTTCGGCGGTATGCTTAGCATTGTCTAGGGATTCTTGATCCTGTGAGGACGCATCAGGCCCGCCAAGGGTGTCGAAATTCTCGAAGGTCATCCGCTGTAGCATCTCGGTGCGAACTTCTCCGATGCCCTGGATTAACCGGCTGTTGAAGTTTCCTAACTGCGCCACCGATGCAGTACCGTCGGCCCCTTCAAGCCGAGTACGCAGGCCATCATCTAGACGTTGCAGCGGCCCACGCACCGTGACTACGGTAGGAAGAGCGTTGTTGTACCGGTGGTTTATAACCTGGAAAAGCTTTTCTTGGGCCCAGGGGGTGGCGTTGGTGAGGCTCAGATCGTCGAGAATCAATACAGGCACGTTGCGCACCTGCTCAAATAATTCATCGTAGGAAACTGGGCTGTCCGGCGAGTAGGCTGCCCGTAGGTGGTCTAGCAGGTCCGCAGCAACGATAAAGAAGACGGTCTGATTGCGTTCGATGCACCGGTTAGCTATCGCTACCGCTAGGTGAGTCTTGCCGCTGGCGCTGGGTCCGGTGAGCACTAACCAACCGTTCGGATCTTCGGCGAACTTAGCTGCTGCAGTCATGCCTTCGGCGAATAGCTGCTGGCTGGGAACGTCTGGCAGTGGGCCTTCAAGGTCGGTATTAGCGAAGGATACACGGGCTAGAGCGCCCAGGTTGCTGTAACGGCGCAATGCGGCGGCGCGGGTGGTGGCGTCTTGGGTTTCTTGGCAGACGCAGGGCACGGCTTGTCCGAAGTCGGGATGGCCGATGTGCACACGGTGTGTGACCCAACCGCTGCCGTTGCACTGGTGACAGAGCTCAGCGGTCGGTTCGGTGTCCGGGAGGAGCACCCCTCCGCCGTTGGTACTCGTCGAGATATTTCTGGCCGTGATCCTTCTCAGTATGTCGCCCAGGCTTTCCATCTTTCTCCCTCCCGGTCTCCACGGGCCTGGAATCCCCCCTAGTCTCTCTGCCTTCGGCGGTCCAGCGTCTCAAGATGCCGGACACATAACGCCAACTTCGTTTATTCTCGGCCGCCGCGATGCCGAAGGCCTCCCGTACCCAGGGTTCCGGGTAGCGCTCCTCGGCCTCTTTCAGCTCTTCCGCCAGTAAAGGTGACAGCAACCCGATGCTGTCTTCGTAGAGTGCGAATATGTTTCGTCGCTCCGGGGCCGGCGTATCGGCTTCTGGCTGTTCCTCAATATCGGCGGCGGTCTGACCAGCGTTTAACCGGGCCAAGGCCCGTCGGTCGGCCTCGGAATTCAGGAGGAATATGGTTCCAGTTCCCGCTAACTCGTGGGTCAAAAAAGTCTTGTGAGTCACAGCGAGTCGCAGACCTTGCCGTATGGCTTCTTCTGACGATTTGTTGTTTTGGGATTTTAACCCCTTGATCAGTGAACGGTCTGCCAGGAATTCGTCCAAGGTAACGGCCCTGAGATTGCCTCGTTTGTGGTGGAACAGCCACAGACCGCGTAGGGTTACCTTGAGTTCGGCCAGGTCCTGGATCTGCTCCAGGATAGGTCCGAAAACCGGGTTGGGCACCGGGGTGTAGAGCGTTTTCCCGGTGAAGCCAGAGAAGGTCCCGGAAGGAGCCATATCTAGAAATCGTCCACCCTGGATAATGAATCGAACCGCACCAGATTGTCCCGGAAGAATAACTGCAGGTTGCCGGTGGGTCCGTTACGATGCTTGGCAACGATCAGGTCGGCGATGTTTCTGGGAAATGGGCGGCCTGGGAATTGTTGGTCCCACTCGTCTTCGGTAAAATAAACGTCGTCCCGGTGGAGGAACATCACCACGTCGGCGTCCTGTTCGATGCTACCGCTGTCACGCAGGTCGGACAGCATGGGTCGGTGTCCAGGTCGCTGTTCAACGCCACGGCTTAACTGGGAGCAGGTAATCACCCCGATGTTCAGGTCTCTGGCCATTACCTTGAGTGATCGGGATATCTCTGAAATCTCTTGGACCCGGTTTTCGTTCCGTCCACTCCTACCCTGGATCAACTGCAGGTAGTCCACCACCAGCAGGTCCAAGCCGTGTTCCAACGACAGCCGGCGCGCCTTGCTCCGCATCTCGATCAGGCTTTGGAAGGGCGTGTCATCGATATAGACCGGAAGGTCGGAGAGTTGACCGATGGCGTCGGTTATTCTTTCTCCTTCTGCCTCAGTGAGCAGCCCCAAACGCAGGCGGTGGGAGTCTATTTCGGCTTCGGATGAAAGTATCCGCAGGGCTAACTGTTCCCGGCTCATCTCCAGACTGAAGACGCCGGCGGAAGAACCGTTCTTGGCAGCGTTCAGGCAGATGTTCAAGGCTAGGGTGCTTTTGCCCAACGAAGGTCGAGCGCCCAGGATGATTAAGTCAGATCGTTGGACACCGCCTAGTAGTTCGTCCAAGTCGGTGTATCCAACCATTACCGGGCCGGAGTTTTCACTGACTGGGTCGGCTATGGCGGCCTGGTCTTGCATGTATTGGTCATAGATTTGGCGCAGCGGCACGAAGCCTCTTTGGGAGTCCGGACCCCTGATGGTGAAGAGCGCGTCCTCTGCCTGGCGGAGTGTGGCGTCCACGTCGTCAGTGTCCTGATAGCCCATAGCTGAGATTCGAGACGCAACGTCGATGAGCTTCCGCATGGTAGCGGTGCGAACCACCACGTTTGCATAGTGTTCGGAGTGGGCCGAAGTGGGGGTGACGGAGATCAGATGGCTGAGGTAGGCCATGCCTCCTACTGTTTCTAGCTGGCTGGCGCGACTCAGTTCTCGGGCCAGGGTGACTTGGTCAATAGCCTCATCCCGTTGGAAGAGTGCTTCACAGGCGGCAAAACAGAGTTGATTCCTCTCTCGGTAGAAATCGTCTGCTTTTATGTGGGGCGCGACGCGAGCAAAGCAGTCCCCATCGATCAAGACCGACCCAACGACCGCTTCCTCCGCCTCCAAGTCATGGGGTAACAGCTTCTCAGCGTACATCGCCCTATTCTTCTATCTCCGCGTTAACGTGTATCGTGGCAGCGACTTCGGTTGAGAACCGGAGTGTTACATCGTATTCGCCAGGTTCTCGGATAGGCTCTGCTATCTCAACCCAACGACGCTCCACTTCGCGGCCAACTTTCTCGGCGAGTTCCATGGCGATATGGGTGCTGGTGATGGCGCCGTAATACCGTCCAGTGGGTGTGATTCTGGCCGTCAAAGTGATTGTGACATCGTCCAGACCACGGGCCAGTTCTTCCATGATGGCGGTCTCGCGGACGCGAACCTCATCACCGACGGCTGTGATTTTGTGCAGTCGCTTTAGCACCTCGGGAGTGGCGATCTCCGCTAGACCTTGAGGCAAAAGGAAATTGCGTGCGTAACCATCCGGCACTTTGCGGACCTCGCCAGCCCTGGCCTTATTGGGAACGTCTTGGGTGAAAACTACTTCCATTTTTGGTCACTTCCGTTGGGTTCTCCGATGGGCATTGTCGATCGGAATAAGGATTTGGCCCCACTATAGTGAGAACGTCCTAATTATACGGCATGCCCGGTTGAGGGGAAAGCAGGACTAGTCTGCGGCCAGCCCATGCCTTACCAATCAAAGGTTGGCCGCCTACTGCGCACTTCCTGACACGGAAAGATGGCCTGCCAACCTAATGACCGGGGAAATATATCCCTCTTTTCACAACAAATCCAGGCAGTTTCAACGGATTTGGAACGGATTTTTCGGACAACTGATTTGTGACCGAAGAAAAGAAAAGAGCAACCCGGTCTATTTTACGGATCGGTCTTGGTTGGACCACAAATAATGTCGGTTAAAGAGAACTACCCCTTGAGGTGGTTACTCCTTGACTGCTCTGAACACCCAACAGGGCCAAGAGAAAGCTATGTCGCCGTGGACGGGCGCTACTTGGAAGGTTTCGCGGGTTGCGTCGGGGGCTTCTAGGAAGTCTTTACGGAGGGCTTTGGTCTCTTCGGGCGACACTTTGGTGCGGGCTGTCCATTCGTTGAAACGTAGGTATATGCGTGGGTAACTGTTCTCGACCACGGCGAAACCACGCTCTGCGAGCATTTCGGTGATTCTTGAGATTGTCCGGTTTTCTACGTGGCTGGAATCTCGGCGCAGTTCGATGGTGTTCATCCATCTGGTGATACCATCGTCTTCGGGGGCCACTGAATCGGCCATTAGTAACGATCCGCCGTTCTTCAAAACCCGCTGAGCTTCGTCTAGGGCTTTTTCGAAGTTTCCGAAGTGGTGGGCGGAAACACGGGAAGTGACCAGGTCGATGGACTCATTTGCGAATGGTAGGGCTTCGGCTGCATTTTGAATGAAGCCCAGATTATCGATTCCTCTTTCTTGTCCTAAACGTTGGGCTTGCCGCAGCATAGGTTCGGTAACATCGCTACCGACGACTCGGTCAGACACTCCAGCCACGGCGAAGGCGGTGGACCCTGCACCGGTGCCTAAATCCACTGTCCAGCCATAGCGGTTTACGCCACCAACGGCACCGACCATCCGCTCCATAGACTCCAGGCTATCGTCCCGGATATGCACCTTGCTGGTGGCGTAGACCGCAGCCTGAGGCCCAAAGACTTGTTGGGCGGCCAGTTGCCCGCTAGCCAGATTTCTATTCGTGTCTTGGGTCATGTTTTTCTCGAGTTGCTGCGAAACGAAAACTGGCGCTTGGGTTTTCTAAGTACCCAAGCGCCAGAATATATCCGACTGGAACGGCTGTCTTGATTAGACCAGTAGGGGTTCAGTATTCTTCTGGTAGACCTGGAACCGGTGTCGTGTGGTGTCAGCGATCATGACACGGCCACGGTGGTCAACGCGCACTGCGCAGGGAGCCCATAGGACCTTCTCAGGAGTAAAGTCCCGCACCCCGTTGCGCTGGCGGATCATGTCAGGGTTTGACTTGATCTTGTCTATGCCTAGGCTTGAGAGGGCAGCATCTCCGTTGAACTCGGTTACGAAACGGCCTTCGGAGGTGAGCACCTGAACACGGTTGTTCAGCCAGTCGGCGATGTAGATGTCGCCGTCGTCGTCGACGCAGACGCCAGTGGGGCGATTGAACTCACCTACGGGAATGTCGGCGTAACGCATGCCGCCTTCTTCCCTTGCGACGGTGCAATCTCCGCCTGTGCCTGGCCTGCCAAAGGATGCCAGCCACTTTCCGTCGTTGGTGAAGGACTGGACGCGGTCGTTGCGCCAATCGGCGACGAAGATGTTTCCTTCCTTGTCCAGGCAGATGCCCCAAGGCAAATTGAATTCACCGTCGCCGGAGCCGGCGGTGCCAAACTTACCTAAGAACTTGCCGTCCAGCGAGAACTTCTGCACCCGGTTATTGCGGCTGTCCACGACGTAGACGGTCTCGTCAGGGCCGATGGTGATACCGGCGGGACGGTTCAGCTCTCCGTCTCCGGAACCGTGGGCTCCCCAGTGACTCTGGTATTCGCCGTCTTTGTTGAAGATAGTCACCCGGTGAGTCCACTCGTCAGTGACGTAGACGTTGGTGTCTTTGTCCAGTGCGATGGCCATGGGCCAGATGAACTGACCAGGCTCTTCGCCGTAAGAGCCGAACTCGGTAATGTACTCTTCTTTGTCCTCGCCGATACGGAAAAGGTTGATGCGGGTGCCGTCCGACCGAGATTCATAGGATCGGTTCACCACGTAGACCAGGTCGTCGGGGCCCAGGGCAAAGTCCATGGGGTTACGGAATCCAGTGCCCTGGAACTCGGAACGTCCAGCCGTGAAGCTGTAGGTGAACGTCCGGTCGTTTATTCCCAGGAATACGCTAGCCATAGCAATTTTCTCCTTAGGGGTGAAAGACCCTGCGCCACAGTTGTCGGTCCGGCGCAGTGGTCCATCTTCTGGTTTTAAATCGGTTTGTTCTCTATTGGTTTTCTATAAGAAAGGAACGGGCTCAAATGTCCCGCCCGTAATCGCCTTGGCGTCCAGCCCCATCCACCGATCGAGCAAAGTTGTGTAGGCGGAACGGAAGTCCACATTGTGCTGCAGGTTGCCTCCGTCTTCCAATTTGTTCGCATCCAGAGACGGGTATTCTCCGTAGAGACCCCCTTTAACGTGGTCGCCAATGACGAAGGCCACGCCGCCTGTGCCGTGGTCGGTGCCGGAGCCATTGTCCATGGCTCGTCGCCCGAACTCGGAGTAGAAGAACAAGGTTACGTTGTCACTCTTGCCTAGTTGGCGGATGTCGGTCATGAACGAATCGACATTCACAGCCACGTCCTGCAATAAGTTGGCATGCCCCACTGCTTGATTAGCGTGGGTATCAAAGATGTTATACGGGGCCGTGGTGAACATCACGCGGGTCCCGAACTCTGCGTTGTGCACTTGGGCCATGTCGCGGAGGTATCCGCCCATGGCAGAGTTGGCGTATTCGACCTCCGACCTGTACATCCCAGGGGCCGTAGTCAGGATGTCGGCGCCTTTCAGGGCTTCGATACCGGTACGGCGGATGTAGTCGTCAACCGCGCCCTGGCCGATCGCCGGAGCGTACATGCGCCCGAACAGATCAAGAGCCTCTGCCCGCTGGGCTTCAGCACCCATGTCGGTGAGCAGTCCGTAAGTGCTTAGGTCTCCTACCGAAGCGACCGCAACGCCCTCTTTGGCTAGAGATCGGGGCAGGCCACGTCCGAAATTGACGCCGGTGAGCACATTTTCGCCGGTGGGGTCAACGTCCTGTATGACGCTGCCCAACCATCCGACGACGCCCAATTCTTCAGGCTCGCATGTGGCCCAGATGTCCATCGAGCGGAAGTGAGACAGGCTCCCGTTGGGGTACCCGATACCCTGGATGATTGCAAGGCTGCCCTCATCCCAGTACTTCTTAAGTGGGGCCATAGCTGGGTGCAGGCCGAGCTGGTCTGTGATGGGAATTATCTGGTCCTCCGGGATGCCCAGGGCCTTGCGATAGTCCCGGTAGTTAGGGTCGTTGTACGGGATAACCGTGTTCAGGCCGTCGTTTCCACCGGATAGGGACATCACTGCCAATACCGGGTCTTTTACCGTTGATACCATTCCTGTTCCTCCGTATTTGGCCGGATTATGAGTGTTTACTTATCGGGTTTTAGAGAGTTCCTAGCCGAACTGGAACTCCGATGTGGTGGCGATCATCTGAAGAGTTTCTCCGGTACGCCGGGAGAAATCACCCTTCTCAGAGTCAGTGGAGTGTTTAAGAGAACCACCGGCATTCAAGTGTTCGGTCAGTTGATTCCGGGTCTCTTGGGCCAGTTCCATGGGCCCAACCAGGTCCAGACAACCGTCCAGGAATTGCTCGGAGCTTGGGACGTCGCCCAGTTCCATCAGCCGGTTGATAATGTTCTTGACACCTGGCAACTCAGTATCGCCCAGCATAGACGATGCGAAGTTGATTCTGTCGATGAGGCTGCCGCTGTTGATCCACTCACGGCCCATGTGCCAACCCTCAACCGTGGGCGGGTTCATCAAATCGAAGCCCATGTACTTGGGCTCCATGGCCACAAAGAACAGGCCCGGCTTGGGCTCAAGATGGTCTCCCACCATGCGCATGGTGCCGATGACCACATCTGCCGGACTCTTGACCTTGGCGAACCTAACAGCTTCGTCTTTGAAGAAGTCAGAGTTGAAGAGGACGGTCAACATGGCGGTGATATCGTAACCGGAGTCGAAGTAGGCCTTTTCCAGTTGTTTGATGGCGACCATGTCCCGGGGCTCACTCAGGCGCCATGAAGGCACCGGCGGTTCGTCGGCAACGAAGAAGTCATAGAGCTTGCGGGCGACGAACCGGGCGGTGGCCGGCTGCTTGCAGATGATATCTACGATGTCGCCGCCGTCCCAGTTACCGGTTTCGCCAAGGAATGTCTTTTCCCCGTAGTCATGGTCAGCTGGGTCGAATCGGAACTCGAATGGGGTCCGTCCGTAGGGGAATACGGGAATCGTCGGAGCCAGGTTCCAGCCAGTGAAGGCTCGGGCGCAGGCCTTGACGTCGTCCTCTGTGTAGTTGAACTCGTCGTCCATTCCGACGCCTATGGAGAACAATTCCAATAGTTCTCGGCCATAGTTCTCGTTAACGGCCGTCTTGTGGCTCTCGATGTTGTCCAAGTAGTACAGCATTGCCGGGTCGGTGGAAAGCATCATGAGCATGTCTTTGAAGTTGCCCATCCCATAGTCCCGGAACTTGTCGATCTGGATGGCGGTGGTTCGTGCATTGTCCACTTTGTTATCGCCAGCGCAAAGGATGGTGTGCCAGAAGAGGGACATCTTTTCTTTGAGCTGGTACTTGTTGTTGATCATGCGGTAGACCCATTCGGTCTGACCGGTCTCGATCGCTGCCTTATCGAAGTAAGACGGATAGGCGCGGTACATCAGGTCTTCGTCTATCCCGGGGTCTTCCCCGGGGTTCAGAAGTTCTTCGACAACGTTGTCGTATCCCTGGGCAACTCTGGCCTCAATCTCGTCGCGGCTCGCCCCGTATCCGGCGCGCCGCAGAAGGTGGGCCATCAAAGCAATTTCTTGGTTAGGCATTAATTCCTCCTCCTCCGCGGTAATCGGGTTTATCGAAACTTGGGTTGACTTGCATATGATTTTCGGTCCCCATCAACCGGCATTAGACCGGCAATCCCCGAAAACACCAGCCTTGGCCAGATGGTTCAAGTAAAGAACCAACAGCCCGAATGTCATGCCCACATTAAATAATTTGGGCTACGCGATGTCAATACAGAATATTACATGTATTGAGACTGGTTAGCGGGTCCAGGCGATTTTCTTATAAGAAAATACTGATTATTGGATAGAAGCTGGAACGGAGAGAGAGCATTAGTTGCGGATGAGCAGTCCCGGTTGGCAGTTGCGGCAGTAGCTGGTGATGCGCTGGTTGGCGTGCAACTGGGTGATGTTACCGCCGCACTTGGGGCAGGGTTCGCCGCCCTTGTTATGCACCTGCAAAAAATCGCGCACTTTCTTGTGGATGTCCACGCCTATGCGAGTTTTTAAGACTTCGGTAGCTTCTACTAGTACCTGGTGGCACTGGGTGTGTAAGGTTCGCATTTCGTCCGACTTGAGGGCCTGACATTTCTTGAAAGGCGAAATGCCTGCGGCGAAGAGTATCTCGTCCGAGTAGGCGTTGCCGATGCCGGAGACGAAAGCGCCACGGGTCAACACGCCTTTGATCTCGCCATTGAATTTTTTGAGCCGGGACTGGAATTCATCAAAGGCGATACCGGAGAGCATGTCGGGACCGAGACTGGTGTATTGAGGGATTAGATCGTCTTGAGCTTCCCCACAGTTTTCGCCGTTGTCGATATAGTAGACCTTGCCCATCTGCCGGTCGTCTAGGTAGCGGAGGTCCATATCTCCACCGACGTTTAATATCAGGCAGGTCTTCTTCTGGACACGGACGCTATCTTTACAGTGCTGTAATGCCCCGGTGAGCATAGGGTTGATTACTAGGCTCCGGCCGCCTGAGAACCGCAGCGTCAGAAATTTTCCCCGGCGATGGGCGTCGAGAAGGGTTCGGCCTGGTAGATCGGCGAGGACTTCGGCCGCCGCGAATGAACGGACAACAGTGGGCCGCAGGACCTTGCAGGACGTTACAGGGGTGTCTTTGAGGTAGGCGTTCAGATAGTCCTTGACGACTTCCAAGTCTGGCGCTTCTGGCATGGCGCTAATATACCCCAAAATGGAATAATAGGCGTCATGTTGGTTGGCGTGGTATCCGATACCCATGGCTTCTATGACCCGCGCGTGCCGCCTCTGCTGGAGGGGGTGGAACATATTCTCCATGCGGGCGATATCGGCACGGGTGGAATTATCGAGCAGCTTACAGGGATAGCACCGGTGACGGCGGTGCGGGGAAACAATGACCGGGAGGGAGCCGAGTCAGAGTACCCGGAAGTGGAGATGTTGGAATTGGCCGGTTGCCGCATCTACTTGACTCACATCGTGAAGGTTCCTAAAGATGGAGATGAGGATGGGCTTGATGTCTATCTTGATGCCGGAGCCGATGCGGTGGTATACGGTCACAGCCATTCTGCATTTAACGAGCAGAGAGGCGGGCTGACTTTCTTCAACCCGGGTGCGGCAGGGAAACGGCGTTTTAAGGTTGTGCCGTCCATCGGGTTATTGGAGTTGGAACCGGGGCAGGTGAAGGGGCGGATATTGGTTCTCTAAAGGCAGGTTCCTCCGAAGCGTAGGGTATCCAACTTGGCCTTCCTTGTTCGAAAAGGGGAAGGAATTTCTCTTATGGGTTGGACTACTGGTTCAGCCTTATCGCTTGAGCGCCGAGTTGGGGCCATGCGGCAGGGGCGGCAGCTTTTTCTAGGCGTTCTTTCAGAGGTAGCTCTTCGTTCCAGTAATAGCCGATGAAGCGTTGGCCGTTGATTCCGTCGGAGGCATCCGAGGCGAGCCAGACGACTGGGGCCTGCATGACCTCGGGTTGGATCATGTTGGCCCGCTCGTGGTCGGCGTCGTCAGGGATCAGATCAGTGCTGGCCATGCCGCCCGGCACCAGGACGTTGACCGTCACTCCTGTGCCTTCCAACTCCCGGGAAGCCATGGCTATTAGGGCCTCGTGCGCTGCTTTAGATGGACCGTAGGGTGTGCCGCCTTCACGGTACATGGTATTCATACTAGTGGTTACCCCGATAACCCGGCCCCATCCTTGAGCTAGCATGTGGGGCACTGCGGTACGGGTCATATAGAAAGGGCCGCTACTGTTCACGGCGACCACCCGGTCCCATTCCTGAGGTGAGACTTCCCAGAAATTGTTTTTGGTTCCTCCGCCCATCAGCATGTTCCGGGGCGCAATGCCCGCATTGTTGACTAGTATGTGAAGCCCACCAAGTTCTTCGATGGTGACCTCGATGGAACGCTCTGCCTCGGTGATGGACGTTACGTCCACTATTTGGGTCATGACACAGTCGTCGCCGCCGATCTCCCGCATATAGTTGGACGATTCATCAAGCCACTGCTGGTTGATGTCCATCATCGACACACGAGCCCCAGCCCTCACCAAAGCCTCGGTCATAGCTCTTCCTAACCCTCTGGGACTGGCTGCCCCAGTGACGATAGCGATTTTCCCTTCAAGCACCCTCTGTTGCATCAGAATCCTCCCCGTAATTTACCGAATCGATCAGTGCAGAAAGCGATGGTACCGACCAAAAGAACTCGGCCGTGTCGCTATTGGGCTATGAAACCGCCGTCTATCACTAACTCGCTACCGGTCACGAACGATGACTCGTCCGATGCCAGATACAACACGCCGTAGGCCACGTCATCTGGTATGCCGTTGCGGCCCAGCGGTATTCTGCCGATAGAATCTGCCACCGCTTGTGGATCGCCCTGCCGAAATGCGGTCATGGGTGTGTCGATCGGTCCAGGGTGAATCGAGTTCGCCCGGATGCCCTCAGAGGCGTACTGGATTGCGGTGGATTTGGTGAAGATTCGCACCGCACCTTTGGAGGCGTTGTAGACGGCTGAGACGTATGACTGGCCGGCGATGCCCGATATAGACGAGATGTTCACGATGGATCCGCCACCGGACCGCCTCATCTCCGGGATAGCGGCTTTGGTTCCAAGGAACACTCCTTTAGAGTTGATGTCCATCACTCGATCCCACTCGTCGACATCAAGGTCTTCCAGTGGAACTCTGGATACGACGCCGGCGTTGTTGACCAGGATGTCCAGCTTGCCGAAGCGATTGACAGTCTCGGCCACTGCCGACGCCCAACTCTTTTCGCTTGTCACATCTAGGGCGACGTAGAGGCACTCGCCGCCAAACTCGTTGATGGCAGCTTCTGTTTGGCGGCCTTCGTCGTCAAGCACATCGCCAATGACGACCTTGGCACCCTCTCGGGCGAACAGCCTGGCTTCGGCCGCGCCCATACCTCGGGCGCCCCCACTGACAAAAGCAACTTTGTTTTCCAGCCGCATATCTACACCTGAAGATTGGCTTAATCATCCGCTTGGCTGGTGAGATTCTAACTGTTGGGCGGGGTTAGTCAATGGGTCCCTTCAGTTGCTTTAAGTGAGGGAGCCAGGGGCATCAGCAGTGTTGAGTGTACTTAGACAGAG
>Ga0209228_1001007_pt1 | contig 14242 bp, 10 predicted proteins | sample METZYME_3_150m_FD_187547 | JGI IMG/M metagenome (GOLD analysis project Ga0209228, IMG submission 187547) | Marine microbial communities from oxygen minimum zone in mesopelagic equatorial Pacific - METZYME_3_150m (SPAdes) (version 2) | ecosystem: Environmental > Aquatic > Marine > Oceanic...
CACCACCGCGCCCCTGGCCGTGATTTCGTCGTGCGCATCGCGGAAGCCGCACGCCTCCCTATTGCAGCCGGGCGTGTTGTCTTTCGGGTAAAAATATAGCACGACCGACCGGCCGAGAAACTGGCTCAGTGACATTACACCGCCGCCGTTGACCGGTGCGGTGAAGCCCGGCGCCGTGTCACCTTCCTTGAGTTTCATCTCCTTCATGCCTGCGGCAGCGTCGGGCAGCGCTTGGCCAAGGTCAATCCCCCGGCGAAAAACCTTGAGAGGAGGATGCGCGAGGCGCTCCAGGCCGATAAGCAGGAGAGATCGGCGGCATTCAACCGGGCGCGCAAACTACTCAATCCTAAGCTCCGGATTGCCGAGACGATCGAGTTCAAGTGCGCCACCACGCCGGACGGTGCGCCAGACCGGCCAGCCGCAGCCCCTCTAGTGTGAGTAGCGGCTCCACGTGCCGGACCATCGGCAGCTGGGCCGCCATCAGCGCGGCGCATCCACCGGTCGCCACCACCGGCAGCCTGGCCGCGCCCAGCTCGCGCTTCAGTTGCCGCACCAGCTCTGCGATCAATCCGCGATAGCCGTGTACTGCGCCGCTAAGCATCGCGCCGCGCGTGTGTTTACCGATGACCGACTCCGGCTCGGCGATCCTGATGCGCGGAAGCAGTGCAGTTTTCTCATGTAAATAATCGGTCATCGCCGACAGGCCCGGCGCGATGATCCCTCCGGTGTAGTTGGCCGCCTCATCGACGACGTCGAACGTCACCGCCGTGCCGAAATCGACCACCACCACCGGCGCGCCGAGCCGCGCGTGAGCCGCGATAGCGTTGGCCAGGCGATCCGCTCCGATCGACAACGGCTTCGGGTAGTCGATGCCTATGCCGGTCACCGTCCGCGCCGTAAGCTGAAAGGCGGTGCACTGCCAATGCTCTCGCAGCAACCGCTTAAACGGCAGATTGAGCCTGGGCACTACACTGCAAAACACCGCCCCGTCGAGCCGCTTGGCACTAGCCCGGCACAGTAGCCTGGCGATCGGCCGCTCGGCTTGGCCAAGCGCAAGGGAGTCGCTGGTAAACTTGGCATCTGCCACAATGCCCCCGCCGTTGGCCACGGCGGCGTGGGTGTGAGTGTTACCAATATCGACGAGTAGAACCACGGCGGGATGGGCTACCACGCCCTTGGCCAAGTTTGAAGTTTGAACTTCCTTGAACTCCGGGTGGACAACTCGGCGGCCCGCGGGGAAACTTGCCGTTTAGCGTCATGCCGATCAACGACCACATCCGAGACAAGCTGAGCCGGTTACCCCACAAGCCCGGGGTGTATCTCATGCGCGACCGGTTCGGCACAGTGATCTACGTCGGCAAGGCCCGGGCTCTGCGCAAGCGGGTCACCCAATATTTTCACCCGTCCCGCCGACACAGCTGGGACTTGAAGTTAGCCGCATTAATTGAGGCGATCGAGGACTTCGACGTGCACGTCGTCAAAAGCGAGCCGGAAGCGCTGCTGCTCGAGGGCAAGCTGATCAAGGAATTCAAGCCTCGCTACAACGTCAGCTTTCGCGACGACAAAAATTTCCTACTGATCAAGGTGAACCTTAACGACCCGATTCCGCGGTTCGCCCTCACGCGTGTCCGCCAGCAGGATGGCTCGAAATATTATGGCCCGTTCGTCGGCAGCGGGGCGTGTCGGCGGACGATCACAATGCTACGCAAAAAATTCAACCTACGTGGTTGCCGTCCGCTTAAACCCACCGAGCGCGACTACAAGCATTGTCTCTACGGCCACCTGCAGCACTGCTCCGCGCCCTGCGTCGGCAAGGTGACGCTCGACGACTACCGGCGGCAGGTCTCCAAGGCGTGCGACTATCTCGAGGGCCAAACCGGCGAATGGGAAAAGGAACTCGAGACCCAGATGCAGAAGGCCTCCGAAGCGCGCGACTTTGAGAAGGCCGCGCGCTACCGCGACATGATCAGCGACCTGCGGGAGACCACCCACAAGTCGCGCAAGTTCACGCGGATGCCGGTCAATCTGCCCGGGGCGATCGACTCCGGGCGCGACCTCATCGCGCTTGCCCAGTCGCTTGGCCTCGCCGCCCCGCCCAGGCGTATCGAGGGGTTTGATATTTCAAACATCAGCGGAACATTTATGGTTGCGTCGATGGTCAGTTTTTTGGACGGCAAACCTGACCGCGCGCAGTACCGGCGTTTTCGCATAAAGAACGTTGTAGCGCAGGATGACTTCGCGTGTATGGCCGAGACGGTGCGACGGCGCTACAGTCGCCTCCAGCGCGAGGCGCGCCCGATGCCGGATCTGATTCTGATCGACGGCGGAAAGGGGCAGCTTGGCATGGCGTGCCGCGAGTTGGCCAAGCTCGGTCTCGAGCACGTGCCGGTGATCGGCTTGGCAAAGGAGTTCGAGGAAATTTACCAACCGGGCGAAAGAACGCCGCTGCGGCTCGGCCTCGACAGCAGCGCGCTGAAGCTGCTGCAGCGCGTACGCGATGAGTCGCACCGGTTTGCCAATGCCTACAACGCGGAGCTGCGGTTGAAGAAAATTTCCGAGAGCATTCTAGACGAGTTGCCCGGCATCGGAGACAGCCGCAAGGCTGTGTTGCTCAAGAAATTCGGTTCCGTGCAACGGCTGCGCAAAGCCAGCCTCGAGGATATTCAACAAGTGCCCGGCTTCGGCAAAAAATCAGCCGAAGCGCTGAAGGATTTCTTGGGGACGCGAACGAAGAGCGGCAAGTCGGTTTAATTTTTCTGGGGGCCGGTGGCGGTTTGGAATTTAGGAACTGACTCAGCGATGAACTTGGTCATCTTGTCGAAGGTCTTGTCCTCGTCGCCCGGTTTGCAGATCGCGAAATAAGTCACGTAGGCCCAGCGCTGCAGCACGCCCTCGCTGAGCAGACCCTTGGTCATCATCCACATCCGATCGAGATGGTGCGTCGCCAGCTTGCCGTCGGCGACAAACCAATAAATGTACACGCCCCGCACCGGCACCTCGCGCCCGTTGCGATCGTGTGCCGTTTTTGAGGTCGTCAATTTCATGACCGGCAGGTCGTACGCGTGCGGTTGCCAGATCGGGATGGTGACCACTTCGCGCAGGTCAATCGTGAAGCCCTGCCCCGGCAGGCAATACTCCGGCTTGTGAATCGAGGTGCGGTCCTGCCCCATGAGTACCACGCTGCTCTCGATCCAGGTTTTGTCCGGGAACGAGTAGCGGCGCCGGCCGTAAGTGGTGTCCGGCGGCAGCCAGTCGAGTTCCAGCTTGGTGACCGGTGTCGGCTTGGAGGTGCAGTCAAAAACCCGCGCCGGCAACGCAACGGCATTCGTGCGAACAACTTCGCCGTCTTCGTTGTGCAACTCAATTGCAGCCAAGCGGAGTCCTGGATCGCCAAGCGCCTGGCCGGCTGAGCTGAGCTGCGCCAAAAACAGTGCCGCCGGCGCGACGAGCAGCAGAAAAACGGCGAGGATGATTTTGCCCTGCCTACTCACCGGCCACCTCCGTTGCCGGCTCGGGCCGGTCGTCCTCCTTGATCACTCTACCGAGAATCAGCACGCCAACGAACGCAGGCACGTACGGCAACAGGCTCAGGAATCCGTTGCTGTGAACGAAGTTCCCGGCGGCCTGTCCGGCTCCCGGCTGGGCCGACTCCGCCACTTCGGCGGCGAGGATGATCAGCGCCAGCCGAAAGACATTCCCCGCCACCGCCAGCGGAAAGGCCGAGAGGATGATCACCGCCGTTTTCCAGCGCGTGCAAAAGGCGACGAACCCGTAAATAGCAAAGAACGCCAACGTCACCGTCAGGCTGCGAATGCCGCTGCACGCGGCGGCGATCTCGTAGGCGTAGCGGCGCTTGGAGTCAAAAATCTGCACGCCTTCCTGAATGATGTCGACGCCGAGCAGCGTGCCGCAAATCCACCCCGTGACGTCCGACACCAAGTGTCGCAGCGGTACGGTGACGAAGTCGGCCATCGTCCCGAGCGGCACGGCGAACGCAAACAGGAAGACGGGAAAGAAACTGGCCCGCAACCAGGCCGGCCCCCAAACCAGACCGGTCAGCGCGTACACACCAAAATAAAATCCGACAATCGAGATGCGTGTCTGCTGGATGACGTAGCCGAGCAGATGCACCGCCAGCGCACATGCCACCAACGCCATCGCCGGCCACCAGTTGCGCTTGGGTGCGGCGAGCAGTTCGTCGCGTTTCCAGTAGCACAGGCCCAGGACGATCAGCGGGATGATGTAGCCCAGTTCGTCGTCCTTCGAGCTTCCGTAGGCGTAGTTCATCCAGCCGTAAAGTGAAGGCGTATCGACGTAGCCAAAGGTGGAGTTGCCGAGCAGTTGGAAGAAAACCAGCCAAGCCCCAAGCAGCGCGAGGAACAGCGGCTTGTCCGGCATCCCCCGCCAAAAGCGCGACAACTCGTCCCCGATGGAGGGGCGGTTGGCTTCGGCGTTGGTTTCAGACTCGCTCATGACACGCGAAACGCAGCGTAAACAGGTGAACCTAAAACGGCGATGAAAACCGGTTCACGCCCAGGCGCGCCGGAGCATCCCAAGGAAATTCCCGTTCATGATTTTTTCGATGTCCGCCGCCTGATAGCCGCGTTGGCCAAGTAGGCCGGGCAGCTTCTGCAAATCGGCGATCGTGTCGAGATCGCCCGGCGATTGCTCCCGGCCGAAGCCGCCGTCGAGGTCGGTGCCAATGCCGGCGTGGTCCGCGTTGCCGGCAAGTTGGCAGACGTAATCAATGTGATCGACCACGTGCGACAACGCCACGCCGGACGACTCCGGGGTCGTCACGCCGCGTTCCCAACCGGGGATCAGCATCCACGCGTCGAGTGCCGCGCCGATCACGCCACCGCGCTCGATCACGCGCTTCAGTTGCCGGTCGCTGAGTTGCCGGTCGCCCGGCACGAGGGCGCGGCAATTGCAGTGGCTGGCCCAGACTGCGCCACCGAAAATATCCATCGACTCGTCAAGCGACTCGTCGCTCAAATGCGTCACGTCGAGAATAATGCCGAACCGCTCCATCTCGCGCAGCAGGTCCGACCCCGCCGGGCCAAGGCCGCCGCTCTCGTGGGTGCCGGGCGCATAGGTGCCCGGGCCGTAATGGGCCGGGCCAAGCGCGCGCAGGCCGCTCTCGTACGAGCGTTCTAGGTGCTGCAGCGTCACCATCGAGTCCGCTCCCTCAAGGCTCAAAATATAGCCCACCGGCAGGTCGGCGCCTGGCCCGTCGGCCCACTTAGCCAAGTGCGCCTCCAGTTGGCCAAGGTCGGCGATCTGCGTCATCTCACCTCGGCGCTCCATCTCGCGATACCAGGCGAGCTGGCCCTGCGTCTGTGCCCAGGCCTGTTCCGGCGAATGCCAGCCGGGCAGCGGATTGCCACGCTTGGTGTACCGGGCGATCTGCGTTGCGACGCACAGGCTGATGTTGCCACGGCGCATCTCCGGCAGGGAGACGGTGCCGCGGCCGCGATCCTTCTTGTCGGCTTGGCCGGCTTCGCGCCCGCGGATCTCGTCGAGCGGGCGCGACATGTCGCGGTTCCACTCGAGCGCGTTCATCGAGAGATCGAGGTGGGCATCAAAAATAAAGGGCGTGCTGTCGGGCATGGCATGCGCTTGGCCAAGCGGCTGAGCGGCGGGTCAGTCAACGGCAGAACGCCCGGCCTGTGAAGCCTCGAGTTGCCAAGCGAGCCGCACTTGGCCAAGCTGGGCCGCGATGAAAACCATTGCCGTTACCCTGCTGTTTTTCACCGCCATGACCACCCAAGCCAAGCCCGTTGCCATCGTCATCCACGCCGGTGCCGGCCGTATCGACCGGGACTCATTCACCCCCGAGCGCGAGCGGCTGTACCACGCCACGCTCGAGCAATCGCTCCGAGCCGGGCACGCGATCCTCAAGGGCGGTGGCAGCGCGCTCGACGCCGTCGAGGCGGCGATCGTCATCATGGAGGACGCGCCGGTGTTCAACGCCGGCAAGGGCGCGGTCTTCACCGCCGAGGGCAAAAACGAACTCGACGCCTCGATCATGGACGGCCGCGCGCTGCAGGCCGGCGCGGTCGGCGGCGTGACCACGGTGAAGAACCCCATCCGCGCCTCCCGCGCCGTGATGGAACAGTCACCGCACGTCCTGTTCACCAACCGTGGCGCCGAGAAATTCGCCAGCGACAACGGGCTCGAGATGGTCGATCCCAAATACTTCTTCACCGAGCGCCGCTGGAAACAGATTCAAACATGGCTCAAGCAGCAGGAAGCCAAGGCCAAACCACGCGCCGCCGCCGAGCCGGACCGACACGCCGACTACTTCAGCACCGTCGGCTGCGTGGCGCTGGACGCCAAGGGCAACATCGCCGCCGGCACCTCCACCGGCGGGATGACCGGCAAGCGCTTCGGCCGCATCGGCGACTCGCCGATCATCGGCGCGGGCACCTACGCCGACAACCGCACCGCCGGCATCTCCTGCACCGGCCACGGCGAATATTTCATTCGGCACGCCGTCGCGCACGACATCAGCGCGCGCATCGCCTACAAGAAAGAAAGCTTGGCCAAGGCCGCGCGCGACGTCGTGCAAACCGTGCTCAAGCAGGCCGGCGGCTCCGGCGGCATCATCGGCCTCGATGCGCAGGGCAATGTCGTGATGGAGTTCAACACCAACGCCATGACACGCGGCTCCATCGGCCCGGACGGCATCCTCAAGACAGCGATCTTCAAGTGAACGCGCCTTGCCAGGCGGAAATCACTTTTCCACATACTTCGGCCGAAAACTGTGCTGGCAGAGCCCACGGAGCATTGGTAGCATTCACCTGAAAAAGGCACAAATTTTATGAAAATTATTCCTTTTCACATCATTACTGCTGCTCTGGTCGCAATGTCACCGATTGTTCGGGCCGAGCACAAGACACCCACGGTTGGTCTCTACGGACAATCCTTAAAGGCCAAGACTGAGAAGCCGGATATCTTTGGCCGAACCAAGACCACCTACCAGAGTCGATACGGGCTAAAGGTAGGTACTTCGACAACCGAGAAGACCGATATCTTCGGCCGAACCAAGACCACCCACCAGAGTCGGTACGGGCTCAAGGTAGGTACTTCGACAGCCGAAAAGCCTGATATCTTCGGCCGAACCAAGACCACCTTCAAAGACAAGTCGTACAAGACACTGGGAACGACCGTGACCCAAAAGCCTGATATCTTCGGCCGCAAGAAAACTGAAATTAAAGACAAGTATGGCCGGGTGCTAGGAACGGCCGTTACTGAGAAGCCCGATATCTTCGGGCGCATTAAGACAACGTACAATGACAAGCACGGGCGCAAGGTAGGTTCAGCGACAACAGAGAAGCCGGATATCTTTGGCAACCGAAAGACTATCCACAAAGGGCACAACCCATTTAGCTTTTTCCAGAAGAAGGAAAAGAAAGACTAGAGTAAAATTCAGCCTTTGAAGGCATAATGAAACAATGGGGAGAGCTTGGCGAAGTCCAAGGCACCGGAAGCTCGGTTGAATTCACTGATTGGCGTGAAGCGCTTTTCCGGAAGCAATACTATCGGTTGAGGTTAGTGGAGTAATCTAAAATGCCATTCTCAATTTTGGGCTTAGGTACGGTCGTCGTAGATCATCAGGTACGGTTGCAGTTGCTGCCTGAACCGGATACGAAAGCAGAAGTTCTTTCGGATTGTTACCAAGTGGGGGGTCCAGTGCCGACGTCTTTGGCGCTGTTATCTCGCTTTGGAGCTGAGACTAGCTTTATTGGCAAGTGGTCAACGGATGAATGGGGCAAGATGATTGAGTTGGATTTGAGTCGATCTGGAGTTAGCACCGGATCGGCATTGGTGTCACCCGCGGTTCGATCCGGGTTTGCGCATGTATGGGTGGAGGAAGAGACCGGGCGCAGGAGTATTGCTGCATATAGGGGAAGTCATTTAGTGGAATCAGGGGAGTTGGAGAGTGTTAATTGGGCAGCCTACCAAGCATTACATTTGGATGGTTGGTCGACAGAGGCTGCGATTGAAGCTGCACAACAAATGAAAGCTGCTGGCGGACGAATATCTGTTGATTTGGGATCACCAAAACCCAACTTGGAAACCTTGGTGGGATCGGTCGATTGGGTGAACTGCCCTTTGCGTTTGTTAGAAACGCTTTACCCGGGGGAAAATATTGAGAAGGCGGGGCGTAGATTGATCGAGATGGGGGCGTCTGAAGTAACCGTGACTAATGGTGACGCTGGCGCGTGGTTGATTGGAGTGGACGGTGTGAAATATCAACGTGCATTCTCGATACAAGCAGTAGACACGAATGGAGCTGGAGACGTGTTCTCTGGGGCGATGATTTATGGGGCCTTTAGGGAATGGGGTCCGGAACAACGGTTGCGTTTTGCTTCGGCAGCGGCGGCGCTCAAGTGTTGTGCTGCCGGGAATCGAGAGGCCTTGCCAACTTTGAAACAGGTCGAATCATTCCTTTTGGAGCAGAACTAACCAATGCTCCAATTAAAAAACCTTTTAATTTCGACTTTTTCAGCGGCGGTTATGTTGCTTTTCGGTGGGGTCAATGAGGTTAATGGGGATCCTTTGACGTATGAAGTCATCGGAGACACCGTTACCATCAAAGATTGTAAAGAGACTGCCTCTGGAGAGTTGGTAATTCCCGCCACCTATGACGGAAAACCGGTCACCAGCATTGGGAGTTGGGCCTTCTGGAAATGCACCAGCCTGACGAGTGTGACGATACCAGACAGCATCACCAGCATTGGAAATTTTACCTTCCATAGCTGCAGTGACCTGACGAGCGTGACGATTGGCAACAGTGTCCTCAATATTATGGCGGGGGCCTTTTTTCGTTGCAGCAGTCTAACGAGTGTAACGATTCCCGACAGTGTTGTAAGCATTGATAGAGGGGCCTTCATAGACTGCAGTGCTCTAACGAGCATTGAGGCGGGCAAAGGTAACGCCCAATATTCTTCTGAGGGCGGGGTTTTATTCGATAAACAAAAAACTGAGTTAGTTCTATTTCCTGCCGGGAAAAGCGGTCATTACACGATCCCTGACAGCGTCACCAGCATTCTGGATCGTGCCTTCAATTACTGCCGTAACCTGTTCAGCGTGACGATCCCCGACAGCGTTATCAGTATTGGGGGGGGTGCCTTCGAAAGTTGCATTAGTTTGGCGAGCGTGACGATCCCCGACAGTGTCACCAGAATTGGGAATTTTGCATTCAATGACTGCCGTGATCTCGCGAGCGTGACGATTAGCAATAGTGTCACCAATATTGCGGAGGGCACTTTTTATATGTGCATCAATCTGACGAGTGTGACGATTCCCGACAGCGTCTCCAACATTGGGAATAGTGCCTTCAGTTGGTGCATTAACCTGACGGGTATCAATATTTCAGATAGCGTCACCAGCATTGATAGCTATGCTTTCTTGGGTTGCATTAGTCTGACGAGTGTTACCATCCCCGACAGCGTTACCAGCATTAGGGAAGGTGCCTTCAGTCGCTGCAGAGGCCTGACCAGTGTGACGATCCCCGACAGCGTCACCAGCATTGGGGAGAAGGCCTTCTATGACTGCCGTAGCCTTACGAACGTCACCATTCCTGACAGTGTTATCGGCATCTATAATAGCGCCTTCGAGGGCTGCACTAGTCTTAAAAGAATTACTTTTAGGGGTGATGCTCCCTTTTTTTTGGGGGCTAATGTGCTCAGCAACGTATCCGGTAACGCCAGAATATTTATCAACTCAGATGCAATCGCTTTTGGCGATACATTTGAAGGGTTACCTGTCATAATCTTGGAGGAATTAATAATTAGCACTTTCAGCAAATCCGCCGCGCCAAGAAGACCCTTCAGCAAATCCGCCGCACCATTCTCCCTTAACTTCGAGAGTATATCGGGCTTAACCTACATAATTGAAGCTTCATATGACTTAAAGCAATGGAGCGAGATTGGCGAAGCCCAAGCCGCCGGAAGCTCTGTTGAATTTACTGATTGGCGTGAAGCGCTTTTCCGGAAGCAATACTATCGTTTCAAGTTGGTGGAGTAATCGGCGTTTCAATAAACTACTGAATTAAATCGCTTGTCCTCAAAGGCAAATTGTAGAGAATCCCCCCCCAACGTTCGGCATTCGGCCGACACATCTCCTTGGGTGGGCGAATGGCGCAGTGGTAGCGCAGCGGTTTTACACACCGTTGGTCGGGGGTTCGAATCCCTCTTCGCCCACCATCCCTAACTCCGATATTATAAGTATCTTAAGAGTTAGGCGCTCTTCTGTTTCCTTCAAAAGCCATCCGTTTCATTGACAGTTCATTGACGTTTAGAAACTCAAAAACTGGAATTGGATACGATGCACCCCTCGAAAGCACCCCGTCCTCTATCACGATTACCTTGCCCCCTCCACATCCCCATCATTTCCATCCTCTCCTTCTGGCCATACGGCGAATGTTTTTCCATGTGAGGTTTAGCGGGCATTAAATCATCAATATTGCTCAGGTAGGTGCTGTAGGCCTTAAGCGTGACCAGTACCACTACGTTGTCGCCGATAGGAATGAATCCAAGCCGTTCGTAGAGACGCATCAAGCGGTTCCGCGAACCAGCAATGGGCGCGAGCATCTTCGAAGAAATTGCGCGACTGATATAAAAATGGCGTTTGTAACCTGTTGGGAAATTGTGAATAAGTCCCAATGGACACTTTTTTATGAATGAACGTAGAATCAGCTCCGTTTAGTTGGAATTGCCGAGGCTTGTTATCGAGGCGGTTTCTACCATGATAGCTTATCAACAAAAATAAATAATTATTAAATCATGAATTCTTTGAGTTTGTCTGTAGGCTTATCGTTCTTGCTGAACTGGCTGCCCGTAGTTGTTGTCTCTCAGTCCGACAGCCCGGATTCCAAGCCAAGCAAGGAAGTGGGGAGTGCCAAGCCCGATACTCGAACAGATGAAGCTGGCGAGGAGAAGAGAAACATCCGCTTCCAGTTTGAGGGAGTGCCTTACATGGATGCACTCCAGCGCTTTTCACAAATGGCGGAAAAGCCGCTGATCACGGATGCTCCTCTTGATGGGACGCTGACATTCTTCGACTCGGAGCCGTATACCTATCAGGAGGCGATGGATATACTCAACGTGATCCTGTCGATGAAAGGCGTGGCGTTGGTCGAGGCCGGTCGCTACCTACAACTGACTAAGCTGGAGAACATACAAAAGATGCCGTTGAAGGTTATTCGGGGTTCGGACACCACGGGCGACTTCCGGCCCGGCCAGATTGTAACAGTAGTCCTGAGACTAAAACATCTCAACGCTGGCGAGATCTCTCCGGCTGCAGCCTCGTTGTTGTCCAACGCCGGCTCCGTGGCCCCCCTGTCGCGAGGGCAGGGGCTGATCATTACAGACCGGCTCGAGAGCATACACCGCATCCAGCAACTACTCGGTGAAATTGATGTTGCCTCCGCCGTCGAGCGCGACATGAAAACTTACGCCCTCAAGCACGCCTCAGGCGCGGTTGTCTCCGAGTTGATCAACAAGACATTCGGCAAGTCCTCTGTTTCCAAGCAGATCAAGTGGAATGATAAATCAAAAAAGTTTGATTCTTTCGAACCCGACCCCTCCTCATACATTTCATCCGTCTATGATGAGGCCTCCCGCACGCTCGTGCTCTTTGGTCCGGTTGAGCCTTTGGGGCTGGCTGCAGAACTGATCCTGGAATTTGAAACCGGCGAAGGCAAAGCCGGCGAGGTGAAAATTTTTCATCCCACCAAGATGAACGCCGATGAGTTGGCCTCGATGATTCGCGAGGGAGTTAACGGCGTTGCCCAAAAAGGCGAGACAGCAGCAGCAGCCAAGCTCAAGGCCCGCATCATCGTGGATACCAAGCTCAACCGTGTCATTGCCTCGGCACCGGTGGCGGGCCAGCTTGAGATCATCGAGAACTTTGTGTTGCAGGTGGACGGAACCGGTGCCAAGGGAGGACGACCCAAGCCGATCACAACGGTGAACATCACCAGGGTGTTTCGCATCAAGTCCCTTGATTTGGCCGCTATCCAACAAGCTGTCTCGAATGCCACCACAGATCAATTGCCCGATGGTCAAACCAGGTCTCGTTTGGCCATTTCCGCCGACACCTCGACCCGGAGCCTGATTGTGACCGGTTCTCCTGGTGATGTTCAAACCGCTGAGGACATCGTGAGGCAGCTTGAGCAGGGGCGGGAACCAATTATTGCCCGCCAGACCCGCATTTTTGAGATGCTCGATCGTGAAGAGCTAGGCCGTGTCACGCCGTTGGTGGAAAAATTGTACAAGGAACAGGTTGACGAAGCCGGAACCGGTCCGGCTGATGCAATCATTCTGCGGGACGAGAACACGCAAAGACTAATTGTCCGGGCCAAGCCGGATCATCTTGTGCAGATCGCGAAGTTGATTTCTGAACTCCGATTGGCCAAGCCACTGGCCAAGCCGCGAACCACCGTAATGCTGCCCTTGTCCAACCGTAAAGTGGACCAAATTTACCGCAACATCGAGTCGCTTGTGAACGAACGGATGGGGGAAACACCGTTTCGTAACCAGCCCAAACCGCGCCTGATTGAAGACAGGGCGAATAACCGGGTGATTGTTACTGCCAACACCGAGCAGCACGAGGTGGTTGCGCAGGTGTTGCAGTCGCTCGACGTGCTTCCGGACGCGCCGGAGCGCACGATGCGGTTTGTGAACCTCGAGGGCGCCGATGCACGCAAGGTGACGCCACTGGTCACGCGGCTGTTTGAGAACGACAAGCCAAGCGCCGGGCCGTCACCGCAGATCATCGAGGACACGGGCGGCAAGCGGTTGATCGTTCTGTCCACCGGGGAACAGCACGGTCGTATCACGGCATTCCTCGAGAAATACCAATCCTCCGGGCCGATGATGGTGGAGCAGGAGATGCGTTCGATCAGCCTGCCGCGCCGAGAGCCGGGCAAGTTCAACCAGATCCTCCAGTCGATCCAGAAGTTGCTTGATCAGCGAATGAAGAACCCGGAATTTGCCCGTTCGCCCAGGCCGATGATCCTGCCGGACGAATCGGGGAGCCGCCTTGTCATGACCGCGACCAAGGAGCAGTTCGAGGTCATTGAACAGATCGTGGCCACCGTCACCGCAACCCCCGAACCTATCGAACGAGAGGTGCGATTGTTGCGGCTTAAGGATCGCAATGCCAAGGAACTGATCGAGTTGGCAAAACACCTGTTCGACAACGAGGTTTCTCCTGACGGCACAAAGCCGCAGATCATTGCCGACAGCGCGGGCAGCCGCCTGGTGGTCATTGCCACCGAGGAAGAGTTCAAGCGGGTCGAGCAGTTTGCGATTGATTACAACAGCGGCCGACAGGACCTGGGACCTCATCAATTTAAATTTATGGATGTGCCAGTTGGCCAAGCGGATGAAGTCGTCAAGGCAGTGAGTAAACTTTATCAGGATCAGCTACGCGACAATCCCGATCGTCAGGCCAATGCTGCAACAATTCTTGCGGACAGCGAGAATGACCGAGTCATAATTAGTGGTCCGCAGAAGGAGGTAGGTCGCGCTGAAGGTCTGGTCAGAATGCTTGGGCCGTCCAAGGGTTCAGGCGGAGGGCAGAAGGTAACGCAAGTCGTCCGGCTTAAGGCTGCGAATGCCCAGACGGTTTCCGGGTTGATCGAGAAGAGTTTCAACGCCGGTGGTAATCGCAACAAGATCAATCTGCTGGTGGATGAGCCCAGCAACAGTCTCGTTCTCACCGGCCCGGAAAAGTCAGTGGTGGCGGCGGGGTCTGTGATTCGAGAACTGGACTCGGGAAACCGGGTAAAACCGCTGGAGCTTCGGATTCTCGAGTTGCGCGCTGCTGACGTCACCAAGGTCGCCCCGTTGGTCACCGAGTTGTTCACCACCCTGATGAAGGATCGTCATGGAAAGAATTACGAGCCCAAGTCAAAAATCATCTCCGACGAGGCGGCCAACCGCCTGATCATCACAGGTCAACTGGATGAGATCGTAGAGATCGATAAGCTGGTGAAGCAACTCGACTCGACCACGCGCCAGTCGGCTGGCAACCGCATCTTTAAAATCCAGGCGACAGACGCAAAAAAGATTTCCGATGTCATTAACAGAACCTTTGTGACGATCGATTCTCAGGGCAAAACCCGACCGCGCCTGAATGTTGCGGCCGACGAAATCAGCAACCTGCTGATTGTAGCCGGAACTCCCGAGGATATTCTGGCAGTTGGCATGCTAGTCGAGCAACTGGA
>Ga0209228_1001008_pt1 | contig 14231 bp, 12 predicted proteins | sample METZYME_3_150m_FD_187547 | JGI IMG/M metagenome (GOLD analysis project Ga0209228, IMG submission 187547) | Marine microbial communities from oxygen minimum zone in mesopelagic equatorial Pacific - METZYME_3_150m (SPAdes) (version 2) | ecosystem: Environmental > Aquatic > Marine > Oceanic...
TGTCGATCTAAGTGTATATTGTATGGAAAATTACAAACAGAAATTTATCAAATTATCGCTAGAGATAGGTGCATTAAAATTTGGAGAATTTCAACTTAAATCAGGAAGAATTAGCCCTTATTTCTTTAATATGGGTCTTTTCAGCTCAGGCGCTTTAATCAAAAACATAGGTGAATTTTATGCAGCAGCTCTTGTCAACAGTAATGTAAATTTTGACATGGTTTTTGGGCCAGCCTATAAAGGCATACCCATAGCTACCGCGCTTGCTTCTTCACTCTCAACATCTTATCAATTAGATAAGCCTTTTGTTTACAACAGAAAGGAGGTGAAGGACCATGGAGAAGGCGGGGTTACTGTTGGAGCAAAACTAAGAGGAAATGTAGTTATTGTGGATGATGTTATAACAGCAGGAACAGCAATAAGAGAGGCTGTTGGTATTATTAATAATTCTGGTGCAACCACTGTCGGTATAGTGATATCGCTTGATAGGCAAGAAAAAGGAACCGGAGATCTATCAGCAGCAGAGGAAATAAGTCTTGCTCTTAATGTTCCTGTTATATCAATCGTAACTCTTGATGAAATTATTGACTACACAGAAAACAACTCATCTGATTATGGTCAGCATATTGATCAAATCACAAAGTATAGAGACGAATACGGGGTATAAGGCTAGCCTGTATGACCAAAGCCACCTGAGCCTCGTTCTGACTCATCAAAATCCTTTACTACATTAAAGTTAACTTGCTCAACTGGTAAAAAGACCATTTGTGCTATCCTCATCCCAGGCTCTATATCGATCTGTTTGGACCCCCTGTTCCAGCAAGAAATAAAAACTTGGCCTTGATAATCAGAGTCAATTAAACCAACTAAATTACCAAGCACTAAGCCTTGTTTATGACCAAGCCCAGACCTAGGTAAAAGCACAGCTGCTAGATTGGGGTCTTTAATGTGTATTGCAATCCCACTAGGAATTAGCTCGGTACCTCCTGGTTGTATGGAAACTGTTTGATCAACACATGCTTGAAGATCAACCCCAGCTGAACCATCAGTTTGGTATTCAGGTAAGTTAAAATCTTCGCCAATACGCGGATCAATAATTTTAAGATCTATAGTTTTTCTCATAATATAAAAAGAATTATAAGGCTAGTTTAATTCTTTTGTCTTCAGGTCACCAGGCTCGGTGATTACTTTTTTCTCATAAATTCTTGATATGTTAGGTAGCTATTGGTATAACAGCCGACCTAAATATAAAAAAATATACAGGTTAACGAAAAAAAAGAAAGCAATGGCAAGAGTCTGTGAAGTAACTGGCAAAAGAACTAAAAGTGGGAACAACGTTTCGCATGCACACAATAAAACGCGACGAAAATTCTTCCCAAATTTACACACACATCGTATTTGGGTGGAAAGTCAAAACAAATACGTTAAGCTGCGTCTTTCTAAAAAAGGGTTAAGAACAATTGATAAATTAGGGATAGACCACGTGCTTACTAATTTGAAAGATTTTGGGGAAAAAGCATAAATGCGTGAAAAAATAAAACTTGTGTCAACTGCTAAGACTGGTCACTATTATACGACCACTAAAAACAAGAAAGAACATCCTGATAAGATGGAGACTAAAAAGTTTGATCCTAAAATTAGGAAACATGTTCTTTACAAAGAATCTAAAATTAAATAACTTCATTCCACATTACTTAAAGGCATTAGTTAACTATGCCTGAACTACCAGAGGTTGAAGTAACCAAAGAATCGCTTGCAATTCATCTCCATGGTCGACAAATCAAACGTATTGATGTCAGAGAGAAGCGTTTAAGATGGCCAATTAATACCAGCCAGATCAAACGCTTAATTAATCAAGATATATTAAGCCTAACAAGAAGGGGTAAATATATTTTAATTAATACCGAACCTGGGACCGCTTTAATTCATTTAGGAATGTCAGGCAGTATTGGAATACTAAAGAATGATAGGCCAATAAAAAAACATGATCATTTTGATTTAATCCTAGATAACAAAAGTATTGTTAGGTTTAATGACCCGCGGAGATTTGGTTCGTTTGTATGGGCAGGAAAAACCCCTGAAAAACATAAGCTTTTAAAAAACCTTGGGCCTGAGCCCCTTAACAATGATGCATTAGGCTTACATTTGTATAAATTGAGCAAGGGTCGTAAAGCATCTGTTAAAGCTTTTATAATGAATGCTAATATTGTTGTTGGTGTTGGAAATATTTATGCAAGTGAATCGTTATTTCTTAGTGGTATCCACCCCAAAAGAAGGGCAAATAATATTAGTAAGGAGCGATATTTTCAATTAGCAACTTCGATAAAAAGAACCCTTGAACAATCAATTAAAATGGGTGGCACAACACTAAGAGACTTTACTTACTCTCATGCTGGGGAAAAAGTTGGTTACTTTAAACAGGAGCTTAATGTTTATGGTAGAGAGGGTGCGCAGTGCTCAAAATGTGAGCAATCAATAAAATCAGTCCTGCTTAGTGGTAGAAGCTCTTTTTATTGTCCTAACTGTCAGCATTAATTAATAGTAATCAACTTCACTATCATCAATTAAGGCCCTAGGGTCTGAAGAAGTATCAATTTTGCCATTTGATTTTTGCATCGTGACAATTTGCATGTTCCCATACTCTGCAATTTCTTCCAAATTATGCCCTTTGGATAGAAGTTCTTTAATTGTGTCTTTATTAAACGCACCTCTCTCATATCGGATGACATCAGGTAAGTATTGATGGTGAAAACGACGTAGTGATGTCATTTCATCGGCTGACCCGCCATTCGTCCAATTTAAAATGGACAGAAGCACCATGGTAATAATTTTAGCCCCTCCAGGAGTTCCTAAAATGGCTATACCTTTATCAGATTCAATAAAAGTTGGTGTCATACTAGATAGCATTCTTTTTTTAGGTTCAATAGAGTTGGCCTCACCATGCACCAGACCATATCGATTGGGTGCAAATGGCTTTGCAGAAAAATCATCCATCTCATTGTTTAATATAAACCCAGCCGAAGGGACCATATACCCCGAACCAAACCAAGTATTGATTGTTTGAGTTGTGGCAACTCGGTTTCCTTGGTTGTCTATGACTGAATAATGTGTGGTTTCTGTGCCCTTGTTAGTGTTTAAAGCTACCGTCATATCATCTTCAAGATGGATCGGAGTAGCGTGATTTAAATCAATGGTTTCTGTGTGCTTCACTGCATGCTCTAATCCAATCAACTTCTTAATTGGAACATCTACAAAATCAGGATCACCAAGATACGCTGCCCGATCTTGGTATGCTCGTCGCATACCCTCAACAATTAAGTGAATGAGATCCGCTTCTTTCAATTGTTTATGATTATATTGCTGAAGAATATTTAAGATGGTAGCAATGGTGGTTCCACCAGATGATGGAGGGGGCGCAAGAGTTAATTTGAATTCATTAAAATCTACTTTAATTGGCGATCGTTCAACAACCTGATAATCATTAAAATCTGCTAATGACCAAATGGATCCATCCTTGTTAGTTTCATCAATAATGGTTTTTGTAAGCTGACTATCATAAAACCCCTGATGACCCTGTTCAGCAATTGTTTTTAGTGTTGTGGCAAGTTCTTTTTGTGTAATCACATAACCAACATCTGGTAATTTATTGTTAGGTAAAAAGATCTGCCTAAATTTGGGAGACATCACGCCAACCTCCTGGGCAACCCTTAAAGCAACTAGTAACCTTTCATAAACAGGGAAGCCTTTTTCGGCAAGCTCAATTGCTGGCTTTAAAACCACACTTAAAGGGAGTGATCCATAATTTTCAGAAACATAGACAAGCGCCGCTGGTAAGCCTGGAATGCCTGCAGCCAGAGGCCCATCAAGAGAAACTCTAGGTATGACGTTTTGACCCCCATCCAAATACATTTCTGAGTAAGCATTAATTGGGGCAACCTCTCTCGCGTCCACAAAGGTTGAGAGCTTATCGCTACTTCGATACAGGAGAAAAAAACCACCCCCACCAAGCCCTGAACTATATGGCTCAACTACAGAGAGAGCGGCACTAACCGCAACAGCAGCATCAAAAGCATTGCCTCCTTGTTCTAAAATTGTGTAGCCTGCTTTAGTTGCCAATGGGTGAGCAGAAGCGATGCCAGGTTGTTGCGGGTTAACTGATTGACTAAAAACTACCGGGGCATTGATCAGCGCAATACAAATTAAGGCTCGTAATACTGTTTTGCTAAACAAACCAAGCATTATTTTTTATAAGCTTCTGCTAGAGCGTTTTGAACAGTTGGGTGAACAAAATCAGATATGTTGCCACCTTCTTGTGCTATTTGCCGAATCAATGATGATGAAATAAAAGCATTTTGATCGCCACTACTTAAAAAAACTGTTTCAATGTCGTCTGCAAGTCTTTTGTTCATGCTGGCGAGCTCAAATTCATACTGACCATCAGCTGGTGATCTCAAGCCTCTCACAATAACTCTTGCTTCAATTGATTGTGCAAAATTTATAGTCAGACCATCATAGGCTTTAACCTCAATGTTGTTAAAATTATTCAGAACCTCATTCACCATTTCTAATCTTTGGTCAATTGAAAATAATGGATTTTTTTCAGGGCTTTTTGCCACCCCAACAACAAGGTCTCCAAATAATGTTGAAGCCCTCCTGATGATTTCAAAATGTCCGTTTGTAATCGGATCAAATGTTCCTGGGTATAATGCAATCATTTCAACTCCATAAATTATTCGCTGTCTAGCTGTCTAATAAGGCCATAGTATACTTTACCTGCTCTAGATTCTTTATAAATATAGCAACCAAAACGATCGTTAATATTTATTGGTTTGTTAGTTTCATAATAAACCCGTGTTGTTTTAGAGGCCCAATCGTTCTTATATAACAAGGTTATTATCTCTATGAGGTCGTAGGTCCCATATGGAGGATCTATAAAAATAATATCAAAAGCGTCTTGTTTGTTCTTGCCACTTATAAACTCAAATGTGTCCATACATAAATTGGTGTAATTACAAATACCTATTCTTTCTATTTGTTGTTCAAGCCTTTGATGAACATTGGTTGAGTTATCAATTAGCGTTAGGTGTTTACCCCCTCTAGATAGAGCTTCAATACCTAGCACACCTGAACCAGCAAAAAGGTCCAGTATATTGGAACCTTGGATAATGGGCGCCAACCAATTAAACAATGTTTCTCTGACCCTATCTGGGGTGGGCTTAACGACTGAATCGTTAATTTTGAGCTTTCTGCCTTTATAATGCCCGCTAATAATTCTAACTTCTTGAGTGGATGACATAAGTTTCTTCTGTATTTTTTGCGCAGTTTTATAGTGATTTTATAGTTAATTTTAAACCTAAATAATGATATAATCTATTGATAAATATAGATTTTTAAATATTATGCGTCTAATATTTAGCACTCTTAGTGACTGAGTGCTAAAATTATTGGCCGAATAGGAAAAATTATGGCAAACGACTTGGTATTAAAAAACGAATTAGCGTTAATGGGCCCAATGGGGAGCCTAGATGCTTATATTAACATTGTAAACCAATCTCCAATTCTCTCTAGAGAAGAAGAAAGAGAGTTGGCATACCGTTACAAAAATGAGAATGATCTTGATGCAGCAAGACAACTCATTATGTCTCAATTACGCTTTGTTGTTCATATTGCAAGAACGTACAACGGTTATGGGCTTCCGCTCGCTGACTTAATACAAGAAGGAAACATTGGGCTTATGAAGGCTGTTAAAAAATTTAATCCTGATAAAGGCGTTAGGCTGGTTACTTATGCTGTTCATTGGATTAGATCAGAAATCCATGAGTTTGTATTTAATAATTGGAAAATAGTAAAAATAGCCACAACAAAAGCCCAAAGAAAACTTTTTTTTAAACTAAGAAGCAGCAAAAAAAAGCTGGGTTGGCTCACAAATGATGAAAAAAAATTAATTGCTCATGATCTTGGTGTTAGATCAAAAGATGTGGCAACAATGGAACAAAGGTTTGCATCAGTTGATATGTCCTATGATCCTGGAAACGCAGACTCAGAAGAAGATTATGTATCTCCTGCTGGATTTTTACCTTCGCCTGAGCCTGACCCTTCGCAAATTATAGAGCAAGAAAACTGGCTTGAAGGAAAAACAGAAGAGCTTACCAAAGCGCTTCAATCGCTTGACCAAAGAAGCAAAGAAATACTTACACAACGTTGGTTGACTGATAAAAAAGTAACCCTTAAAAAATTGGCTAGGCACTATAAAGTCTCTATAGAGCGGATCAGGCAAATTGAAGTTAACGCCATCAAAGAGCTCCGTGCAAAACTCGAGGACGCATAAAATAAAATCCGTTAAGAGTTTTGTTAGAAGATCAGGACGGTTAACAAAATCACAAAAAAATGCTCTTCAAGATCATTCTTCAAAATATCTACTTGATGCAAGTAATAGCAACCCAAACCTAAAAACTTGTTTCGACTCAGATCAGCATGCTGTGGTTATAGAAATAGGGTTTGGAGATGGATCAGTGTTAATTGAATCTGCTTTAAAAAACCCTAATAAGAATTTTATTGGAATAGAGGTGTATGACTCAGGTCTTGGTCAATGCTTAAATGAAATTGATAAATACAATATTAAAAATATACGCTTAATTTATGGTGATGCCGTCGAAGTATTTGAACAATTCATTAACAAAAAAAGTGTTGAAAAAATTAACATACTTTTTCCTGACCCTTGGCCAAAAAAAAGACACCACAAACGAAGATTAATCAATAAAAGGTTTTTGGCTTTGTTGTCTAAATCTCTTAAAAATAAAGGCGTTGTTAATGTTTCCACTGATTGGGAAGATTATGCTCAACAGATTGAGCTTACCTTTAAAGAAAGCAATCAGTTTAAAGAGATTGAAAATGAATTAAGAGATCTCAAAACAAAGTTTGAAAAAAGGGGCCTTAAACTCGGGCACAAAATATTTAACTACTCTTACCAATTAACTTAAACTCCAGCCTTGGCAAGGTTGCTCTCTAACAGCTGACTACACCCGGTTTTAATATCAATAGATCTGGGCTTTAATTTGCTGATGGGGGTTGAACCTTTAACCTCTTAAGGAACCCAGTTTTAGCATCGGTGCTGATAATGTGCTTTGACCCTCTAAAAACCGATCAATTGCTAAAGCAGCACCTCTTCCTTCGTTCATTGCCCAGACAACCAATGATTGTCCTCGTCTACAATCACCACTAGCAAAAACACCTTCGGTGCTGGTTGAAAAATGTCCATAATCTGCCTGAATATTATTTCTATTATTTAATTTAACCTGCATCTTATCTAACAGATATTGCTCCGGGCCTACAAACCCCATGGCTAAAAATATTAAATCAGCTTTCCATGTTTGCTCAGTGCCTTTTACTTCTTTCATGCTTTGTTGTCCTGTAGGTGAATCTTCCCAATCTAAATTAATTGTTTTAAGCCCTGTCAGTTTATTATCTTTATCAACAAGAAATTCTTTACTCAGGAGTGAAAACTCTCTTGGATCCTTACTAAACCTCTCTTGAGACTCTTCATGACCGTAATCGGTTCTGTAAATATGGGGCCATAATGGCCAGGGGTTGTTGGGGCCTCTATCTACCGGGGGTTTTGGCATTATCTCCATATTAACCAGGTTACTACAGCCTTGCCTTATGGCTGTGGCTATACAATCTGTGCCTGTGTCACCACCACCTATAACAATCACATTTTTATCTTTAGCGTTTATGTAATTACCCTCGATTAATGAATTGTTAAGCAAGCTTTTTGTATGTTGTGTTAGAAAATCCATTGCAAAATAAATGTTCTTTCCGTCTCTACCAGGAATTTTAATATCCCTAGGTATTGTGGAGCCCGTAGCAATTAAGGTTGCATCAAAATCATCCATGAGTGTTTGAGGATCAATGTTGACCCCAATATTTGTATTAACCCTAAATTCTATACCAGAGTCCTCAAGTAATTGAAGACGACGATTCACTAAGCTTTTGGAAAGCTTCATATTAGGTATGCCATACATTAATAACCCTCCAATTCTGTCTTCACGCTCAAAAACCGTGACAGAATGACCAGCTTGGTTTAATTGATCTGCAGCTGTGAGCCCGGCTGGCCCGGACCCTATAATTGCAACCCTTTTATTGGTTCTTTTTTTTGCTGGTTTTGACCTAACCCAGCCTTCTTCAAAGGCTCTATCAATAATGGAATTTTCAATATCTTTAATCGTAACTGCTGGCTCATTAATACCTAATACACAAGCTCCTTCACAAGGTGCTGGGCAAACTCGTCCTGTGAATTCAGGAAAATTATTTGTCTTAATGAGTCTGTTATATGCATCTTTCCATCTATCTTTGTAAACCAAATCATTCCATTCAGGGATAAGGTTATCAATAGGACAGCCGTGTTCGGATTCACAAAAAGGTACGCCACAATTCATACATCGTGCACCCTGGGTTTTTAAATCATGGTCTTTAGCAGGGGTGTATATTTCATAATAATCAAGCAGTCTTTCCTTGGTATCACGCCAAGGTGTTTTCCGTCTAGGGTATTCCATAAAGCCTGTTGGTTTACCCATCTTAAACTCCTGGCCTCTCAGATTTCCTATCTTTAACCTCAATAACAGATTCGATTTCTTCATTATGTTCACGTCGCTCTGTCATAACTCGCTTATAGTCTTGCGGCATAACTTTGACAAATTTCTCTAGGTTTTTTTCCCAGTCATCGAGGAGTAATGCAGCAATATCTGATTGGGTGTATCTCTGATGTAGCTCCACCATTCTCAGAAGCTCAGCAATACTCTCTTGATCATCCACTGTCTCAAGTTCAACCATGCCTGTGTTGCATTTAGGATCAAATTCATTATGTGGATCATAAATATAAGCAATGCCTCCTGACATACCTGCAGCAAAATTTACCCCGGTTGACCCTAGAACAACCACACGTCCACCGGTCATGTATTCACAAGCATGATCTCCAACCCCTTCAACCACTGCTCTTGCACCACTATTTCTCACACAAAACCTTTCTGCTGCAATACCTTTAAAAAAACCAAACCCTGAGGTAGCACCGTACAGTGCTACATTGCCAATAATTATGTTCTTTTGTGCTACAAAACCATCCATCTTTGGAGGAGCAACAATTATCCTTCCCCCTGACAACCCTTTGCCAACATAATCATTGGCATCACCAAGCAAGTTAAAAGTAATGCCTTTCGATAAAAAAGCCCCAAAACTTTGGCCTGCAGACCCTTTAAAGTCAACATTAATAGTGTCATTTGGCAAGCCATCTTCACCCCATAAGGAGGCCACCTTATGGCTCAACATGGCGCCTGTTGTGCGGTTTATATTGGTGATCGGGTATTGCAAATTAATAGGTTCTTTAGTTTTTATTGAACCTTTTGCATCCTTGATGAGTTGTCGATCTAAAACACTTTTAATTCCATGGTTTTGTGGAACTGTCTTCCTAAGTACCGCGCCTTCACGAAGTTCTGAGGCATTAACTAACAAAGCCTTTAGATCTATCTTGTTTGATTTCCAGTGCTTCACAGCCTTATGAGCATCTAATAAATCAACACGACCAATTAATTCATCAATTGACTGAATCCCTAAGTCGGCCATGATTTCTCTGACCTCTTCGGCAACCATAAACAAATAATTAATAACGTGTTCTGGCTGTCCGGCAAACTTTTCCCTTAGTATTTTATCCTGTGTGGCTATACCTACTGGACATGTATTCATATGGCACTTTCTCATCATAATGCAACCCATGGTTATAAGGGGTGCGGTTGAGAAACCAAACTCTTCTGCACCAAGTAATGCCGCTATAACAACATCTCTTCCAGTCTTAAGCCCACCATCGGTTTGTAAGGTGACTCTACTTCTAAGATCATTGAGCACCAAGGTTTGATGTACTTCTGCAATACCTAACTCCCAAGGCATGCCAGCATGCTTAATACTGGTTAGGGGTGAAGCTCCCGTGCCTCCAACATCCCCAGAAATAACGATGTGGTCTGCATGTGCTTTAACAACTCCAGCTGATATTGTACCAACGCCCATTTCAGCAACTAATTTGACGCTTATTTCAGCTTTTGGATTGGCGTTCTTAAGATCAAAAATTAATTGGGACAAGTCCTCAATTGAATAAATATCATGGTGTGGTGGTGGGCTAATTAAACCCACACCAGGTGTTGAGTGTCTTATTGATGCAATTTTTTCATCTACTTTTTTGCCAGGTAGCTCTCCACCTTCACCTGGTTTAGCTCCTTGTGCAATCTTGATTTGTAGTTGTTTTGCGTTTGCAATGTAATTGGCTGTAACACCAAAACGACCTGAAGCGATTTGTTTAATCGCTGAGGATTTAGAATCACCATTCTTCATTGGTTTGAAGCGCTCTGGGTCTTCACCTCCCTCTCCGCTATTACTCCTCCCACCTATTCTATTCATAGCAATAGCTAGTGTTTCATGCGCTTCTGATGAGATGGAGCCGAAGCTCATAGCCCCGGTACAAAAGCGTTGAATAATTTGGCTTGCAGGCTCTACACTATTAATATCTATATTTTTATTCGTAGAGGTATTAAATCCTAGTAACCCTCTGAGAGATAATGATTCTTCAGCTGTGCGGTTAGCATTAGCTGCAAATTGTTGGTAAGCGTTTTTATCATTTTTACGTGCAGCGTATTGTAATGACCAAACCGTTTCTGGGTCCCAAGCTTTCTTTTCTCCTTGGCTTCTCCAGTGAAATTCTCCAGGGTTTGGAAGGCTGTCTATGTTTGTATTACTATCTTGTGGCCAACCAAGACTATGGCGTTGCCTTGCTTCTTCTTCTAATAACAAAAAATCAGCGCCTTCTATCCGATTTGTTGTACCAGCAAAACAAAGATCGATTACCTCTTGAGCTAAACCAAGAGCTTCAAAAATTTGTGCCCCTTTATAAGACTGCAAAGTGGAGATTCCCATTTTACCCATAACCTTGAGCACGCCTTTAATAATAGCTTGGCGATAAGCGTCCACAACTTCTTCGTTGCTATCTAATAAAATTCTATTTTCCTTGCCGCGCCGATGGTGCGAGTGTTTCACTAAACCTTCGTCTTTTGCATGGATGAGTGCTTCATAGGCTAAATAAGGGTTAATAGCATCTGCCCCATAACCAAAGAGAAGGCAGAAATGATGAACTTCCCTGGCCTCAGCTGTTTCAATCACTATCGCAGTTTTTGTTCGTTTTGCTGCTTTAGTCAAATGATGATGTACAGCCCCACAAGCCATTAAACTGCTTATAGCTGCTAATTCATGATTAACATTTCTATCTGAAAGAACCAAAAAACCTACGCCATTATCAACAGCTTCTTCTGCTTGCTTGCAAACCCTCAAAACAGCGGTTTTTAAATCTTCTGTTGACGAGTCTGAAATATTGAAGGTTATATCTATCACTTTGCTTGTGTGTCCTTCATGATCAAGATGCTTCAAAGCATATAAAGCGGTATTGGTTAGGATTGGATGATCAACCAATAATCGGTGTGCGTGGCCTTCTCCAGGATTTAGTATGTTTTTTTCTGGGCCAATATAACACTCTAGAGACATTATTATTTTTTCTCTTATAGAGTCAATTGCAGGATTTGAGACTTGAGCAAATAGTTGTTTAAAGTAATCATATAACATGCGTTGTTTGTCGCTTAAAACAGCCAAAGCAGAGTCATTACCCATTGACCCTAAAGGGTCCCTTAAATCATGCACCATGGGCAACAACATAAACTCTAAAGTTTCTGAGGTATAGCCAAATGCTCTCATCCTTTGAGTAAGCTCCTCAAATGAAAACATGGGATCTGATCTTGATTGTTTTATTTTTCTAAAAATTAGTCGGTTGTCATGTAGCCACTCTCTATATGGTTTGGCATTTATTAGGGGTTCTTTTACCTCATCATCTGAAAGCACTTGGCCTTTTTTAAAATCAATAAGAAATATTTTTCCAGGCGCTAGCCTTCCTTTGGTCAAAATATTGTCGTCAGCGATTGGTAAAACCCCAACCTCACTCGCCATAATCACTTTATTATCTTTGGTGATATAGTATCGACTAGGCCTTAACCCGTTTCTATCAAGAACCGCTCCGACAACATCTCCATTAGTAAAGGTAATTGATGCTGGCCCGTCCCACGGTTCCATTAGATTAGAATTAAACGCATAATATGCTTTTCTATCTTTGGACAATGTTTTTTTATTTTGCCATGCCTCCGGTACCATCATTAAGATTGCTTCTTCAAGACTTCTGCCCGTCATAGTCAGAAACTCTAGGACATTATCAAAATTACCAGAATCTGAGCAGTCTTTCTCTATCACAGGAAATAGCTCTTTGACTTTTTCGCCGTATAAATCAGACTTAATATTGCCTTCTCTTGCTCTCATCCAATTAATATTCCCTTTGATGGTATTAATTTCACCATTATGGGACATCATTCTATTTGGCATCGCTCGATCCCAACTTGGAAACGTGTTGGTAGAGAATCTCGAGTGAACCATGGCTAAATGCGAACCAAACTCCTCAGCATTAAGATCAGGATAAAAGGCTGCTAATTGGCTACAAGTTAACATGCCTTTATAAACAATTGTTTTAGATGACAAGCTATTGATATAGAAGGTGTTTGAGTCTTTTAAGCTGGGGTTATTCCTAAGATCGTTGCTCACCTTTTTTCTAGTCAAATAAAGCTCTCTTTCAAAGCTCTCTTGATCGTTAATATTTTTAGTTTTTTGAATAAACACTTGTTCGATAACAGGCATTGCTTGTATAGCTGATGGGCCTATGTTGGAGCCCTCAGAATCAACAGGCACTTGTCGCCATCCTAATAGTTTTAGGTCATTTTGCTGACAGATTTTTTCTAAATAATCCCTACAGTAACCTTGTTCTTTTTTATTATTTGGAAGAAAGATATTGCCTACAGCGTAGGCACTTTTTTGTAACACTACATTTTCAAATAGTTCTGCTGCAATGTTTTTAAAAAACTGATGAGGAATGCCTGTAATAATTCCTGCTCCGTCGCCTGTGTTTGGTTCAGAGCCTTTTGCCCCCCTGTGATCCATATTACAGAGAATAGTAAGCGCATCTTTTACTGTTTGTCTGCTTTCTATGCCCTTAATATCGGCAACAAAACCAACCCCGCAACTATCATGCTCAAACTGAGCATCATATAATCCAACCTTTGGTTTTGGTCTAAAAGACATGTGTTTAAATTTTGTTTATTGTTAAAAATCTTTATCGAAAAAGCTGTCGGTGTTTACTAACAGGAAGGCAAAAAGACTTTGCCGCAATGCGATAAAAGTGGATTATAGCAGATTTTTTAATTAATTTTTTTTGCTAGCACCGGTATTATATAGGGTTATTGCTATTATTCTATGTACATGCCTAATACTCGAATATTACTAAAAAGAAATAAATAAGGAAAAACATGGTGGAATTTAAACTGTTGATTGAGACCATCAACGCAATACTTTGGAATGATTACACGTTATACGCTCTATTACTGACAGGGGTAATTTTTACCTTATGGAGTGGTTTCTCACAATACTATGCTTTAACCCATGGAGTTAAAACGATAAGAGGTGATTTTGATAAACAAGATGACCCGGGTGCAATTACTCATTTCCAAGCCTTATCGACAGCTTTGTCAGCAACAGTAGGTCTAGGAAATATTGGTGGAGTAGCTTTAGCAATCTCATTGGGTGGGCCTGGTGCCGTTTTTTGGATGTGGGTAGTTGGTTTTTTGGGTATGGCTATAAAACTAACCGAGGTGTCATTGGCTATGATCCATAGGGACACCTCAGATAGTGACAACCCAAGCGGTGGTCCTATGTGGGTGGTTGAAAGAAATTTATCGAACAAAGGCCCAGTTCTTAAATATATCGGAAAACTAATTGCTGGTGTTTTTTGTCTTGCGTTAATAGTTAATACAATTACAGCTGGGAATATGTTTCAAGCTTGGAATGTTGCAAACTTAACACAATCGTATTTTGGTGTTCCAACTATGGTTACAGGGCTAATCTTAGCTATTGTGGTTGGTGCGGTTATCATAGGGGGAATTAAGAGAATTGGGGCTGTAACCTCAAAGCTTGTTCCTTTTATGTTGGTTTTATATATCGTTGCTTGCGTGTTTGTTCTATTGATTAACATTGAGAGCATACCTAAAATGTTAGCTTTAATAGTAACCTCAGCTTTCTCACCGCTAGAATCAAGCAATGCTTTTCTTGGA
>Ga0209228_1001014_pt1 | contig 14221 bp, 8 predicted proteins | sample METZYME_3_150m_FD_187547 | JGI IMG/M metagenome (GOLD analysis project Ga0209228, IMG submission 187547) | Marine microbial communities from oxygen minimum zone in mesopelagic equatorial Pacific - METZYME_3_150m (SPAdes) (version 2) | ecosystem: Environmental > Aquatic > Marine > Oceanic | place...
GAATTACTCTCGCCCGGAGGAGTGATGCTGGTGCAGGAGCCCGAGGTTCCCACCGGCGATGTAGGGGAAGCCGTTTCCTCTTCGAAGATGACTCCTGCGCAGAGGAAGGTAGAATCCTTCAACACCTGGATTGAGTTTGTTAAGCAAGCTAGTGAGTCTCATTCTTTGGGCTTCGTCGAGCTTACAGGTGGGACATTGACCGTACTGCGCCGGGCTTGAAAATCGTTGAATATATCATGAACGAATCCACGCGGACCTGCTCTCTGCTCATCCAATACAACTACTGCGCTTTCATTCCCTAGGGCTTGCAACCAGAGGTCGACCCTGAGGTGCCCGTATCCATAGTGATCATCATGCTCGCTCTGCCCCTCCTGCATCTGAGAGTTCTGCATGATGACGCTCTTCATCTGCGCTACTGCTGACGCCCCTCCTGAATCACCCTCTCTCTGCATCTCTGGGTTAGCCTCAAGCACGATAGCAAGTGCTCCGGATACCCATGCTGTAGCTGCTGAGGTCCCGCTGGACCAGCCCCACCATGCGCCGTTGTTCATCCCGCCTGCCATGAGTATCGGGACTTCATGCGCAGGAGCCACGATCTCGGGCTTCTTGTCGGGATCGTCTCGAGGTAGAATGGGATTAGGCCAAATTCTGCCGTTGTTGTCTCCCTCTGAACTACCTGTCCAGATGCTCCCTGTCCTAGTTATGCCGCCGACGCAGATTACGTCCTCGACCGAACCCGGGGACTCCACGTCTCCGTCATCGTCCTCGCCATCGTTGCCTGCTGCGGCTACTACGAACACCCCCTCATCTATGGCATCCTCCACTGATTCCTCAAGGGCGTCGCTAGAAAGGAATCCCGAACCGAACCCCTGATCTCCTCCTAAGCTAAGGGAGATGATGTCTGCTTGGTTGTCCACGCACCAGTCGACAGCCTCTGCTATCTGCACATCATCCCCAGTCCCCTCCTCACCTATCGCCTTGGCCACAAGGAGACTGACTCCGGGGGCGTTGCCCTCCAATCCGTCCTTCGCTACCACGATTCCCGCCATTGCAGTACCGTGACCCTCGTCGTCGTATGGCTGAGTAGCACCATCTATCGCATCCAGCCATCCAGCCAGTTCTAGATTCTTTAGATCAGGATGTTCCATATCGATGCCGGAGTCAACGATGCACAGGATGACTCCAGTACCATCGCCTTGTACTTCATCGAGCCCGGTAAGACTCCTGTATTCGCCCTCCCATGTAAGTAGAGCCGAAGGAGGGCCTCCAATATTGACATCTTCTATCTCGGCCCAAACCCAGAGCATCACGACTGCCACGCTTAGCAGAACGATGATTGCAGCAGAGGCACCAATGACGATACCGAGAGCGTCCTTGCCGACACTTTCCTCCTGACTGCCGTAATCTGGGACCGGCACTCCATCAGAATGCTCCGCTTCGAACGCTTCCGTGACGTCAGAGACGTCGTCGTCTTCCCACCAACCGTGCTCTGCCATCAGTTTCGTCTGTACTCGGATGCGTACCGCCCTTGAATGCTCGGCAGGTCTGCATGTTCCTCTACCAGGCTTCGGGCCTGCTGAAGTGGCTGACAATGGTTGTATTAGAACTACAGCTCGGGCACTCGATACGAATCGGTAGCACAGTATCGCATTCCGGACACGTCGTGCCTGGTTTACCTAAGCCAGAGCATTCCTCTGAGCAAGGAACCTCAATCCTCCCACTCTCGTGTCGGGCCGCCGGAGTAGGCCCGCTGCAGATTGGGCACTTGCCCTGCTCGGCCCGGGCAACCGGCTCGGGGGCTTCTCCCGCGACTTCTCTCGCCCTGACCGACTGGATTCTGTCTTCAGCCCCTCCCAACATGAATTGAGGGTACCACAGGACGTGTGTCAGGAAGGCCACTGAGAGGAATCCTGTAATGACAAACATTGCCACCAGCATGCCACTATGGTCCACTATCGGCGGCCTCTGTGCTATCGCGTGCGAGCCCGACCATGACATCAGGTTCACCATAATCATCCACATTCCTAGGCTCAGACTCCATGCTCTCAGACTATGGTCTCTCCATGCCTTCTGGACGACGCGAGGGTCCGGGTGTGAGTGCCGCTCCTCGACGTGAATATCCCGAGTCTCTATGACGGCGCGGTGCACGACCACGATGGCTAGGAAGAACAGGATGAGATTGGATATTCCCAGCATTACCCAGTCCATGCTCGTTGAGCCCCAAGGGAAGTCCGGTGACTTTGAGTGGGAACTTATCGATCCTAGTTGCACCGCTATCATTGCAATCCACAGATAGACCAAGTTCTCTCTCATTATCGGATATCTGGTCCACAGTGTGACGAAGACCCCCACCCAGGCTATTATCGATAGGAGTGCTAGCATCAGTGACAAATCGGACAGATTCTGGAAACCGCTGAGCCCCACTCGGTTGTAGTCCCCACCGCCTGCCAGTTCACCGATTCCTAGGTCCCAAGCGCCGAGTACCATTCCAGAGAAGGCCAGTCCGAGACAAGTCAACTCGCCAATCCTCCACTGCCTTTTCATAATGGCAAGATGGAATATAAAATCCTCTAGGAAGATGTCCAGCAGAGCCAACCTCTTGTCCCTGTCAGCAAATTTCCATGACAGTTTAACATCGGTCAGGCGAAGCAACTCGCTGCTTGAAGCGGCACCGGCTATGGGTGCAGTTACGCCCTCATCCACGCTAACGCCGAATCAAGGCACCGCATAAGGGACACGCCGTGACGGCCTACCTATGCAGTGATAGGTAGGGGAGAGTAGGTGGCGCCGAGAGGGAGATTTGAACTCCCGAGGGAAAATCCCACAAGATTTCCAGTCTTGCGCAATACCAGGCTATGCGATCTCGGCAGGCGCCCCGGCGAGCGATGCCAAACTCTTGAGTCTGTTGCACTCACACAAGTCAATCCGCAGTGGTTAAATCGAGCCCACTGATGGCCCGGACACTGCCACTGTGGCTTAGGGGTATAGCATCCCATTGGTAATGGGAAGGTCGGGAGTTCAATTCTCCCCAGTGGCTCCATCCAGAACTCATGGGGGCAACCATATTCTAAGATGAAAATGCTGCTATATCCTCCAGTTCTAAGAACAGGACCAATTCATTCATAATACCCTAAACCCACGTAGGTGTCATGCCAGCCGAGCGTAAGAGACTAGCAGGAGCCATTGTACTCCTCATGCTCACAGCACCGATTGCCGCCGCAGCAAGCACGAATTGGATAGGACCTTCTTCGGTCAACCCCCAAGGAGATGCAGTAACACTGACGGGGTTCAGGGTACCGGGTAACTCCACCGTCCTCGACGGTTGGCTCCATGTAACCGACTCGCCCATGGCCGCATCCTTAGATAGCGACATAGTATGGGGGGGCACCGATTTTTCTTCAGGTGTCTTCTACGGTACTGAGTTGATTAACGACGTGTCACTGAATCTTGAGGACGATGGTACGAGATCAAATATCAGCACCTTCGATGAGGGCGATATCGTAGTGAATCTCAATAGCGCATACAAGTATTCTCCCGGCTGGCGTCATGTCTACGATTACGGCTACAGCACGGGTGTATCTGGTTGCAGCGGAGGTAATGGGACTGTTATGGAGAGGGGCTGGGACAGCGATTTCGACACCAATCTCGACAGTGATGAGATTGTGTGGACGGACTACTTCTGCGACGCTCTGATTAACGGCTCTACTGTAGGTTTCCTCTTTGAGTTCTTCACAGTCCCTGCCGGAGCCAATTGCGAGTACGCAGGTAACCTGATGAAGGCGGGACTGAACACCAACGGCAACAACCAACTAGACTCCACTGAAGTCACCAATCAGACCTACTTCTGCAACCAGCACAAACTCTGGCAGGCCACTACTTTTGGTGGGCTAAATGGGAACATCTCCGGCAATGAACAGACTTTGTCTCATGGTGTAGTCCCTGCTTCGGCATCCGAAGGAATCGCTTCTGTAGGTACGTTACCCGGTTCACCCGTGCCAGCAGGTAGCTCGGGGTACTTCCTGATCCCCCAAGTCGATGTTCCTCAAACTGAGGAAATCAATGGCTACTATCTGACCTTCGACCATTGGTATCATATCGATAGCACCGCGGCTGGTGGCGGAGACGGCACTTGGGTAGAATACCGAATCAACACTAACGGCTGGACTGACTGGTCCTACATCGCGCCAGACGGAGGGTATCCAAGCACGATGTCTACTAGCGCACCCTCACCCGCGGGCGCACCATCTGGGGCCGTCCCTGTGTTCGCTTCGCCCACACACAGTGGATGGGTCTCGAGCAACATCTCTATGTCGTCTATTGCCGACATTGACAATGCCAGTAAGATTCAGTTCAGATTCCAAATTTGGACCGACCCCACTTCCACCAACGAACGTCCCGGATGGTTCCTCGACAACATCAACTTCCATAACGATGGGACTCAGTTCGGGGCTTGGCATGGCGGATGCTATACTCCAGGCGCTGGATGCGACTATTCAGCTAGCCAGTACGGCGCCCTACAAAGGACTCTCAATCTAGCAGGAATCAACAGCACCTTCGACATTCAGGTAGATATGGAGTGGGATCTATCGGGCTCATACTCAGACAACGCCTGCGTCGAACTCTCTTTGAACAACAACACATGGACAGACATCTCTTCAACGGGCTCAAGCACTGTCTACAACTGTGAAGACAGAGCGGGTGCAATTCCTGGTGTGAGCGGCTATGATGGTGTCTCCGGAGACCAGAGCAACGGTATTCGAACAGTCTCCTTCGACATCCCGACTTCGTTCCAGAATCAGTCCAACGTATATCTTCGGTTCATTGTCGATAGCGACGCTTACGTTCCTCACTACGGAGGCAGCGCAGCAGATGAACAAGAGGGACTTACCGTTGCCGCCATACGTATCGTAGACGATTCGGGCAACACTGTATTTGAGGACAACTTGGAGACATCCTCTACAGCGTATCACTATGGCGCTGTTTTCCCCAACCCTAACGGAAACACTCAGGCAGGTGCCGACGACTGGGCCTACTACACTTTCACCAGTGGATTCCAGAATATCAACAAGGGCTTCGAGGACTCCACCGCAGGAAATCCTTCGGCTAACATGCCCTCTGGATGGACTAGAAATCCCTCTACGGGAGATGTCGGAGGAAGGTGGTCGTACGGGCAGATAACAGGCAATGCGGGCCCCCAAGAAGAACCCTCCTTCCCTTACGTTATGGCGATAAACCTCGGCGGGACTTACTCGAGCAGCGCCTCAGCAAACCTTTACTCTCCAACCTACAGCCTACCGGCCAACTCCAGCGCATCGTTCGTGATGGATCACTGGGCATGTTTTGAGAACTACTTCGACGGCGGCGGGATTTTCATTCAGGTGAACGGAGGTAGCTGGCAATATTGGGACCCACACAGCGGGTTCTACAATCACGCTGGGATTGGAAGCTACACCCAGATTCCTGCCGGTTCGAATTACTTCGGCCCAGTCAAGTGCCTTGGTTCGGGGTCTACATACACGGTAAACGATTTGACATGGGACCACAAGGAGGCGAGTCTCGCATCTTATGCTGGCGACAATGTAAAATTCAGGTTCCATGGCGGTGGGGACTCAATTTGGAACTACGCTGGTTGGTACCTCGATAACGTCGGTATCCGAATAGCCAATTACGGAGCTCCAGGCGACTGGCTGAGCCCTGTCTTTAGCGCCTCTGACATTCACGACTTCAACCTCGGATTCATCGATGTCGATGCCGCGATTCCTTCTGACTCTTGGGTCAGTGCGTCTCTGATTGACACTTTTACTGGAGAAGCCGTTCCTGGATACTCGAATGTCTCTTTCCCGATTTCTCTGGCCGGAGTTGACACCACTACGACTCCTCAGATGAAACTCAAGGTACACATGGGCACCAACAACGAGGAGGAGACTCCTAGGATTAACAAGATTCACATCGGTGGCAAGAGAATTCTGAATGCCGCAGCATTAGAGGGCAACGGCTGGGATTTCAGTACCAGTGTGAGCCTCATTGACGGCCTGCTGAATGCCTCCGGCGTCGCTGGCACAGTATCCTCTGACTACTTGCACTCCTCGAGGCCAATCAAGAGCATCGGACTCTCAGGGAACTTCTCCAGTGGCCTCTCAATAGACTTCACAGGCCCTAACGGAGGGACTCTGGGAACTGCCTCGCAGGGTGGACTGACTTTCACCTACCCTCAGCCTGGATTTGGAGTGGCGATATCACTGCCTACGAATGGCTGGATTGACAAATTGGTCTTGACCGCCAACTTCGCCGAGCCTGCACTCAATCCCGACATTGATGTCATCGGAGACGAGACTCATGAGTGGAGCTTCCCGTTCGGCAGTAACTACGGTCACTACGGGTGGCAATCATTGCTCTCCGATTGGGAGGGTGAACCACAGCACCAAATCACATCGGCAACACTCGCCCTCGACGGCAGCAACCCCGCATCACTGTCCTTCAGGATTCCAGCAGCCGGAGCGGTTAACGCCGGAATCATCGCGGTTTCACCGGATTACAATGGATTCGAATCTCCTGTCTCAGTTTCTGTTGGTACAGCAACACAGAGCAGCAGTTCAGCCAATTCACCGTTCTACAATATGCTCGACAGCGCTCAGATACTCGCAATTAACTCGCTGCCGGGCACTCATACTGACTCTGACACCGGAAGACAGTGGAGAGAAGTCTCCTTGAGTATAGATTCGAACAGCGCCCAGACAGTGACACTGAGTAGGATGGGAATAGGTTACATGATTTTCGAGAACGTCTCCGGACTAGGTGCTTCGGTATCAGCCTACCACGACACGCAGACGCAGGACGACCCCCCTCCAGAACAGGTTTCGATACCCGTCAACATCTCCGCTGAGATGGGTTCTATAGCCATTGATGGCGATATCGATTTTGACTATATCATGACCAATCGTGACTTCCAAGTTCCCAACACGATGTACCCAGATAGGCAACTGGTGGAGATACAGACCAAGCACCACCACCTGTATGACAACTCGGAGATTGAGAAGATTACCTTGCGAGGAACCGCTTCTGATGGAGTGATTCTTGAGTTCGAGGCATCAAAGGACCCAATGTATGGTTGGGATCCGACGGCTGCAGTGATGTTCAGCCAATCCTCGGGCAGCAATTCCGCTATGCTCGACGAGACGGCTAGCTACATCGGCAACGAGGTGCACAACGATGGTTGGAACGATGTTGTCGTCCACTGGGCATTTGAGATTTCTTGGAGTTGGGACGACGTCGACAGCATCCGCTGGGTCGCTCAGGCCTTCGACTCGTCAGGAGAGACGGTGTGGCCAGCAGTGTCATTCAGTGGCCAGTCCGGCGCCAAAGCCGTAGAGAACGACATTCAGGTCGACTCCTTTGAGGTCCGAGACGAGTCCGGTAGATTACTGTCGAATCAGTTCTCGCCGTTCTACCCGTTCCCGATTATGGATGGCAATCAGGTCAACATATCGGGATCCGTCCGCTTCCAGGACTCGACCAGTTCCCGCCCCGACGCCAGTGACTACTCCGTCGGCCTGAATCTATCGGGCAACCTATTCGCAATGACTTCCGTAGAAGGAGGAGAATACTCTGGAATCGTTACTCCTCCGATATCGCTGTTGGAGTTATCCATGTCGCCTATGATGCTCTCTGTGGGTCCATCAGGATCTTCTACAGGAGCTGAGGATGTGACAGGGGTTCCACCTCAGGTCATAGTCAGAGTCGATTCCAATCCGCCTATCGCCGGCCCTATGGAAGTCAACACCAATATCGGCCTGCAACCGGCTCATGCCAAGGTCTGGGAACCCACCAATCCACTCTCATTATTCATCACCATAGACGAGGGAGAGGCTCGTGGTGAGGTAATCACACTGCGCTACTGGCGAGAGACCGTGGACGACGTAAATATGGATGGCGTAGCTGATGAAGACGAGTACTTGTCTATGCAGATGCCTCTAACCTCAGGAATGACTGGCCAGCAGCAGGTGCAGTTCCCATCACTGGATGTCTCCTCTCTGCCATTCAACAGCATAGTCCACTTCTACGTCGAGGGTACCGACTGGGCCGGACACACCTACCAGGACGGAGGAACTGGAGGCGGACCTGGTGCTGCTGACGCATGGGCCAGTATCGTGGTAGCAACCGACGAGCCGACCAACCTGATTTCATCTGGATATGAATTAGATCGTGAAATTGGCTTCCTGCTCGCAGGGGTGCCGCACGCCTTTACTATGCAAATCGAAGAGGCCAACGGCATCCACACCCTCGATAATATCACTGTGATGCTATGCGGAGACGGTCCGTCCAATCTGGGCAAGTTCACCTTCGACCCATCCAGAGGGACACTGTGGACCGCTGATGACAGCATGGTCTCGCCACTTAGTGCCCAATCGTCCCAAATCACTTCGGACATCACTCAGATTAGCCTCGGCTTCGAACTCTCGTGGGACTATCCGTGGGAGGACGGTCAACTCGGATGCAAACCGAGTATTAGCATCGAGGACGACCTCACTACCGTCGCCTACCAGAACAACATAGGCGAACTGACATGGGAGCTCGATAACAAGTTCATGGCAGTCCCGGAGTCCATGTCTGATTTGACTCCGCCTCAGATCGAACCGATCGGGAATTCACTATACCTGCGGCAGGGGGATGAGTTCCAGATGGACGGCTCGATACACTACGCAGGCTCACAGGTGCGAACTTCAGAGATACCCGAAGGCCTACAAGTCGAGATTGAAGTCATCTACGGCACTCAAGAAGTCGATATTGTGGTTGAAGTGGATTCCGACGGATCCTTCTCCGGATCCATGGTCCTACCTGCAAGGGTGCCATTGAATCCTGAGATGACAGTCACTACTGGTGTCCTCAACGTCCCAGGAGGGGGTTCGTCCGTGGCCAACAGCGATGCTTCCGTTATAGTGGACAGCAAGGCTCCACAGGCCCTGTTCAACATAGCGGATTATCCAGATTCTTCTCTGACGATATTGGATTCAGACCTGCTGGGAGATGTCACGGTGACCGTGACAATGGTCGATGAGATTGGTATGGTGGATGGCCCACTGCAGGTTTCATGGGTCTACGTCAGAGCAAACGGTCCCGTTGCTGGGACCGAGGACACCGGTGAACTGATTATGATTATCGACGACGACACCAACGACGTGTATCAGTCAGCGCTGGATTTCAGTCCGTTAAACGATATGAGGATAGAATCCGGGGACTATCTCTGGTTCTGGATAACCTCTACGGACAAATCTGGTAATCAGATTATCGGCTCAGGGAGTGAGTCGGCACCAAGGCAAGTCACTCTGAGAATCATGGAGTTCCTAGGGCATTACACTCGCTCGGTAATCAATCCCAGCAACACTCCGGTGCAGGGTGAAATTCTCACTATCGAGACCTTCTGGGAGAACCCCGGTAAGAGAGAGGGAGAGTTCGCTATCGGACTTTACGAACTGGTTGATGGTGGCCAATGGAGAGAATCACTATCCACAGCTAGGGATGGCACCATTGCATTGACATTGCCCGCTGAGAGTTCGAGCGTCTACGCCGAGTTCCAATGGGAGTCGTGGCAGCCCGGTCAACCAAATCTGTACCTCATTGTTGATGGCGACTTTGACAACCCCTATCAGGCGATTGTAGGGATTAACGTACAGCCACAACCCACTACTGAAACAGGAGGGGAAGACTCTCAGATGCTATTACTTGGAGGTGTACTAGTTGTTGTCGTTCTAGGCATAGCTATGACCATGTTGAGAGGACGCGACAGTGATGACTACTACTACGAGGACGATGACGATGACTACTACGAGGACGACTCGTGGGAGTACGAGAAAGAAGAGCCGGAAAGTGAAGAAGAAGCGGATGATGAAGTTGAGTGACGGCTATTCAAGCCCACTCCACCAACCGCCCCGACTGCAAGTTTACGACCTCTCGTGTTTATAGGCCATACTGTAGCGTTCGCCGGCTTGAGGAAGCGATTCCTCAGATGGGATGCGCGATGCCTGAGGATAGCGGTGCTGGGACTTTCGATGATCTCAGAGAGGAGGTCGAGGAGCTCAGGACCCTCGTCAACACACTGCTCACAATCATAATGGAAGAGGCCGATGGGGTTCAGTCAGGGGCTGCTCCATCGATACCTGATCAACCGAAGCGCGGATACTGCATGTAGTCAGTACTGTACCGGCTCGGGATCGATGCTGCGCCACAGGTACCATGTCGCTACTGTCCTCCATGGCCTCCAGTCTTGGGACTTCGCAAGCAGTTCTTCAGTGCTCATGCTACCGCCTTCTGCGTACAGCCGCTCAACTGCACGCACCACTCCTATGTCGCCCACTGGAAAGACATCCGGCCTCAACAATGCGAAGATCAATATCATCTCAGCCGTCCAATCGCCTACTCCTCTAAGTCCAGTCAGCGCCGCCATCACCTCAACATCACTCATCTCATTCCAGTTTTTGTCAGCGTATCCACTCTGCCAAGCTTCGGCTATCCCTAGGATGTACTCAGCCTTGCGTCCCGATAGTCCACAACTGCGAAACTCTTCGGGACTGTGTGACAGTACTGTTTTCGGACGTACATCTCCTACTAGGTCCTCGAAACTGCTCCAGACCGTTCTCGCGGCAATAGTGGAAATCTGCTGGCCTACGATGGATGATACTAGGGTCACGAACATATCTCCCTTTGAGGCGAGGGCAGGTTCCTCGTTCCGCGCGATGATCTCTGCTAGAGTTGAATCGGCGACAGACAGGTCCGCCTTGGCAACATCCCAGTACTCAGGAACCTTCTCTACTCTCTGCATATCGAGATGCACAGCCTCATGGTTCAAGACGAATGCGTATGTCCGGGTACCATGAATATGGAGTCAATGCTCCTACTAGGTGCCGGTCTGTTGACCGCTGCCTTCGTCGCAGTAGTTGTATTCGCACCAAGCACCCTCACAGATGAGTCCGCAGACTGGGAGATTGTTGATGTCTGTTTGGCTGGCCACAGCGAGATTGTCTCGCACGACCACGCAACGCTGAGTATATTCATTGATGGCTCAGAGGTCTCAATCGCAGCCAACATAGGGATAGATGACTCCGAATGCGATGGCATGCGAGGAATTCACACCCACGATGAGACCGGCAAACTCCACATCGAAACCCCAACTCCGATGAACGCCCCCGTTGGGGCCTTCTTCGAGATCTGGGGTGAGACCTTCAACGAGAACCAGATACTCCACAAAGTGGCCGACGAGGACAGCGAAGTGGTGATGTATGTGAATGGCGAGTTGAACGACGATTACCAGAACGCCATCATACACGACAACGACATCATAGAGATTTACTACCGTGACAAGTCCAGCTAGCCCTTGATTACCGCTATTGGCCTCAATCGAGCCACCGGCCTTGCTAGGCCAGCCTCACTGGTTAGGCGGATGACCTCATCGACGTCCTTGTAAGCCTCTGGCGCCTCCTCAGAGAGGACGTTTGGAGTCTTGACTCGAACGTGAATACCGCGCGACTCAAGCGTTTCCATCAGGACGTCCGAGTCAACAGTCTTCCGCGCAGCGGTGCGAGAGAGCCTGCGACCCGCCCCGTGACAAGAAGATGAGAAGGCGTCATTGCCCCCTGAGGTAGGTCCAGCAAGAACCCATGAAGCAGTTCCCATATCTCCTGGGACCAGCACTGGCTGCCCGACTCCAGAGAATGTGGCAGCCAATTCAGGATGATCTCCTCCAAGTGCTCTAGTGGCGCCCTTGCGATGAACACAGCATGTGCAGGAGGAACCGTGAACGCGATGCTCCTCAATCTTGGCGATATTATGGCTCACATCATAGACGACATCCAGCCCACCATCCCGACCGTGCTGCTCGCGAAGTGCCTCACGCAACCTCTGAGTCAAAGCCGAGCGATTAGCGAAGGCATAGTTACCAGCAGCTCGCATAGCATCGAGGTAGGCGCTCCCCTCACGGCTATGAATCGGAGCGGCTGCGAGCTGACGGTCTGCGAGACTGATCCCCCATTCCTCTGAGTGCCAGATATCGCCATCTCTGTGATAATTTGACTCTATTGCAGCCACATGCTCTGTACAGACCTGATGTCCAAGTCCTCTGGAACCGGTGTGGATCATGGCCGTCACCTGTCCCTGCCTGAGGCCGAAGGCAGAGGCAGCATTCTGATCGACCACCCTGTCTACTACCTGCAACTCAAGGAAATGATTGCCCGACCCAAGGGTACCGAGTGCTGTCGAGCCGCGCTTGAGTGCGCGCTCACCGACATCTCTCTCAGAACTCTCCAGCCGACCGTTTGACTCGATGGCCCTGAGGTCACGTGACTCGCCCCATCCGAGATCAATTGCGGCGCCCGCACCATCCGCGAGAACAGATTCAATTTCGCTCGCAGTCAAATTGACTCCTCCCTTGCGACTGGCCCCGGCAGGAATCGAGCGAGCAAGGCTTGCAGCCAGTGCCTTGGGATTGACATCTTCCAGAGTCATCTCAGTAGCGCACAGCCTGACTCCGCAATTGATGTCGAAACCGACTCCTCCGGGAGATATCGCCCCGCCCTGCTCGCCAGAATTCACGTCGGTCGCTACAACTCCTCCTATCGGGAAACCGTAACCGAAGTGCCAGTCGGCCATCGCCCAGGCTTCGCCGACGATTCCTGGTAAGCAGGCAGTGTTGACAAGCTGGGTGGGAGAGCGGTCGTCAGAGTGCTCCGCCATATGCTGCTCGTCGGCTATCAGGATAGCGTCGGTGAGCATACTGCCATGCTTCGAGATGCGCATCCGACCCGGGCCTGATGGCTCAAGGAAATCCCTCCACTCGGCTGCCATGGTCAAGCCTGCTGCATCCCCGCTTTCAACACAACGGGCACCCTCTTGACAATCGCCTTCAAGACTGTCAGTCCGATGGACGGAGCGCAGGAGGGTGCAATAGCATGACTTTTGGAGAGATCGATATACCCTACTGGGAGGAATCGGGACACGTCTGCAAGACCTGCCGGGTTACTGGAGCACGCTTCTGGACCAGAGACAGTAGTCGCACCACCTGCGGTGATACTACTGAGGACCCGTATACTTTCATCGGTAACCCGACGATAGACGGCTTCCCGATGCGAGGTAAGCCCCTCAAGGATGCAATGAGGGAAGCATTCCTCGACTTCTTTGAGAAGCGTGGCCACACACGCGTAGAACCCTATCCAATAATTGCCAGATGGCGTGATGACATTCACCTGACCATAGCCAGTATAGCCGACTTTCAGCCGCACGTGACGAGCGGACAGGTCCCTCCACCGGCCAACCCCTTGGGTATCAGCCAGCCCTGTATCAGGCTGACCGACGTGGCTGCAGTAGGTCGTTCCGGTCGACACCTATCCACCTTTGAGATGATGGCCCACCATGCTTTCAACCGACCCAAAGACGGCGATGTAGTCTACTGGATAGACCAATGCGTGCGCTACTGCGACGAGATGCTAGTCGACTCTTTTGGTATCAATCCCGAGGATCTGACCTACGTCGAAAATCCATGGTCGGGTGGCGGAAACGCTGGTCCCGCTCTAGAGGTCATCGTAGGGGGGCTCGAACTGGCCACTCTGGTGTTCATGAGTCTAGAAGAGTCAGACGATGGTGACATCGACATTAAGGGACTGCGTTACAAGGAGATGGACCTACAGATTATCGACACTGGATACGGCCTCGAGAGGTTCTGTTGGGCCGCAGCTGGAACCCCTACTATCTACGAGGCCATTTACCCAGAGTCCGTAACTTGGTTGAAACAACTGAGCGGTTTCGACTCAATGGTCTCTTCTTTGGGCATGGAGGTAGACATGGATGCCCTGCTCAGTGAACTCTCAAGACTTGCAGGGATCCTGAACATAGACGTCGGTACCGACGTGCAGGCGCTGTATGAAAAACTGGTGGAAAGACTCTCTGAGACAGGAATCAAACTCTCTGTAGAAGAGCTGAAGCGAGTTACTGAGCCGCTGTCTTCGATCTATGCTATACCTGATCATATGCATGCACTTTGCAATATGCTTGGTGATGGAATGGTCCCAAGCAACGCCAAGGCTGGCTACCTCGCTAGGATGTTGGCTCGCCGTGCCTGCAGGATGAAAGATGAAATCGATGCATCCGTCAGCCTTGCCGACCTCGGAGCACACCACATGGATACTCATCTGGACATGTCTTCCTTCGTTCAGTCGAGAGAAGGAATTCTGAGTAT
>Ga0209228_1001018_pt1 | contig 14202 bp, 14 predicted proteins | sample METZYME_3_150m_FD_187547 | JGI IMG/M metagenome (GOLD analysis project Ga0209228, IMG submission 187547) | Marine microbial communities from oxygen minimum zone in mesopelagic equatorial Pacific - METZYME_3_150m (SPAdes) (version 2) | ecosystem: Environmental > Aquatic > Marine > Oceanic...
CCGACGAGGCCCCCGTAAAAACGTGGCAGGCCGTCTACCATCGGGACTCGGAATCCGGTTTGGTACGTTTCTATGAACGAAAGCGGGTCGTCAGTTTCGACCTGCTCGACCACTTCGCCATCTGTTTTAACGGTGAGCTGATCCCCAGAGACTTGGAGGACGGTGTTTGATGGCAATCCCACGATCGAATATCGGCCCCATTTCTCACCTCCTTGAGCGGCGGATTCAAGTAGGTAGCTGAACGGGCCGTTAGCGAGTTTCAGATAAACAGAAAGGGGTGTTTCTAGGTCGGCAATGACGTCGTGTACCACAGGAATGCGGTTGTAGCCCTCATTGGCATATGCGGCGAATTCTTCAGCGTTCACGAGAAACGCTGCTCGCGTAAAAGATCCATCAATGAACCGATAATCGCGTCGGCGCCAAGATTCTCAAGCTTTTCCCCGTGGTTATACCCATCCTTGACGCAGACAACGTCGCAGCCGGCTGCACGAGCACAGCCAATGTCCGTCTCGGAATCACCAACAAAGAGGGTATCCGATGGAGCCGTGTCTAGTTCGTTACAAGCATAAAGGGCCGGCTCGGCACCCGGTTTACGAATCTGCATGGAATCGCCGCCAACGATGACGTCGAAATATTGCTCTAGATCCAATTGGTCAAGCAATAATCGCGTTAGATGAATCGCTTTATTGGTCACCACGCCGAGTTTGAAACCGCCGCCTCGAAGCGTTTTGAGTGTTTCGACCGCGTTGTGATAAGGAATACTCTTATCGGCGATATGAATCGCGTAACGATCCAAAAACAACCGATGGATACGATCGAGAAGTTCATCCGTTACGTTGCCATTGCTGACGTACTTCAATGCTTGCTCGATCATGACCTTTGCCCCATGTCCTACCCACTGCCTGGTGTCGGCTTCGTCGACGTTTCGATGGCCAGTTGCCTGAAGGGCGTAATTAAGAGCGGCATTTAGATCCGGAGCGGTATCCACCAAAGTTCCATCCAGATCAAATAGATAAGCTTGATACACGGAACGCAGCCTTCTACGCGTTGAGTGCCGTGCGCATTGCGGAAATGGTTTTAACGTAATTCGTACTGCCAAATATGGCGGATCCAGCGACGAACATATCGGCGCCGGCATCTTTGGCGGCACGGATATTGTCGATTTTGATCCCGCCGTCGATTTCAAGCCGCACGTTGCGAACCGAATCGTCTAAACGGGCGCGTACAGCGCGGACTTTGTCGAGGCTCGCTGGTAGGAAAGTTTGACCGCCGAAACCGGGGTTCACGGACATGACCAGAATAAGATCAATTTGATCCAGTAGGTTGTCCAATACGGTGACGGGGGTATCGGGATTTAATACGAGTCCTGCTTTGATCCCGGCTGCACGAATAAGTCCTAAGGAAGTGTAGGGATCATCAGTCGTTTCGGGATGAATAGAAATATACGTTGCGCCCGCTTCGGCAAAGTCGCTAATCAATCGATCGACGGGTTCGACCATGAGATGTACGTCAACGGGACTAACGACACCGTGATCGCGAAGTGCTTTGAGGACGATCGGCCCTATGGTCAGATTGGGTACGTAATGGTTGTCCATGACGTCGAAATGAATAACGTCCGCGCCAGCATTAAGAACAGCATCCACTTCTTCACCAAGGCGGGCAAAGTTTGCCGAGAGAATTGAAGGTGCGATCAGGTCTTCCATTGAGCCGATTCTACAGTAGCGACCCGCAACCAGGTCGGTTGTAGTTCTCCTGCCTTATTAAAGATACAGACGTCGCACGGCCTTCAGTTGGTCGTGAGAGCCGATATCGAACCAAGTGCCGACGTACACTTCCCCGGTGATTTCGTCATATCTCAGACGTTTGAAGTAGACGTCTTGGGTAATCGAGAAGATCCCGAGGGGGGCGTCTCGAAGGATGTCTTCAGTCAGCACGCCGATGCCACAAAAAACCAGATCATTGTTGTCGCCACGCCGTACTAAATTGCCCTCAAGACAAAAGTCGCCCGACTCGCGATGACTTGGCGTCGGCGTCAAAACGAGATGCGTAGTATCTGGCGTTCGTTGAACCAGTTGTTTAAACGGATAATTGGTCCAGACGTCTCCATTAAGGACTAAGAAAGGTCCTGGCAACAGATAGGGAAGCGCGTTCGCAATCGCACCACCGGTGTCCAAAAGCTCTTCTTCGTGACAATACGTAATGCGGACGCCGAGGTCGGTCCCGTGGCCTAACTTGTTCTCGATCTGCTCGCCCAGATGGTGCAGATTGATGACGATTTCACTGATTCCAGCATGCCGTAACCAACGTATTTGATGAACGATCAGAGGCTCGCTTGCGATTGGAATCATAGGTTTCGGCATCATATCGGTCAGAGGCCGCAACCGTTTGCCGTATCCCGCCGCCAAGATCATTGCCTTCATTGAAGACGTCCAACAGCGTCGCGGACAGGGCGCAGCACGCTGCCTTTGAACCACTCTGCGCACGGTACCAACTCCCGGTGCTTCATCATTAGTTCGCATACCCGACCCATGACGGGCACGATGTTTTCGAGGTGACTCCCGCGATTTTGTTGTAATTTGAGGCGTACGAAAATACCGACTGCTTTTAGTTGCCGCTGTACCGCTGTGATTTCAAGGACCCTTGTAAACTCTCCTTCGTCGTCTGTTGTTGATAACCCCGCCTCTTCCGCTAGTTGAAGGTATTGTGCTATCGACGTAGAGATGGTCGCGTTAGAAAACTGGTAGTAGCAGTCGTAGAGGATGGAGGCAAGATCGTACGACATTGGACCCACAAGCGCGTCTTGAAAGTCGACAGCACCGATAGCGCCGTCTGGCTTAAGCAATAAATTGCGGCAATGAAAGTCGCGATGAATCGTGACTTTAGGTTGCGTATCGCAGGTACTGACGAGGAAATCGGTGATGTCGTCAAAGGGAAGCGTGGTCACGCCGATAAGGTCTTGGAGCACCCACTTCCGAAAAATCTCGAGTTCTTCCGCAAACCTTTCTGAGGTGTAAATAGGAATAATCGGGTCTGCTATTCCTTGAATGCCGATCAACATAGCAAGTGCGAGATTAAGGATTGAGTTGTCTTGCCCAAGTCCATATGCCCGTTCGAGCAGGTTATCGCCGAAGTCTTCAACCATAAGGAACCCTTGGTCCAGATCGCTTGCTAGCACTTCGGGAACGGACACCTCGGCGCGGCGAAAACAATTCGACAGCGCGATAAAATGTGCGTTGTCTGTAGTGTCAGGCGGAGCATCCATCACCACCACAGAGCGTTGGCCGAGGGTCGTGCGGTAAAACCTACGCGCACTAGCCTCGATCGGTAATGGCACCAACTCGTCCTGGGCAACAGTAATACTGCTGACCCAATGAGCGAGGGCTTTAACGCGGTCTTTCTTCACTACAGGTTGGTATCACAGAAGTTCACGCGTCCTGTTCGGGCGGGCGCAAATTGACTATAGTCGCCGCGCGTTGGAATGCAAAGCGAAGCGCACTGGTCACCCAGAAAAACTCGCCATATCGCGCGAATGTGGTAAAGACTGAACCGAAGCTTCGCTGTAGCTAGAGGCCACATCAATTTGCTTCGTAAGATACGCCCCCTCGTTGCCTTTTGGTTTATGGGCCTTTCCATGGGGCTCACAGCGGATGATCTGGCCTCTAAATTTTGGATCCACCGTGATGATCTTTTTCATGAAGCAGGGGAGATACCCCCGTACTGTGACGGAGCGTATCGTGAACCAAACCCGATCCTCCAGTCAGACGACGGCTTGATCGGTGGCCAGATTCGGGCTCGTGCTGATAGCGTCGTTTACCGAGAGCAGGGCGACAGTATGCTGACTGGAAACGTCCGCCTGGCAGAGCGCGAGCGCCGTATTCACACAGAAGTAGCAATTTTAGATCGCGGTGCCAAGCACGTTTCGATTCCCGATGGCGCGACTTTCTTCGAACCCGGAGTCGTGATCGAGGCGGCACGAGCGGAAGTGAATTTGGACAACGATACGGCGGTCATGGAAGCCACCGAATTTGTACTCTTCGAACCCGAAATTCGAGGTCACGCCGATCGCATCGAACGAATTGGCAATAAACTGGTGCTCGAAGGGACCTCGTTGACGCGATGTCGACCGGGTCGAGGGGCCTGGTTATTTCGAGCCGAAACTCTCGAAATGGACGAAAACACCGTCTTCGCGATAGCCCGTAAAGCGAAAATTGACGTGTTCGGCGTTCCGGTGCTCTCGGTGCCGCGGTTTCGGTTCCCCTCGCGAGATGCTCGTGTTTCCGGTTTTTTGTTCCCCACCGTTGGATATGGATCGAACGATGGCATTGATATCGCGCTACCCTATTACCTAAATCTCGCGCCGAATTACGATGCGACCTTGACGCCGCGACTAATGACCGACCGGGGCGTGGAGGCGGCCATGGAATTCCGTCACAAGACTCGTTGGACGGACGCAGGAATCAACGCATCGATCTTACCCAGCGATGATCAATACAACGGTACTTTGACCCGCGACGATTTTCATCGGAATGGCACGGCGGAGACATTTAATTCTGCCAACCGCTGGATGCTTGGCATCAAGCACCATGGACGAGTTGGAAGGTTTCGAACCCACGTTGACTACTCCTCGGTCAGCGATCTGGATTACTACGCCGATCTCGGTGCCGATATCTCGACCACGAGTCGTTACGCGCTTGATCGTCGGGCCGAACTTAGTTATTTGGGGAATGATCTAACCGCGAATTTGCGTTTCCAACGCTTCCAGCTGCTTGAGACTCGTGCAAGTCCCTATGAACGATTACCGGAATTCGAGGCCTCCTATTCTAAACATGTAGGACGACTATCTTTTTCCGTGGACGCCGCCTGGGCTCGTTTCGATTTGGATCAAGATCCCGAAGAGTTGATGGAGGGAATTAGAGGCAACCGAATTCATCTCGAACCAGAAATTCGGTTCCCGATGTCGCGTTCTTGGGGGTTCTTGAACCTTACTGGACGCGTGCGACATACAGAGTATGACCTGCGTGGCGTGCGCTTGGATGGTGGAAGTCGGAAAAATCGCACGTTGGGAATGGCCTCGGCGGACGCCGGGTTAATGTTTGACCGCGAAACGCGATTTCGGGGAACCGAGGTGGTGCAGACCCTCGAACCACGACTCTTTTATTTGTACCAAGAATATGAGAATCAAGACGATCTCCCGCGATTTGATAGTGGTCCACTGGCATTTCGTTATCCGCAGCTTTTTCAAACCAACCGGTACGCGGGTCTTGATCGAATAATCGACGCGAATCAGATTGCTGTTGGAGTTACGTCTCGCGTGATGGGTAGTCGTGATGGACGCGAGTACGTGCGTCTAAATATTGGTTCGATCGTCCACTTTTCGGATCGACGAACAACGTTATTCGGGGAACCGACGACGTATGAAACGGCAGCGAGTTCAGAGATTGTTGGATCGTCTCGTGTACGGTTTAGTCCGAGGGCAAGCACGAGGGCGCACATTGCTTGGAATCCAACAGATAATTCGGTGGGTGAGGCGGGACTTTCCTTCGATTTTCGCCGTAATACTCGACAGGTCTATCACTTGGGTTATCGTCGTTTCGTGTCCCAAGATATAGAACAAACGGATCTGGGGTTATATTGGAAATTGAGCCCCCATTGGTATGTGTTCGGACGATGGAATCGGGACTGGCGGCACGGGCGTAACGTGGATTCGTTTGCTGGACTGGAGTATGTCAATTGTTGTTTACAAATACGCGCGATGTGGCGCAACTACGTTGTTGTACGCGACAATCAGCGGCTGAGTGACGCGCAACGCGAGCAGGGCGTGCTCATACAGATGGTGTTTAAGGGGTTGGCTGGATTCGGAGGTCGCGTGGAGTCGCTACTTTCGAATGGCATTCGAGGTTATGGGAAGGAGAACGGTTATAACGATGGGATGTTCTTTTAGATCGCTGTTTACAGGGTTACTTTCTAGTCTTTGGATCTTGGTTTCCGTGAGTCTACATGCCGTCATCGAGGAGGTAGACGCCATCGCGGCGATTGTTGATGACGACGTGGTTCTTGTATCCGAATTGCTTAACCGATACGAGCTTTTCGTTGAGCGTATCAAGCAGTCCGGCACCTCGGAAGTGCCCCCGCGGGAAACTGTACTCAGTCAGTTGATGGAGCGACTGGTCATCGAGAGTTTGCAGATTCAAGAGGCAGAACGTCGTGGGATCATTATTGATGACGAAATGCTGACCGAAGCCGTGACTAGCTTCGCCGGACAGAACGGAATGGACCTGGACGGCTTTCAGAAATCGTTGGCAGACGAGGGCGTTTCGTATCGCAGCTTCCGCGAGGATATCCGCAGGGAAATGCTCCTTGGTCGCGTCCAGCGCGATATGGTGAATCGACAAATCTATATCACGGAGCAGGACGTAGCAGATCTGCGCGGTTCTCCATTTTTTCGTGAATGGGTGTCAGACCAATACCGCGTCGGCCATATTCTGTTGCGAATTGACGATCCGTTGTCCGATATAGCGGTCAGTGCAGCGAAAGATATGGCCGTGGATATATTAAGTAAACTCAGAGCGGGCGAAGAATTTGGCAAGCTAGCGATCGCCCATTCCGCAGGTTCAACAGCGTTGGAGGGAGGGGATCTAGGGTGGCGACGAGCGGCAGAGCTGCCCTCGTTATTTAGTGAAACGGTGATTGAGCTCGAAATTGGCGAGACCCCTGATCCGATCACCAACTCGCTCGGAATCCACATCATTCAGTTACTCGATAAGCGCGGTGCATCCATGCAAAAGGAGCTGCGCACTCAGGTTCGTCATATTCTCGTTCAGCCATCAGAGATTAAGTCTGATGAGTCGGCACGAAGTGAAATTGATCGCGTTCGAGAACGGGTGCTGGCTGGTGAAGATTTTGCCGACGTAGCCCGCGAGGTATCGGATGACGCAGGTTCTGCGCTCGCTGGCGGCGATCTCGGATGGAGAGATAGCGCGGACTTTGTCGACGAGTTTAGAGCGGTGATGGATGCTATCCCGGAAAACGAGATTTCGGATGTATTTCGAAGCCAATTCGGGTGGCACATCCTCCAAGTGCTTGGCCGTCGAGAAGATGATATGAGTGAAGAATCGCTAAACGATATGGCGCTTCAAATTCTGCATAACCGCCGTTACGACGAAAAACTTGAAGAATGGTTGAAGCAGATTCGGGACGAGGCATACGTCCAAATACGCCTGAATGAAGATTGAAGACGAACTAATCGCGTAGCCTATGTCGGTAAGGAAGCGATTTGGACAGCATTTTCTCGTCGATGAAAGTGCGATAGATCGTATACATGCAGTGCTGGCTATCCAGCCACGCGACCAGGTTCTAGAAGTAGGCCCTGGCCGTGGGGCGTTAACAGCGGGTCTTCTTGAAACTGCGGATAAAGTTGTGGCGATTGAAATAGATCGGGAGTTGGTTGGGTTCCTTAAAGATCGCTATCAGACGCTTGAGGTCATCGAGGGAGACGTATTGGATCTAGAGATCGATAAGTTCTCTGGTATGCGAGTCGTGGGCAATCTGCCCTACAACATAATCTCGCCGTTGCTAACTCGACTCCTTGCACAATCCTTTTTAATTCGAGATATGAACTTCATGATGCAACGGGAAGTGGCGCAGAGGCTGACGTCTCATCCCGGGAGCAAAGCGTGGGGACGCCTTTCTGTCACGGCTCAATACCATTGCGACGTCACGTACTTGTTCGATGTGGCTTCGGAAGCGTTTCGACCGCGGCCCGAAGTTCAATCCGCGTTTGTGCGACTTGAGCCACGGCCACGTGCGGTAAATCCTCTCGATATGGAACGGTTTAACGTGGTCGTGAGGCAGGCGTTCGGGCAACGGCGCAAGCGAGTTGGTAACGCTCTAAAAGATTTAGAAGTCCCTTGGCAAAAGGTCGGCGTCGATCCGTCGTTGCGTGCAGAACAACTTGATGTTGATGATTTCGTCAGAATCGCAAATAGCTGTGTTGCCCGCACCGCTGAAATAGGGGAACAAGACCTTGAGTGATATCGCCGTGGCGGTCGAGACGCGGTTTATTGAGCGAGAATCTGATCCGCGATCAAACCACTACCTTTTTGCGTACACCATCACCATATCGAACCACGGCTCTAGCCCGTCGCAATTACTTAACCGTTATTGGTTGATAACAAATGGAGACGGTAAAAAAGAGGAAGTTCACGGGCCGGGTGTTGTTGGTGAACAACCCACGCTGAACCCGGGTGAGGCGTTTCGCTACACCAGCGGAGCGGTGCTTGAAACCGCTGTGGGCACAATGGAAGGCCATTACGAATTCCGGAGGGACGATGGCGATCTGTTTAAAGTTGCTATTCCGCCGTTCAGCTTGGCGGTTCCACACGTAGTGCACTAGGGTCGTGGCAACTTACGCGATCGGGGATGTGCAAGGTTGTTACGAAACCCTCCGGTACTTGTTGGAGAAGATTAACTTTGACCACGATCGCGATCGATTGTGGTTCGTGGGGGATCTCGTGAACCGGGGTCGACAGTCACTCGAAACGCTCCGATTTGTCCGCGATCTCGGAGGACTCGCAAACACCGTGCTTGGTAATCACGACCTACATCTGTTGGCGATTTTCTACGGTGGTCATGAGCCTAGAAAGGGCGACACTTTGGATGAAGTCCTTAAGGCTGCCGATTGTGAGCAAATCGCAGATTGGTTACGAACGTTGCCGCTAATGCATGAGGACGAAAAACAAGTGATGGTACATGCAGGGATCCCACATATTTGGGATTTGCGGTTTGCTCGATTAGCGGCTCAAGAAGTCGAGACGGTGATACGTAGCTCGGCCCATTTAGAATATTTCGAGAATATGTACGGCGATTCACCCGAATGTTGGCAAGACTCACTCCAAGGTATGGATCGCCACCGCGCGATCACCAATTATTTTACGCGGATGCGTCTGATTTCGCGGCATGGAACGCTCGAATTTTCGCATAAGGACGAATTGGTTAATGTCCCAGAAGGCTACGCGCCGTGGTTTAGATTCAAGCGACTTGTCGAAAAACCTATCGTTTTCGGTCATTGGGCAGCACTTCAGGGAGTGACCGGATTGGATCACGTTTCGGCGATCGACACGGGCTGTGTTTGGGGTCGAAACTTAACGGCTTTGCGTCTGGAGGACGGGCAACGGTTCCAGTGGCCGGAGTCGAGCCGATAACTCAGATGTTTGTTGATGAAGGCCGGGTCAGTGGCGCTGGACCACATGTTGTAAGCCATGCTATTCGTAACCTTGATCTTCGAGCAATCTGGCAACTTATCTGATGCAAACGTATCTCGTCGGAGGTGCTGTTCGCGACCAGCTTTTGGGGCGACACGTTAGCGAACGCGACTGGGTCGTGATCGGTGCGACCGATGATGACATGCGCCGCCTAGGATACCGGCAAGTCGGACACGATTTTCCCGTGTATTTGCACCCAGATACCGGAGAGGAATATGCCCTCGCTCGGACGGAGCGTAAGCAAGGTCGCGGCCATAAGGGGTTCGACTGGCATGTTGGCTCTGAAGTAACGCTCGAAGACGATCTCCGACGTCGGGATCTCACCATCAATGCGATGGCCCGAAATGCAGATAACGGGTTGGTAGATCCCTATGGCGGTTGCAGCGACTTGGCAGACAAGGTACTGCGACACGTTTCTGACGCATTTAGTGAAGATCCATTGCGCGTGTTCAGGGTTGCCCGGTTTACGGCGACATTCCCTGATTTCAAGGTAGAGGAGGAAACTGCGGAGCTTATGCGAATGATGGTCAAGGAACTCGCCGACCTACCGGCCGAACGGATATGGATGGAGTGGACGAAAGCCGCGGACCAGGATGCCCCATGGCGTTTTTTTGAGACCCTTCATGAGATTGGTGCTCGTCAACCGTGGTTTGACGATATCGATCTAGAAGCATTAGCGGCGTTGTATAGAAGCAAAGACCTACGCGGATCCTTCTCGTTAGCTGTAATCGGTTGGAATCATTCCGAAGCAGTTACATCGCGCTTCGCTGTTCGACTGAAGGTACCTCGTCGGGTCAGTCGCGCGGCTACCTTATTGGCACGCTGGGGCCGACGACTCGTTGAACCATCCGCACTGGGAGTAGAGGGATTGATGGAGCACTTGCAGGGTATTGGCGCATTCCGTAACGGAGCCGACGTGGACGATATCTTCGGACTCATCGAGTCGTGCGAAAAAATTGAACTGTCGAAATTACGCTCTTTCGCAAAAGAACTTGCGGAATTGAAGGTCAATGCTGTGGAAGGGCGCGCATACGGAAAAGCGCTGAGAATGGCTCGCATGGAAATGATTGAAAAGATGCATCCTGTACAACTCGCCAATCTTGTTTCTCGACCAGATGCGATGTAGTTGGATTTGTCGATCATCAATAAGGGTCATGAAATTCGGTGATTGGGCGGAATGGTGACTTCCGGCAATTCTTCCATCGACCACCTTGCTAGCGCCCGAATGGCGAGGGGTTCCGAAAACCCTGCTCTTAATCGTTCGTGTCCCGCGAACGCGATCATCGCGCCGTTGTCGGTACAGAGGCGCGGCGGAGCATAGAAGACGTTTTCTGCGCGTTGGCCAAGGCGTTGGCGTAGTCGCTGATTTGCGGCGACGCCGCCGGCGATCACCAGATCGGATAAACCCGCCTGTTCCAACGCGCGTAAGCATTTAATTGTCAAAGTTTCTATTACAGCTTCCTCAAAAGCGTTCGCAATATCGGCTCGGTCACGTTCGCTGAGATTGTCGATGTTACGAATCGTCGTCATTGCTGCGGTTTTAAGACCGCTGAAACTGAAATTCAAACCCGGTCGATCCGTCATGGGTTTTGGGAAGGTGAAACGACCGGGGCGCCCAGATTCGGCGAGAGCGGCCAACGCCGGCCCACCTGGATAGCCGAGACCGAGGAGCTTGGCCGTTTTATCGAACGCTTCTCCGGCCGCGTCATCTAATGATTCACCCATTAGCGTATAGCGTCCAATGGCATCAACTCGGACCAGTTGGGTATGACCGCCAGAAACCAATAGAGCAACGAATGGCAACGACGGCTTTGGGTCAGAGAGTAGTGGGGCGAGTAGGTGACCTTCCATATGGTGAACGGCGATGGCGGGCAAACTGCGCGCCCAAGCAAAACTCCGACCGATGGTGGCTCCCACCATAAGTGCACCGACTAGACCAGGTCCGGACGTATAGGCCACGGCGTCGAGATCGTCCGTCTCAAGGTTACCTGCAGAGAGAACTTCGCGGATGAGAGGAAGGGTCTTGCGGATATGATCTCGTGAGGCGAGCTCGGGAACGACTCCACCAAAACGCGCATGCATTTCGGCTTGGCTGTAGATCGCGTCTGCGATCAGCCCCTCATCAGAATCGAAAACGGCTATGCCGGTTTCATCGCACGATGTTTCGATTCCTAGAACACGCATGTCACTCCTCCGTCGGATTTACATTTTGCGGCCTTTACGGGTACACTCGCGGCCCATTTTCCAGAGCTGGCGCATGCCGACCGTTAAAGTCCGAGAAAACGAACCCTTTGACATCGCCTTGAGGCGATTCAAGCGTTCGTGCGAGAAAGCCGGCATCCTTTCCGAAGTGCGCCGTCGTGAATTTTACGAGAAGCCTACCGCAGTTCGAAAGCGTAAAGCCGCAGCAGCGGTCAAGCGTCACCTGAAGAAATTGCAGCGCGAATCAAAGCGGTTCGAAAAGTCCTACTAAGCTGGAGTCTCTCCTAGCCCTACCATGGGTAGCCAACTGAAGCAGCGTATCGAAGATGCGACCAAGAACGCGATGCGAGCACGCGAACGCCAGCAACTCGGCGCGTTACGTCTGATCAATGCTGCGTTGAAACAGGTTGAGGTTGATGAGAGGAAGGTGCTGGGTGATACCGATGTACTCTCCGTTCTCAATCGAATGCTGAAACAGCGACGCGATTCGTTCGAACAATACGAAGCTGCCGGGCGTGAAGATTTGGCGGCACAGGAACGTTTTGAAATCGATCTCATCGAATCATTTATGCCAGCCCAAATGTCGGAAGCCGATATAGCGAATGCGGTGAAAGAAGCTGTTGAGGTGACAGCGGCGGAAACGATGGGCGACATGGGTAAAGTCATGGCGCATCTCAAAGATGAGCTAACTGGCAAAGCAGATATGGGATTGGTAAGCCGACAGGTAAAAACGCAACTGAACCGAGCGTAATCTCGATGACTTAGGTAAGCTGAGTTCATGCCTGGAAGGATCCCTCAATCGTTTATCAACGATCTGATCGAGCGGGTCGACATTGTCGAGGTGATCGATTCACGTATTTCGCTCAAACGTACGGGCAAGAATCTTCAAGCCCTGTGCCCATTTCACGAAGAGAAGACACCGTCATTCAGCGTTAACCCTGAAAAGCAGTTCTATTACTGTTTTGGTTGTGGCGCGACTGGGACTTCGCTGCGTTTTCTTATGGAGTATGAACGTCTTGAGTTCGTCGAAGCCATTGAAACGTTGGCGAGGATTGCGGGGGTTGAGATACCGCGCGAGGCGGGGGTACAGAAGCAAGTTGACACTGATTTGTACGAGATTCTGTCATTGGCGGATCACTATTATCGGTCGGTTATTCGCGATCATGGCTTGAGTGGGAATGCGGTCAAATATCTAAAGGAACGTGGAGTGACCGGGGTCATTGCGCGTGATTTTGGGATTGGTTTTGCGCCCGCGGCGTGGGATGGGCTGAAATCGGCTCTTGCTCAGTTTCCCGAGAACAAGCTTGTTGATGCGGGATTACTCGTCCGTAACGATGCGGGACGCGTCTACGATCGTTTCAGAGAGCGAATTACCTTCCCTATCAGAGACACCCGTGGACGTGTGGTTGGATTTGGGGGTCGGGTACTTGGTGATGAGAAGCCAAAGTATCTGAATTCTCCGGAGACCGAAGTATTTCAAAAGAGTCGCGAGTTGTACGGTTTGTTTGAGGCACGCCGCGCGTTGCGAGAATTGCCACGATTGCTTGTTGTTGAAGGTTACATGGATGTCGTAGCCCTGGCTCAACATGGGGTTCCCAACGTCGTTGCCACGTTGGGAACGGCCAGCAGCCAAGCACATTTTGAGAAGCTATTTCGTTATACGCGAGAAGTTGTTTGCTGTTTCGACGGTGATTCAGCGGGTCGCACCGCCGCCTGGAAAGCACTTTCGTCGGCCTTCCCTGTACTACACGAGGGCCGTCAACTTCGTTTTATGTTCGTTGCCGAAGGAGACGATCCCGACACACTTATTCGGTCAGAAGGCGAGGCGAAATTTAACCAACTTGTGGAGGCTTCCGTTTCCGCCGGCGACTATTTTTTTAAAGAGATTGGCAGCGGCCTCGACCTTTCGAGTATCGACGCTAGAGCAAGGCTAGCGGATGCCGCGCTACCGTTGATAGAGAAACTCCCAGACGGGCTATATCGGCGCATGATGGTCGAACGATTGAGTCAAGAAGCGAAAATATCGATCGCGGCGATCGAGAAGAGAGTGGGAATTTCATTTCGCGCGCGCCCCAGCCAATCAACAACAGCACCTCCCGAATCAAAGATTGCACGGAAACTGATGAGCTATCTTCTGCATGAACCAACCGTTGCAAAGGATCTGTCGCAAGAAACTCGGGACGAGCTATTCGCATCAGATAACGACGCGCTGGTTGCCGAGATGTTAAGACGGGTGTTGGAGAAGAATTTAACGGATACGGGTACACTTCTCGCAAGTTTTGTTGGTGAACCGGCACACCAGCTAATGGTTGAATTAGCGAGCACGCCACCGTCGCTGGTGGGGACTGCGCTGGAAAACGAATTTGTTGACGGGGTACATCGGTTTCTAGAAGAGCGAACTAGAGATGCTCATCGAGCTCTGGCTCGCGGTTTGCAGGAAGACGACTCCTCCGAACGGTTGGCCGTTTATTGGAAGGCGCGTAGTGAAACCGACTCAGGGAATGTTTCTGAGGCAACGTAGAGTTTTTATAGGGACTCAAAAACCAACCTGTCAACAGCTATAATGGACGGTTAAGCAGGCTGAAGTCGGCAACATAGTTGCTTCAGCCGACATCTACCTTGAGGTTATATGGCCACACAGAAAGCGACAGCGAAAACAAAAGCGACAGCGAAAACAAAAGCGACAGCGAAAACAAAAGCGACAGCGAAAACAAAAGCGACAGCGAAAACAAAAGCGACA
>Ga0209228_1001019_pt1 | contig 14202 bp, 11 predicted proteins | sample METZYME_3_150m_FD_187547 | JGI IMG/M metagenome (GOLD analysis project Ga0209228, IMG submission 187547) | Marine microbial communities from oxygen minimum zone in mesopelagic equatorial Pacific - METZYME_3_150m (SPAdes) (version 2) | ecosystem: Environmental > Aquatic > Marine > Oceanic...
AGACTGCTTGGTTCCCCACGTTTCAAGCTCAGAAGCACTGGCAGCTACGGCTGTCGACCTAAGGACATCCGACGCCCTGTGTTCTCCTAATTCTCCATCCTCTGATTCGTCCTCGTCAAGATGAGTGGTAGTAATAGGCACCAAGAGATCCGATGAACCTGCCAGATCTTCAAGTTGGTCTTCATTGTCTGTTATTTGTGTAGATCGTGGCATATTTACTGTCGCCCTGTCATCACTGTGCGAAGATTCTCATTTGGGAAAATAGCTCGGTCCAATAAATCTTGTGTTTCCTGACCCTCAATTTCCTTAAATCGATCAGCTTCTAGTTTCTTTATGAGTCTAAAATGACGTTCTTTCAGGCGCTTGACGCATTGAGTGATATCGTCTACATGTCTAGCCTGATTCGACGGAGGAAGCTTACGATTACGCAATTGTTGGGCTTTTTCCGTTAAATCTTGGCCCAATTCATCAATATTTTCACCGAGTTTAGATGACCCCTGCCACGCCGTAAACAAAGCCCTATTATCAGACTGGTGGAAATATTCCTCAGGCATTTCAACTGCATACTCGCGAAGATCATCTATCTGCATAACAAGAGATAACATATGCTCTTCTAGGGAATCGCCTTGTTCCAGAGCCGCATCAACTTGGCTTGTCGAAATTGAACCGGGCTTGCTATCTGATTCACCAAACCGAAGAATCTTTGTTCTTGCTGCTGGCTTATCGACAATGGTCTTGAGTCTTTCGGGAGTAACATCAACCAATCTAGCAATCATTGACCAGTAACGCTCTTGATCATAGCCATTTGTCCTGTATACGACAGGAGCAAAACTATCTGCAAACTCCTTTTTACCCTGGCCAGATGTCAGATCATAAAGCTTTGACTTTGCAATTATTAAATAATCTAGTAACGGCTCAGCTTCAGACAGGGATGCACGCCATTGGTCAGGATTAGCCCGAATAGCCTGATCAGGATCTTTTCCACCCTCAGATCGTGCAACCTTGACCTGGACTCCCCGTATCGCCCCTGCACTTAATTCTTCCGTTACAGATTCAAGTGCCCGCATGGTTGCAGTCTCACCAGCAGCATCAGAATCAAGGCAAAGAATAATTGTCCCTACTTTTCCACCCGAGGAAGCATATCGAGCCAGTGTGCCGAGATGATTTTGAGTAACAGCTGTGCCCATTGACGCAACAACGTTGGTAAAGCCGTGCTCATGTGCTGCAATAACATCCATATAGCCTTCGACCACAATCGCTTCATTCATAGAACGAATTGATTCATCAGCCCAGTTCAGACCGTAAAGTATCGAAGACTTATCAAAAACATCCGTCTGAGGAGTGTTCAAATACTTAGGCTCTGATCCATCTAATGTGCGGGCACCAAATCCGACAATACGATCCCGACTGTCACGAATTTCAATAGTCAAACGACCGATGAACATATCCCGCCATTCACCATCGTCTTTTCGCGTTACAAGACCTGCATCAAGAGCGGTTCTGCCCTGGACACTCCTAGTTCGCAAATGACCTGACAGTGTCTCCATACCGCTAGGAGCAAATCCAAGACCCCTGCGTGCAGCTGTTTCGATATCAATACCGCGATCAACCAGATACTCACGAACTGTATCGCCAACCGGAGCTTTCAATCTTGAAAAGAAATAATCAGCAGAAATGTCGTTGGCATCAAAGATCTTGGTGACAGGTTTCTTCGATACATTCTTATCGAAAACATCTCGTTTGATACCAGCACGATCCGCCAAATTTTCCAATGCCTGGGCAAACGACATGTTCTCCTTTTTCATCACAAAGGAAATAACATCTCCGCCCTCAGAACATCCACCATAACAACGCCAACTTCCGGTTTCAGGGTATATAACGAAGGATGGAGTACGTTCAACGTGAAATGGGCAAAGTGCTTTTGGCTGACGCGACGAACTATCCAAGTCGACATATTCTGAAATGACTTGAAGAATATCGGACCGGCTTTTTACCTCATCAACTAAAGCCATATTTACCAGACTCAAACGATCCTAGAGTAAACCACTAAAAAACAAAATCGCCTATGTCATCGAGAGAAAATTCCACACGTAATCAGGTAGGCCAAACTGCTGGGATGATTATACGTAGACTAATCAGTGGGATATGCTCTACCAAAGAGCAATTTTCAGCGAATTTCAGATTCGACCCTGAAATACCCCGTCACTCAATCCTGGCTTAATCTGTTCGGCCATTATCAGAGCATAGTTGTCAGTCATCCCGCAGACATAGTCAGCTGCAGCGCGTTCAGCAGATCCAGACAGGTCACGCAACCAATCAGGCATTAAATCAGGATTAGACTTGAAATGCTCAAACAACACGCCAACAATTGCTGCTGCCTTGCGACCTTCCAGAGACGCACTAATTGGATGATAAAAGCGATCAAACATAAAAACACGCAGATCCGTGACTATTTTCCCTAACTCAGGAGACATACGTATCCACGGTTTTACATCATCTGGAAGATCTACTTCTCCAGAACAGTCCCAAGATGATTCAATGACATTTTCTACAACCGCACTGACGCGTTGGGAATGACGCTCTCCGAGTGCGGACACGGCTTCGCTGGGTAGATCTTGGATTCGAATAAAGTCTGATCGCAACGCGTCTAAAATATCATGAGCAAGATAAGCTAACGCATCTGAAATTCTCACTATCTGCGCTTCCAATGTAAGATTGTCCACCGCATCGCGCGACAAAAATTTCCCCTCTGGCTTGGAATGGTGTCTAATCCCCTCTATAACATCTTCAGTCAGATTCAACCCTTTACCATCTTTCTCAAGTTGGGTAATCAGCCTTACGGAGTGCCTACTGTGATGAAAACCACCAACCAATACTTGATTTAAAACACTCTCACCAATATGACCGAACGGAGTATGCCCAAGATCATGACCAAGACCGATAGTTTCGACTAAATCTTCATTTAGGTTCAATCCGCGCGCTATCGAACGACCTACTTGAGATACCTCAATAACATGAGTTAAACGAGTGGTGAAATGGTCTCCCTGTGGCGCAACAAAGACCTGACTTTTGTGCTTGAGACGTCTGAACGAATTCGCATGAATGACCCGATCACGATCACGTTGAAACTCCGTCCGTGTGGCTGATGGCAACTCTGGGATCTCACGAACTGCATCCATTGATCGAGCTGCATATGGTGACAGAGACTCTTCTTTCCGTTCGAGCCTTCGTCGAACCGAATTTAGATCAATCTGGGTATCTTTGGGAATCATATTTATCTAAGTACAGACTATATGCAAAGGTTAGTAGGGTCATCTATCGTGTGCTGGATCTTCATGTAATTTCCTAATCTTTGGCTGGGTAGACAAGATCGTAATTATCATGAGCAAGAGGATGAATGGCCCAACCATCATCCCATCTCTGAGACCAATTAAACTCGACAGAACACCGGTCCATAAGCCCCCAAGTAATCCAATACTCTGTGAGATGGCAAACACGCCCATAACACGACCTCGGATATCTTCGGGAACACGTAGTTGAACCGCGACAATCAAAGAAATATTAAACAGGCCGTTTCCAAAGTGAGCCATAGCAGCGAGCACCATGGCTATTATGATCGACGGTGAATTAGAAACTGCCAACATGATGGCCGAAAACGAAGCGGCCCCACCTAAAATCATCCAGCCCATATATCGACCGGAAGAAACCTTTCCGGCAACTAAAATCCCACTAAAAGCCCCTATACCCGCAGAAGAAAACATAAATCCGACTTCTCTAGCTCCTCCTCCAAATAGATCAACATACGCCGGCAACATACCGATCCATCCGAATACCATCAGCATGTTCGTGAAAGCTAAGATCATAAGAACTAATAAAACTCTATTACTGAATATGAATCCAAACCCTGTGCCTAGATCTCGTAGCACGCTACGCTGAAGTGAAGATGATCCACGCCTTGGCAAAATTAAAGTTGCAACAAACATGGCGAACCAGCCCATTGAGGCCGCAAAAAAGCCCACATGTGTACCAAGCGCGGCAATCAATAACCCTCCGAGAATCGGAGCCACTACCGACGCTGAGGCGATAAGTGATCCATTGATTGTCACTGCACTTTTAATCGCTGAAGCAGGTACAAGAGACGGGAAATAAGCCTGTCGAGAGGGCTGGTCTGCGCCAGCCACAAATCCAGAAATCAAAGAAAATGAAAACACGTGCCAAGCCTGAACTGTGTTGGTTATATCAAGAATACCGAGAAAAACCAGAAGTAACGCCCCGATCAGCGATGACCCTCCGAGAAGGAATTTTGCTTCATAGCGATCAGCAAGCACACCGCCAAAGATGTTAACCAACACCATTGGAATAGCTGTAGCAGCTGCGACTCCGCCCAGACTCAAGGTAGAACCAGTCAGTTCCCACATCAGTAGCCCCTGGGCCACGGCCCCTAACCGCAGAGCATTCATCGCCAAGATTGTGCCAACAAAATAAATCCTGAATGGTCGAACAGCCAATGCACTTGTGGGGCGATCAATCGACTCCGCACCAAGTACGTCAGGCGGATCAATGCCAATCTCAGGATTACTCACACTTTTTCAAGGTCGGTACCATCTAGATTTCGGATAATTGGTTGCGTGATGCCAACCAGCAAGAAAATCGAAGCGAGAATTAAAGCCCCTAACGCTACTGCTATGCGCTCATCATAAATTGATGCAACTACTCCGCCCATGACACCACCAAGCGGGATAAAGCTAAACGTAATCGTATAAATACCCATTACGCGCCCCCGCATATGCTCGGGCACCCGTAACTGTAAGACAGTCATTGCAACAACAAAGAAAATAGTGTTTGCGAGGCCACCTATAAATAAGAATCCGATAGCCACGTAAAACGACTTGGCAAACGCGAAAGCGATAACAGCACCAGCAAAAACGATCGATCCGCCAAGCATGATATAGCCAATACTGGATTTCCCCCTTATCCGACCCACCACAAACGTGCCAGTAAGAGCGCCTAGACCTAGTGCTGACAACATGATTCCATATCCATCGGCTTCTCTTTCAAACCGCTTCGCGAAAAATGGCATCAACTGCAAATACTGCATACCGAAAAAATGAGTCGCATAGGTAAGTCCTATCAAAAGAACAAAATCGTGCCTTGAGCGGATAAAACGTATACCTTCAACAATATCGCTTATTACATTCCGTGCCTTATCCGAAGGAGGGGAACTAATATTTAAGGAAATCATCACCAAAAGCATACTGGCCCAACCAAGAACTCCCACAAAGAACACCGATTCTGTCCCACCATATCTGATGATAAATCCTCCGATAACGGGCGTTACCAGGCGACTGAATTGCCACATAACGGTACCCAGTACCACGGCACTCGTCATATGCTTACGCTCAATCAAAAGTGGAAAATATGAACTGCGAACCGGGCCATCAAAACCCATTACAAGTCCCTGCATCGCAGCGATAACAACAACATGCCAGATCATTACTGAGTCAGTTGCGTCGAGTATCGCAAGTAACATCAACAGTACAGTAGACGCCGCCGAAACACCTATAATCAACTTTCGACGATCAAATCGGTCTGCAAGAACTCCCCCGAAGAGGCTTATGAGGATAGTTGGTACTGCAGTAGCACCGCCAAGTACACCAATATCGAGCTCAGATCCCCCTAGCTTGTCTACGATCAACCAGCCTTGGGCCATGGTCACGATCTGAATTGCGCCTACTGACGCTAGCGAACCAAACCAATAACGGCGGTATTTAGGATTACTCAGGGCACCAAATTTAGTTGCTAAACGGGCTCTTAATGAGGCAATTTCCTGAGCATTTTCCCGTTTAGGTATCAAAGATTTATTCAACCGTGACAGTTTTGGCAAGGTTCCGAGGTTGGTCAGGATCTCGACCAAGTTCCAACGCGGTCTTATATGCAAGCAACTGTAACGGCACCAAGGTCAAAAACGGCTGAAGTAATTCAGAACAATCTGGAATGCGAATTACTTGGTCGACAATCCGCTCTAACGTGTCATCACTGTCTGAAACTATGGCCATAACTTCACCGCCACGTGCCTTTACCTCACTGATATTCGACAGCATCTTCTCATATAGGTGGTTATGAGGTGCGCATACTACTGTCGGCATATCGGCACCCAATAACGCGTTTACACCATGCTTCATTTCTCCCGCGGGATAGCCTTCGGCATGAATATATGCAAGTTCTTTCATCTTTAGTGCACCTTCAAGTGCAATCGAAAGTTGTGGTCCACGCCCGAGATACAAAAGATCAGTAAATTTGGCTAAATGCTTTGCAACATCTGATGTCTCACCATTTCGATCAATGGTGGAAGCAACCAAAGAGGGTAATACAGCTATTTCCTCAACGAGTTGTTTGACACGGTCAGCATCGATTACCGATCGAGCTCTGGCAAGAAATATCGACAACCCAAGTAGAGTTGTCATGCTGGCAATCATCGTCTTGGTTGACGCCACCCCTATCTCTTGTCCGGCGTGTATGGGTAAGGTGAAATCGGCGATACGTGCAGCCTGAGAACCCTCTTGTTCAAGAACCACTATCTGGCAAGATCCTTGTTGACTTGCATACTCCATCGCAGCAAGAGTATCTGCTGTTTCACCTGATTGGGTCACCGCGATAATAAGCGTGTTCGAACCAATAACCGGGTTACGATATCTAAGTTCGCTTGAGTTCTCCGCGCTTGCTGGAATTCGTGCTAATGATTCGATCATAGATGCACCAAACATACCAGCGTGCAGAGACGTTCCCATACCTGTGATTAAAACTCTGTCAAATGATCTAATCTGGTTGGCGGAAAGTGTAATTTCGGGCATTTCTAACTCACCCGAAACCAAGTTAACCCTCCCGGCAATTGCCCCCTGAATAGCTTCAGGTTGTTCAGCAATCTCCTTTGACATGAAATCCGGATATTTACCCTTTTGAGCCGCTCGGAAACTCCGGTTGGTTTTGACTGATTTTCGCTCGATAGGTTTACCATTAAAATCAAATAGTCTAAAAGACCCACTTTCAATCTCAACCACCTCACCAGATTCGAGATATACGACTTCTGAGGTGTGTGGAAGAAGTGCACCAATATCAGATGCCATAAAGGCTGAATCTTCGTTTTTACCCACGACAATTCCACCAGCATTACCAAGTCTCAAACCGACAACCTTGGTAGGCTCCGAGGTAGCTACAGCGATTACAACCGTATTGCCTATAAGTTGACCAACGGCCTTAACAAGAGAATCACGAAGACCATGCCCAGTTGCAAGGTGCCTACCAGCTAGATGGGCAATAACTTCGGAGTCAGTCTCAGAACTAAGCTCTACACCAGAATCGAGTAATTCATCTCTAATATCAAGGAAATTCTCGATAATCCCGTTATGAGCGATTGAAATAGAACCATCAACGGACGAATGGGGGTGAGAATTAGCATGGTTAACTACACCATGAGTGGCCCATCTTGTGTGACCAATTCCAACCAGCCCGAAAAGTTGATCACCAGTAACAGTACTATGAAGATTATTTAGAGAAGCTTTGTGATCTCCGCGCTTTCGTGTCTCTATGCTGCCAGACTCGGTAATTATGGAAATTCCAGCAGAATCGTAACCACGATACTCAACTGAACGAAGCCCATCCAACAGAATGGGAACAGCATTCACACTACCCGCATATGCAAATAATCCGCACAACTAGGTAACTTCCTTATCACTACTATGTACGTAATCCACAGTGTTAGGTGTATTCATATCGGTCACATCTGCGTACTCACCGCGTTGAGCTTCCGGAAGCATCCTTGAAATTCTCGACATAATTTCGGTTGTAACATCTGCAGCTATACTTCTCGGAGTTCCGACATCTGAACCGATCACAACGAACGCCTTACCAATTTTCAATTTAAGTGTTGCAGTTGGCTTCAAAACCTTCAAAGGGTTTTGAAGGTTTTCGGAACCAGTCAACGAAACTGGAACAACTGGAACACCAGTTGATATTGCTATGCGGGCAAGACCATGTTGTGCCCGTAACAATCCACCATTCTTACTTCGAGTGCCTTCTGGAAAGATGATGGCTATTCTACTTTCACCCAATAACTGATGGGTGATCCAATTGAGCGCCCGGATATCAGCACGTCGCCTATCTACGGGAAAAGCACCGTATCCTCTCATAAGAGCCGATCCGATCGGGTACTTAAACAACTCCTGTTTTGCAAGGAATACCGGAGGCCGTGGTAGCGCTGCAGCCACTATTGCAGGATCAAGATTCGAAAGATGATTTGATGCAACCAGGAGCGGTCCGCATTTGGGAATATGCTCCTGTCCCTCAACAGTGAAATCTGAAAACCAGCGAAGAGTAAGTTTGAATCCAAAATTACACGGAGGGAACAACCACTGCCCCATCAGATAATTTCCCTTGATAACTCAAACATAAGAGCAACAACCTGGTTCAATGAAAGATCATCAGTATCCACCATGTGCGCATCGCTAGCAGGCTTTAAAGGAGAATCTTCTCGGGACGAATCAATTCGATCACGTTTCTCAATCGAAGACAAAATATCTGCCAAATCAACTTGAGTACCGTTTGCTATGAATTCGCTATACCGTCTCTGTGCTCTGGTCTCGGCTGAAGCAGTCAAAAAAATCTTGAGGGGGGCATCTGGTATAACGACCGTCCCAATATCCCGCCCAACCATAACAATGCTGCCAGTAGTCGCTATACGACGCTGCTCGGCAACCATGATTTTCCTGACTGCCGTTATAGCTGATACTGGTGACACAGAAACATCAACTGCTGTTGAATGAAGGAACCGAGTTACGTCTTGTCCATTGACCAAAATGAGATTTTCACCAAAATCACCGTCAATAACCGAAAATTCCATCTTCCCAACTACAGCAGAAACGGCTTCGGGTTCATTGATATCGATCCCATTATTCATGGCATCCCAAGTGGCAGCTCGATACATGAGGCCAGTATCGAGAAATCTATAACCAAGTTGAGATGCAAACATTTTTCCAGCTGATGATTTGCCGGATGCAGCTGGTCCGTCAATCGCTATAGCCGGTCGGACGCTATTCGGTGAGTGCAAATGATCTCCGTTCATTATCAGGGTTATTCAATACCCATATCGTAATCGAGAAATTGCCATTACGAATAGGATAACTGCATACTGTTAAGATCCCAATTATCCAGACATTGTAAGTGCCCTTTGCCAAACATTTATGCAAACATCAACTAATTCAAATTATGAGTAAGCGTGACTAAATGTACCTATTTACCTCAAACGGAGAATCCCCAGCATGAACTTACTAGACTGGATATTTTCAGGAATATTCGTCCTCGCTGCTTTATGGGGCTACAAAGCCGGGCTGGTAAACCTATTAGTGAATGCAGTTGCAATCTATGTAGGGTTATTCTTCAGCGGATTATTCGCAGGAAGAATTCTCTCTTTGATCTGGAATGGAGTTCAAAGCGAGGCGATTTCCACTGCTATCGGATACGTAATCATCTTCTTCGGTGTGTTCCTAGTAAGCCGCGTAGCCATATCGATAGTCAACAAAGCAACAAAGCCGATTTCATCTCAGATGGGTTGGGGTAACAAACTAGGCGGAATTTTGATCGGGCTTATCGCCGGCATACTCATCGCTGGCGGACTAATGACCGCTACCGCTAGATACACATACTTCTTGCCGCAGAGCACCTCAAATCAATCCTCAGACAACATCCAGTCAATGGTCGAAACTGCCGCCAGAAGTTACGTCGAAGGAAGTATCCGTGAAAAGCTGGATGTATGGCTGATAGAATCGCAGATAGTTCCCTCGCTGTTGAATTTACGTGGATTTGTAATCGAGTTCGCTCCTGATGATTTCGGTATTTCGCTGGACATTCTCGAAAAACGTATCAACAAAGCAGGTATTTGATAACTAGTGACACTGAGCGACCAGATCGATGGTCTAGCAGTAGAATCTGAAGTCGGCAAACCGGATGAGTCAAAGCACAAGAGCGCCAGTATTGGTGCTAAATCAGAACTATCAGCCACTGAATATCTGTGATATTCGCAGAGCAGTGAAACTTGTGGGAAAGGGAAAGGCAGAATCAGTTCAGGATACTGGTGAGTATGTCCATACCGTTACGGACATTTTTGAACGTCCAGACGTAATCCGACTTGTTTACATGGTCAAGCGCCCACTCCAACGTAGAAAGATGTCACGTAATGAAATATTCACGCGTGATAATCAAACATGCCAATACTGTGGAACTAGAGCGCGCGACATGACAATTGATCATATTCGCCCGAGATGCAAAGGCGGTGAATACACTTGGATGAACGTCGTAACTGCATGTAAGAATTGCAATCACCGTAAAGCAGGTCGGACACCTCAGGAAGCGGGAATGAGGTTGCGCAACAAGCCTTACGAACCACGACCAAACCCATATTCTTTTCTCAAGCCTGAAGCCCTTAAAAACACATGGTTAAAGTTCGTCCCATGGCTTCTTCCAGAATCTAACCCAGTGGTCAGTTAAAAAGAAACAACGATCATTGGGAATAAAGGCACAGGGCCAAAGATCACCCCGAGGCAAACTGTTAACTTCCATCACCCGATTCAGGGTTCAAAGATGGAATTTTTACAGGGTCAGCCCACGGTAAATCAAGCATCATTACTTCCAGTGTCAACTGTGGTACCGCATTAGCTTCCAAGGCATGACGAGCGTTCTCGATTGCCGTCACAGCAGCCGATATCTGTTCTTCGGTAATCTCAGTCGCTATTTCGGAGAACAGATCAACCCACTCTACATTGATTAGGTTGTCGATTAATTTATGACGCATCATAGCTACATCACGCCACCACTCAATCCAGCGCTCCATCTCATAAAACACAGCCATGCGATCTCGCCAAAACTGACCTGCAGTCTGACGAGCGTATCTAAACCGAAACTCTATGCTTCCGGTAACTATCTCAGCAAATCGCAGTATCGCCTGGTTATGAGCATCAATTATCGTGGGGTCATTTATCGCATCAATCGCCCAGCCTGGAGATCCGCGCGCAAGCCTCGAAAGCAGCCGAGCATGTGCCTCGTCAGCTTTAAATTGCTCGATGAGTTTCGACTCGATCACTTGAGGCTCAACAGGTCTAAGTTCTAAGAGTTGGCACCTCGACACAACTGTTTGCGATAGTGCTTCAGCAGTTGGAGACGTGAGCACGATAAGTACGTGATCCGGTGCCTCTTCGAGGATTTTCAAAAGCGAAGTTTCTGCTTCGCGAACCATCCGGTGAGCACCGTCGAGGATGAATACCTTCTTCATCCCTTCAAAAGGCTTAGTCGATGAACCAGAAATTACGATCTGCCGTATGTGATCGATCGAAATGGTTGTTTTCGAGACAGCTTTTCTCTCAGTTGATGCCGGAAGCTCAGTAGCAGGATCTATAACTTCCACATCTGAATGTATTCCTGCACGAATACGCTCAGCCTGATGTGACTTCGAAAGATCGATATCGGTACTTTGCCCGAACATATCCGCAACGGGTTCTGTGTTCACCATGCATGCCATGTCCAAAGCCAGAGTACGTTTGCCGACTTTCTCCGGTCCTGTAATCAAATAGGCATGGGCCAATCGGTTGGTTTCAAATGATTTAGTCAGAAGCCTAATAGCGGCCGTGTGACCAAAAGTTTTCCAGCCAACGACGGATGTGTGTTTTGCAACGGACAGAGAGGAATCAGTCAAAATCAATACTCGACGCAAGTAGGTCCTTGTAAGTTTCACGCCTACGAATCAAGCGAGATGTGCCCTGATTGACTAAAACAACAGCGGGACGCGTCTGCATGTTGTAGTTACTTGCCATCATCAGACAATATGCGCCCGAAGCCGGTAGAGCAAGTAACTCCCCAGTCTCAGGTTCAGGCAGATCCACATCGCGAGCAAGCACGTCGCCCGACTCACAAAATTTTCCAGCCACAGTAACTGTGTGATTACGTTCAGCTAAAGGTCTATCAACCGGTACTACCGCGTATTCAGATTCATACAACGCAGGTCTGATATTGTCACCCATCCCACCATCAACACTGACATAAGTACGGACCCCAGGAATCGCTTTAATCCCACCAACCGTATAAACCGCAACCCCTGAGCGTCCAACTATTGCGCGTCCAGGCTCAACAATCAACTCTGGTTCATCAAGGTCATATCTATCACACGCACTGCGAATCGCCGTTACGATCTCGCTGGCATATTCACTCATTGCAGGCGGCAGAGTGTTAGTCACATATCCAACTGCAAAACCGCCACCAGGGCTGAATTTCTTCAACTCAAGTCCAAATTTATTACGCATTCTAGAAGCGAACTCCAAAACATAATCAATCGCTTCGGAATAGGGCTCAAGCTCAAAAATCGGTGAGCCCAGATGGAAATGAAGACCTTCTGTATTTAATGATGGTTTTGCAATTGCTTTTTCAATTGCTATTTCTGCATCTCCAGTTTCTATCGAAAAACCAAACTTGGAATCCAAGATCCCGGTAGTTGTCAAAAGATGTGTGTGGGGATCAATGCTGGGAGAAAGTCTGAGCATAATGTTCTGGCGCACGCCCAACTCTTCAGCCACCTCACTAAGCAGGTCAATCTCGGCAAAAGAATCAACGGTAATGTTGCCGATACCGTACCTTACCGCCTCAGCAAGTTCTTCTCGAGCTTTGTTGTTGCCATGAAAGTTAAGTCGCTCAGGAGGGAAATCAGCGGCTATAGCCACTGCAAGTTCACCTCCAGTCACCACATCCATACTGAGACCTTCTTCATCGATGATCTTCGCGATAGATGGATTGGCAAATGCTTTAGATGAGTATTCGATCTGAGTTCGCGAGTACAAATTGGTGAAACTGTCAACAAAATCGCGACACATCCCTCGTAAGGTAGCCTCATCATAAATGTAAAGCGGGCTTCCATACCTTTGAACAAGATCACGTACGTCACATCCACCAATTGAAAGTCGGTTTTTCGCACTAAGGTCAGCAGTTATTGGCAGTAATTCAGATTCGAGAATGTTAGACATAGGATTTAGCAAAATGACGTTTTAATGAACCAGCCACAGCGAGGTTAAACTCAAACTATAAGCCTTGATTGTCGGATGCATTAACAAGCACGTCAATGTGAATCATCCAAGCTGTGATCAAAACTTATGGGTGAATTAATCTTAAAAGTAATTAGAGGACTCTCTAAATTATGCAATTTCTAGATGTCTTTAACATCTGGAATATGGCACGATTCAACGACCATGAACGAGAAATCTGTACGACTAACTGAATTGGCTGCTTGCGCAGGTTGAGCTGGTAAGCTCAGCCAGAGCGAACTTGCCCAGGTCCTGGGTAAGCTGCCGACACCCGCCATCATCGACAAAAATGTGCTGGTGGGACACGAAACCGGAGATGACGCTGCCATATACCGGATAGATGAACGCGTCGCTCTAGTACTCACGACTGATTTCTTTGCTCCCATAGTTGACGACCCATTCGACTATGGCCAGATCGCAGCAGCTAACGCCCTCAGTGACGTTTACGCGGTTGGTGGAACTCCTATCACTGCGTTAAATATTGCAGCATTTCCACGAGATCTGGGGCCCGATATTATCGCTAAGATTCTTGAGGGCGGGCAGAAAAAAGCAGAAGAAGCAGGCATTTTAATTATTGGTGGTCACACCATCGATGATCAAGAACCTAAATACGGCCTGGCAGTTACCGGTGTCGTTACACCCGGCAAACAGATAACTAATGCAAATGCTCAGCCAGGGGACGTCCTGATTATCACAAAAGCAATTGGATCTGGAATTATCACCACCGCCGCCAAGGCTGGAAACGCCAAAAAAGAATCCGTAAACCATGCTGTTGAATCGATGGCTACACTAAATAAAGGTGCCTCGGATGCCATGGTGGAAGTTGGCGTTAATGCAGCGACAGATGTCACAGGATTCGGCCTTCTCGGTCACCTTTCACAAATGATGAAATCCAGCAGATTATCAGCCAACTTAAACTGGTCCGAAATACCCATCCTGCCAGACGTGGTCGAACTGGCCCAATCAGGAAACATTTCCGGCGGCACAACTCGCAACATCGAAACAATACGAGAAAACGTGATTATCGAAGATGGTCTATCGGATTTGAATCTGCTAATTCTCGCCGACGCTCAGACGTCCGGAGGGC
>Ga0209228_1001022_pt1 | contig 14189 bp, 11 predicted proteins | sample METZYME_3_150m_FD_187547 | JGI IMG/M metagenome (GOLD analysis project Ga0209228, IMG submission 187547) | Marine microbial communities from oxygen minimum zone in mesopelagic equatorial Pacific - METZYME_3_150m (SPAdes) (version 2) | ecosystem: Environmental > Aquatic > Marine > Oceanic...
ACCGCCAAGAAGGCCAAGACTCCGCAGCAATTTCAGTTGGCACTAATGGGCACTATGATAAGTCTCGGCGCAGCAGCTGCGGGCGACACTGGCGGCGATGTCAGCCCCGCCCAAAAAGCCGAGGCCCGTCAACTGGCCGAGGGCGAGATCAGTCTGACCAACGGCGACATTATCGAGGGCACCGTGGCGGACGTGGACCAAAACGGCATCGTTGTGCGGCGCGACATCGGCGGCTTCGCGCGGCGGGCCAACTGGATGCAGTTGACCCAACAAAGCCTCAAGAAAATTCGCCGACTTGGCGAAGTTGACCCCAAACGCTACAGGGGTGCGGCCGCTTACGCCGAGCCGTTCATCGAGCCGAATGAATCTGAAATGGAGAGAAACCTCCTGCCAGGGCCGGTCAAGGGCCTCAGCACGCCGCAGTTGCCCGACAGCGTGGAGGTAACCTCCAAGGTGGCGGCATTTAGTTCAGCAGGGGGGCTGGGCCTGCTGTTGGCCATCGCGCTTGGGAGCATGATGGCAGGCCTGGGCGTGGCTGCTTTCAGGGAATCCAACGCGCTGCTGGCAGCGGGCGTGTCGCTCTTCCTGCCCGTCATTGGGCCGATTCTTTTCCTCGTGAAACCCAAGGTCGAGTACGAGGACGAATACGACGAGGATGAGGAATACGAGTACGAGGAGGCCGAGACACCGGCGGGCACCACCATGAGCGATACCGGCGGCGGCGCCGTGGCCGGCATGATGCCGGAAGCCAAGAAGATGAGTTTCGCCCAGACGGGTGCAAAAAAATCCGGGCTCAAGCCGCAATCCTGGGCACGCGGGGACACACGGTTCGACCGCTCCTTTTTCCAGAACAACTTCCCGAACTATTTCAAGACCGTGCTAGGCGAAGCAGAGCGGGGGCTCGTCCTGGCACTCAAGACCGGCAAGCGCGAATACATCGGCCAACGCATCAAGCGCATCTCGGGGTCGGACATTCACATGGAGTTGCTCAACGGCAAGGAGCAAAAAATCTCCTTCAGCGAAATTGGCACAGTTGACTTGCGCGCAAAATAAACACCTGACCCGAACACACTGCCCCCCCAGTCGCGGCTTGGGCATTCCTTTTTATCGATGAAACTTCGCACGATACTATTATTTGGCTCGCCAGGTGCCGGCAAGGGCACCCAGGGAAAGATTCTTGGTCAAATACCCAACCACCTACACGTCTCCAGTGGTGATCTCTTCCGCAACCTCCGAATACAAAACCCGATTGGTCAAACCTTCCTCGACTACGCCAGCAAGGGGAAACTTGTCCCCGACGAGCCCACCATCGAACTTTGGCGGGACGACATCGAGAACCGCATCCACAACGGAATCTTTCACCCTGAAACCGACACGCTGCTACTAGACGGCATCCCTCGCAACGTCACCCAAGCCAAGCTTCTTGATGACAACCTCAACATCGTCGGTGTTCTGAACCTATTCTGCAAAGACCTGGACATAATGGTCGATCGACTACAGGCCCGCGCCCTGCGTCAAAACCGGCTCGACGACGCCAACCTCGATATCATCCGCAACCGGCTCGAAGTATACGAGGCTGAAACCCGCCCGGTTCTTGACTATTACGGTGACGCACTCGTGCACACCATCGACTCCACCCAGTCTCCCGTCCTAGTACTCCGGGACACGCTGGAGATTCTGGCTAAACTGGAGGCGTAACCCCACCTCACTGCCGTGCCCCAACCGCTGCGCGTTGTTTTCATGGGAACAGCAGACTTCGCCTGCCCCAGCCTCGTTGCACTCAACGACACGCCCCGTATCGAGGTGGTCGCAGTGGTCACCCAGCCCGACCGCCCCAAAGGCCGACAACTCATCCCCCACCCCTCGCCGGTCAAGCTCGAGGCCGAGTCACACCATCTCCCTGTCCACCAACCGGAGCGACTGCGCAACGACATCAGTTTCCTCAAGCAACTCGCGCCAGGCCTGATCGTCGTCGCCGCCTACGGCCAAATTCTCCCACAGGCCATTCTCGACCTCCCACCGCACGGCTGCCTCAATGTCCACGGCTCGCTGCTCCCGGCGTACCGCGGCGCCGCGCCGATCCAGCGCGCCATCCTCGACGGGCAAGCCGCGACCGGCGTCACCATCATGCAAATGGACGCCGGCCTCGACACCGGCGCAATACTCAGCAAAGCCGCCACGCCGATCGGGCCGACCGACAACGCGCAGACACTGCACGACCGCTTGGCCAAGCTTGGCGCAGAGCTGCTGCTCAAGACGATCCACCACCACATCGCCGGTGAAATCACCGCCAAGCCGCAGGACAACACCCTCGCCACCCACGCCGCCAAGATCACCCGCGACATGGGCGGCATCGACTGGTCGCAACCGGCAACACAGCTTTGGAACCGAGCGCGGGCCTTCACCCCTTGGCCAGGCGTGTTCACCCGTCTCGATGGTAAACTGCTCAAGCTGCTCGAGGTCGAGCCAGCGGACGCCGATTGCCCCGGGCCGGGCGTCGTTGGCCAAGCGGACGCCGACGGCATCGTCGTCGGCTGCGGCAACGGGGCGCTCCGCATCACGGAGCTCCAAAAAGAAGGAGCCAAGCGCTTGGCCGCCGCCGAGTTCCTCGCTGGCACCCCGCTGCCGCCAGGCACTCAACTGGGCTGAAAAAAAGCCGCTTGGCCAAGCGCGGCTTTTAGCGGAACATTCCCGGCGTGGAAACAGTTGCCGAAACAACCTTGTCAGACGCCAACGGGCGCTTTGGCGAATATGGAGGGCGGTACGTCCCCGAGACGCTCATGCACCCGCTGCAGGAACTGGAGGACGAATATTTTCGCGCGCAGAACGATCCCGAGTTTCAAAACGAACTGCAATATTATCTGCGCGAGTTCTGCGGACGCCCCACGCCGCTCTACCACGCTGAGAGGCTCACCCGCGATCTCGGCGGCGCGAAAATCTACCTCAAGCGCGAAGACCTGCTGCACACCGGCGCGCACAAAATCAACAACGCGATGGGGCAGATTCTGTTGGCCAAGCGCATGGGCAAAACCCGCATCATCGCCGAGACCGGCGCGGGACAGCACGGCGTCGCCACCGCCACAGTCGCCGCGATGTTCGGGCTGGAGTGCGTCATTTACATGGGTTCGGTCGATTGCAAGCGGCAAGAGCTGAACGTGTTCCGCATGCGCATGCTCGGCGCGGAAGTTGTGTCGGTCGAGGCCGGTCAAAAGACGCTCAAGGAGGCGGTCAACGAGGCGATGCGCGACTGGGTCACGAACATCCGGGGCACGCACTACATTCTCGGCACCGCCTACGGCGCGCACCCGTATCCGGTGATGGTGCGCAACTTCCAGCGCGTGATCGGCGACGAGGCACGCCGCCAGATTCTCGAGCAGGAGGAACGCCTGCCAGACCACCTCATCGCCTGCGTCGGCGGCGGCTCAAACGCGATCGGCCTGTTTTACCCCTTCCTCAGCGACAACGCGGTGGCGATGACCGGCGTCGAGGCCGGCGGCGAGGGCATCATCGACGGCAAACACGCCGCTCGATTCCAGGGCGGCGGACTCGGTGTGCTGCAGGGCACGCGCTCGTTTGTGCTGCAGGATGAGGACGGCCAAATCCAACTCACGCACAGCGTCTCCGCCGGCCTGGACTATGCCGCCGTCGGCCCGGAGCACGCTTGGCTGCGCGACGCGGACCGCGTCCAATACACCTACGCTACCGACGCCGAGGCGCTGGCGGCATTCCAGCAGTTGGCCAAGCTCGAGGGCATCATCCCGGCGCTCGAGTCGAGCCACGCCATCGCCGAGGTCATCAAAGCCGCGCCGAAGATGAGCGCCGACCAAATCATCATCGTCAACCTCTCCGGGCGGGGCGACAAGGACGTCGCACAAGTCGCCGAGATGGGCATCCTCTGACGCCCTCGGCCAAGCGCTTGGCTGATCCACGATGAACGAGGCGGAGGAAATGCGGATAGACAAATGGTTGTTCTCCGTGCGCCTGTTCAAAACGCGCGGCCAGGCGACGGAAGCCTGCCGCACCGGCAAGGTGCACCTCAACGACTCCCCGGCCAAGGCCGCCAAGCCGCTTCGTGCGGGCGACACGGTCAGCGTCCGCCAAAGCCCGATCACACGCACACTCAAGGTCGTTGGCCTCACCGGGCGGCGTGTCGGGGCCAAGCTCGTGACCGACTTTGCCGAGGACAAAACGGCCCCGGCGGATTTGGAAAAACTGCGCCTGGCCAAGCGCGACGCCGGCGATTCAAGCCACAAAAAACCGGGGCGCCCATCCAAGCGCGACCGGCGCCTCATCCACCGGTTCACCGACCCCGGCCCGGCATAAATGAGCGCGAACAAAAACAGTGTTGTCGGCGGATTCGCGCGGGCTGTTTGTATTGTGCTGTGCCTTGGCGTGATGCTGTTTATCGATTGGCTCGCCGGCGATTCGTTGACGAACCGGCTTGGCATCAAGCCGCGATCGCTTGGCGGACTGGACGGAATGCTCTTCGCGCCCGCACTACACGGCAGCCTTGGTCATTACCTCGCCAACGCCGCGCCATTGATCGTGCTACTCGGCCTGCTTTTCGGCAACAGCAACTACAAGCCGTGGCGCACGCTCGGCATCGTCTGGCTGCTGGGCGGCCTGGGCACGTGGCTGATCGGCCGGCCCGACTCAAGCCACATCGGCGCGAGCATTGTTATTTTCGGGCTGGTGACGTTCCTTATTTTTGTATCAGTGTTCTTGCGAAGCTGGCGTTCGGCTGTAGTCAGCTCGGTAGTTTTGATTTTTTATGGGGGAATTTTCCTGGACGTCCTCCCGCCGCTGCTCAACAGCAGTATGAAGGAAAACGTCTCATGGGAAGGCCACCTCTCCGGCGCCATCTCCGGCGCGATAGCCGCCTGGCGTGTGCGGAAAAAGTGATAGAAGTTTTCAGTTCCAAGCGACGCACTCTTGGCCAAAGCGGAAACCCCGGAGGGGCGGCAGAGTTTCAAGCTTTAAGCCTGCTCAGCATACTACTTGAAACTTACTCGTACTGCTTGAGCACCTCGAAGCGTTGGCTGCCTTCGCTGGTGAGGTGCACGATGACGCCTTTCTTCAAATCCTCGCCCTCCAGCGCGGCCTTGAATGATGCGACCGAGTCCACCGGGGCGCTGTTGATGCGCGTCACGATGTCGCCGAGCGAGATGCCCTTCTCGGCGGCGACGCTGTCGTTTTCGATCGCGGTGACAATCACGCCCTTTTCGCCCTCAACCTCGAAGCGCTTGGCCAAGTCGGCGTTGATGTTTTGCACGGTCATGCCCAACAGCTTGGCCTTGGTGTCGGCTTCCGGCTTGCGCTCAGACTGGCGCATTCGACTAACGGCGGTTAACTCCTCGGGAAACGCGCCGGTCTCGACCTCTATTTCCCGGGTCTTGCCGTTGCGCATCAGACCAAGCGTCACGGAGTCACCGGCTTTTTTGAGCCGAAGTTCGCGCTTAAGCTCATCGGCCGATTTCACGATGTTGCCATCGACTTCGGTAATGACATCGGCCAACTCAAGGTCGGAGTTTTCTGCCGGGCCGCCGGAGACAAATTGCCGAACGACCACGCCGTCCTCGACGCCGACCGCCAAGTCGCGGTAGTCAGCATCTTCACGCAGCGTGGTGATGCTCACCCCGAGCCAGGCGCGGGTCACTTTGCCGTCCTCGATCAGCATGTCAGCGACGCGTTTGACCAGGTTCACCGGAATGGCAAACCCGATGCCGGTGTTCACGCCGCGGATGAGCGTGTTGATGCCGATCACCTCGCCATAAATGTTGACCAACGGGCCGCCGCTGTTGCCGGGGTTGATGCTGGCATCGGTCTGGATGAAATCCTGGTCGAACATCATCTGATCCGAGAACACCCGCCGCCCCTTGGCGCTCACGTGGCCGACGGTGACACTGTAATCCAGCTCGTACGGCGAGCCGACCGCTATGGCGAACTCGCCGACCTTGGTCTTGTCCGAGTCACCCACCTTCGCGGCAGTCAACCCGGTGGCATCGATCTTCACGACGGCGATATCCGACTGGCGATCCACGCCGAGAACCTCGCCGTCGTACTCCTTGCCGCCCTGAAAAACGATCTGCACCTTGTCGGCATTCTCGACCACGTGGCGGTTGGTAATGATGATGCCGTCCTCGCGGTAAACCAGCCCGGAACCCTGCCCGTCGAAAACCGGCCCCCGAGGCCGCGACCGGCGTGGCGGCGTCTGTTGTTCCTCACGCTGCTGCTCCTGTTGGCGCTCGAAAAACTTACGGTACTCCTCCGGCAATTGGTCGAAAAATGGGCTGTTGTCGAACGGGTTGCCAACCCCTCCGCGTGCCCGCGGCTTGCTCGCCACGCGCACCACGACAACCGACTTGGAAACGCTCTCGGCCACCTCGACAAACGCCTGGTTTAGCTGCTGGGCCAGCTTGAGAGCCTCCGACGGCTCGGCCGCCCGGACCGGTGAATCGGCCACCATGCCAACCAGCAAACCGGCACTCAGAATCGTCACTGCTATTTTCTTTTTCATGTTTCCTGTTGGTTAACAGCCTTCGGGGCCGTCAACACTAACATCGTCAGACTTCGATTAAAATCAAACAAAAACGTTCAATAAAAGCCGCAAAAATTTAAGACACAGATTTCTCAAATGACCAAGGACTAGAACAACTAAGAGACGGAATTTTATTTCGAACCACCAAAGACACGAACAAAAAAACAGGACAGGGATGAACACAGATTGTCAGAATAAATAATAATCCTTGTCCCTCCTTGAGCACGCTCACGGCTCACCGCTTACTTTTTCGGACGCATTTGCGGTTTGTTGTCTGGATTCGCTCGACACTCCCCCAGGTTTGTGGATTACTTTGCGGAGTTTGGCCCGGCGCGCGCCGGGCTTTTGCCAGATGGACAAGGATTTGTTAGCCAAAGCCAAGTCGCTCGGGTTCTCCGACCGGCAGATTGCCCACCTCACCCAAAGCACCGAGAGCGAAGTGCGGGCCGAGCGCCATGCGCTTGGCCTCGTGCCGGGATTCAGGCTGGTAGACACCTGCGCGGCGGAGTTCGAGGCGTACACGCCGTACTACTACTCGTCCTACGACCAGGGCGATGACGAGGTGCGACCAAGCGACACGAAGAAGGTGATGATCCTCGGCGGCGGGCCAAACCGGATCGGCCAAGGCATCGAGTTCGACTACTGCTGCGTGCACGCCGCCTTCGCGTTGAAGGAGGAGGGCCTCGAATCGCTCATGGTCAACTCCAACCCGGAAACTGTCTCCACCGACTACGACACCAGCGACAAGCTTTTCTTCGAGCCGCTGACGCTCGAGGACGTACTGCACATTTATCACCGCGAAAAATGCTGGGGCGCGATCGCGCAGTTCGGCGGGCAGACCCCGCTCAACCTCGCGCTGGATCTGCAGGCCAACGGCGTCAACATCATCGGCACCTCGCCGCAGAGCATCGAGCGCGCCGAGGATCGCGAGATGTTCGCCGACATGCTACACGCGCTCGACATCCCGCAACCGCCCAACGGCCTGGCCACCAACGAGGCCGAGGCACTCGAGGCGGCGGCCAAGCTGAGCTACCCCGTTCTCGTGCGGCCGTCGTTCGTGCTCGGTGGCCGCGCGATGCAGATCGTCTACTCGGACGACGAACTGCGCTGGTACATGCGCACCGCTGTCGAGGCATCGCCGGAGCGACCAGTGTTGGTGGATAAATTTCTCGAGGACGCCATCGAGGTGGACATCGACTGCATCGCCGACGTCGGCCTTCACGACGATCCCGCCGACGCCACCGTGGTCATCGGCGGAATGCTCGAGCACGTGGAGTTCGCCGGCGTGCATTCCGGCGACGCCGCGATGGTGCTCCCGCCGCACACGCTCTCCGCCGAGCTCATGGACACCATGCGCCGTTACACCGACGCCATGGCCCGGGAGCTAAAGGTGACCGGCCTGATGAACGTGCAGTACGCCATCAAAGACGGCTGCGTGTACGTGCTCGAGGTCAACCCGCGCGCCTCGCGCACCGTGCCGTTCGTCAGCAAGGCGATCGGTCGGCCGCTGGCCAAGCTCGCCGCCAAAGTGATGACCGGCAGGACGCTTAAAGAGCTTGGCTTCACCGAGGAACTCACGTCGGACTACTGGGCGGTGAAAGAGTCGGTTTTCCCGTTCAACCGCTTTCACGGGCAGGATATTTTGCTCTCGCCGGAGATGAAATCAACTGGCGAAGTGATGGGCCTCGACACCGACCTCGGCATCGCCTACGCGAAGTCGCAAATGGCCTCCGGCAGCTCGCTGCCGCTCGAGGGGCGGGTGTTCATCAGCATCAGCGACGCCCACAAGACGGAAGTCGCCGACTTGGCCAAGCGCTTCGCCGACCTTGGCTTCAAGCTCAGCTCCACCACCGGCACCGCCGCCGTGCTGGCCAAAGCCGGCCTCGAGGTGGAGAGCGTTCCCAAGCTGGCCGAGGGCCGCCCAAACACGCTGGATTTGCTAAAAAACAACGAGATTCAGCTCATCATCAACACCCCCTCCGGTCAAGCGCCGCGAGCCGACGAAATCAAGATTCGCACCACCGCCATCTACACCAACACCCCGATCATGACCACAATCGGCAGCGCCAAGGCTGCGGCCGAGGGCATCGCCGCGCTGAAACAAAACGGCTACGGCGTCAAGCCGCTGCAGGAATATCTGTAAAGCAGCCAAGCGCTTGGCCAAGCGGGGTTACTGGTAGATGGCCCAGGGCTGGGTGAAGCCGGCGAAGCCGTCCGCTGGCGGGTCAAACGTCTCGTATGTGTCGCCGTAGTGGATGAGGTGCATCCTCGAGCGCAACCCGGCATCGAGCGTTTTCAACTGATCGTAGGTGGCATGAACCGAGCCGGGTTCGTGCAACTGGCAATCGTGAAAGATGGCGTCCACGTTGTCCATCGGCAACTGCTCGAAGAGGAGCGGGTCGAACCGCGTGTCGGCGCTGAACAACACCCGGTCGTCGATCAGCAGGCCGGTGGACCAGAATTCCGAGCCGGAGCTGTCGCCCTCGGCCGGGATGTGCACGGTGCGAAAAATAACCAGCCGGATGCCCTCGACCTCCACCTCATAAATCTCGCGCGGCGACTCAGCGGTCTGGCTGGGGAAGATGAAATCGGCCAGGTCCTCAAACTGGAACGTGCCATTCTCGCGGTGCTCGCACCCGCCGCGAAGGGTACGTTCCCAAAGGATGCTCTTGTACGGCTCAGCGAGAATGAGCCGGGGAGTTTTATTTAGGACGTAATGGTTGAACAGCAGAAGTTCCTCCAAACCGCCGATGTGGTCGGCATGGCTGTGGGTGATGTGGTAGTAGTCGAAACCGCAGACGTGGATGCCGCGGGAGGAGAGCACGCGAGGGATGTTTGTCCCGACATCCACCAGGAATGTCACTCCGTTTTTGGCGACGATCAGGCAGGTCGGGTCGTGTTGCCGGGCAAACGCAGAACCGACCCCGGGGAAACAGAGCGTCAACCCCGCCTGGCTCGCCTCGCGAATGCACCGAAGGCCATCTGTCGATCCGGCGGCAATTGTCTGGGTAACCTTCATTCCACGTGTTCAGCGATATTTTGCTGGGGAATAGGTATCCTTTTCGCTCAGTATTTTGCAACAAAAAAGGGCTTATATTGGTATTGACGCCATAAAAACCGACGAGTAGCGTTCAGCCCAACGCAGATAGGCACGACAAAAATTAGAACCAGCACTATGAAATCAAAATCAATGAAATGGCTCGGAACCCTATTGGGTTGCCTGAGTTTGGTCACCTTGGTCAGCGTTATCGCCGGCCCGGTCAACGAAAAATGCCCGCTCAGCGGTAACGCTGTAAAAAAGGACGCCACCTATTCGGTCGGGTTCTGCTGCGGTAACTGTCAGAGCAAGTTCACCAAAAATCCGGGTGCCTCCATTCCCAAAGTCAAGGCCGCCCCGATCAACGACGCGTGCCCATTCAGCGGCGATCCCATCAAGGCCACTGCCAACTACAAGGGCGACCTCGTCGGCTTCTGCTGCAATAACTGCAAAGGCAAGTTCGAGAAGGACGCCGACAACCTCATCAAAAAGGTGAAAGTCGCCCGAAAGACGGTGAACGACAAGTGCCCGCTGAGTGGCAAAGCTATTAATCCGAAGAAAACCTACACGGTGGCCTTCTGCTGCAATAACTGCGCCGGCAAATTCAAGAAAGACCCAGCGAAGCACATCGCCAAGGTCAAGTCCACAAGGTCGGAGATTTAATCCGCTCCCGACAAAGTTTCAAAACCGCCCCGGCATCGGGGCGGTTTTTTTATTGCTTGGCCAAGTGCCTGGTCACTCAACGCGTGACGCCCCGCTCACTGGTCTCGACAAACGAGAGGAAGTGTTCCACCTCGGGAAGCTGTGGGACCTCCGCCCGTATGGCTTCGACTGCGTTGGCGCCGGTCAGGCCTTTGCGGAAATACAACCGGTGTGCTTGGCGAATGGCATCCTGTGCCTCGGCCGTTACGCCATTTCGCTCCAGCCCCACCTTGTTCACGGCGCGGGTTCGTGCCGGGTTGCCATCCACCATCATGTACGGGGCCACGTCGCTCACCACCTTTGTGCAGCCGCCGAGGATCGACATTTTGCCGAGACGACAGAACTGGTGCACCGCAGCCAGGCCTCCGACGATTGCATAATCTTCGACAATCACGTGCCCGGCAAGCGTGCCGTTGTTGGACAGGATCACATGGTTCCCCAGCAGTACGTTGTGGGCGATGTGGCTGTAGGCGAGGATGTGGTTGTCTGACCCCACCACCGTCGCCTCACCGTCTCCGGTGGCGCTGTGCACTGTCACATTTTCTCGGAAGGTGTTACGGTCGCCGATGCGTGTCCATGTCGTGCCACCCTTCCATTTCAGGTCCTGAGTCTTGACGCCGATGGAGGCGAACGGGAAGAACTCGTTGCCGGTGCCGATCTCGGTGTGGCCGTCGATGACGACGTGCGAATGCAGCCGGTTTCCCTCGCCAAGCGTGACATGCCCGCCGATGACGCAGTAAGGGCCAACAACACAGTCGCCGCCGAGAGTGGCCCCGGGATGAATGACTGCGGTGGGATGAATCTCAGACATGACGTGCGCCTGGTCGGTTATGAATTACCCGCGAGGGTGAAGGTGATCTCGGCTTCGCTGACCACCTCGCCGCGCACCGTGCAGACGCCCTTGGCCTTGGCGACCTTGCCACGGGCCCTGAGCAGCTCGATGTCGATCTGCAGCACATCCCCCGGCTTGACCGGTTTGCGCCACTTCACTTTGTCGGCGGCCATGAAATAGGCGATCTTGCCTGCGTTGTCGGCCTGCTTGAGCGTGAGGATGCCGGCCACCTGTGCCATCGCCTCGAGCTGCAGCACGCCGGGCATGATCGGGTGTCCGGGGAAATGCCCCTGGAAATACGGCTCGTTGATCGTGACGTTTTTCTCCGCGGTAATCTGGTTGCCGTCAATCCGCGTCACCCTGTCCACCATCAGGAACGGGTAGCGGTGCGGCAGGATCTGCATGATCTGCTCGGAGTCCAGTGGGGCTGTTGTTTCTTCACTCACTTGGGGTTGCTTGGGTTGGGTGGATTGCCTGGCCGGGGTGTCGCCCGGCGGGGAAAAACTTTGTGCTGCCACCGAAGGACGGCGCACCTGCAGCAGGATGCGCCTGGCCAGACCGCAGTTGGCGGCGTGCCCCGGCTTGACCGCAACGATGTGCCCGCGTAACGGCGCGCCGACGAGGCTCAAGTCGCCGATGATGTCCAGTATCTTGTGCCGCACGAACTCCTCGCGGTAGCGCATAGGCTCGGTCGTCAGCACAGCGTCGTCGCGGATGACGATGGCGTTCTCGAGGCTACCGCCGCGGATGAGGCCGTTCTTGATGAGGTACTCGATCTCCTCATAAAAACAAAACGTCCGCGCCTGGGCGATCTCGCCCTCCCACGTCTCGGGCGTCAGCTCGACACTGAAAAACTGGGTGAACCGTCCGCCCTTGTCGGAGCTGGTGCACGTGATCTTGAAGCCTTCGTGCGGGAAGGCGGATATCACCGTGCCGTTATGCGTGTACTCGATCGGCTCGGTGACTTGCACTGGCTCGACGCGTTCCGCCTGTGCCTCGATGCCGGCCTCGCGTATCATTTTGCAGAATTGCCGCGCACTACCGTCGGCCACGGGCGGTTCGCTCGAGTCAAGCTCGACGACGGCGTTGGTCACCCCAAAACCGTACAGCGCCGCCAACACATGCTCCACCGTCTGCACCTTGGCGTTGCCCCTGGACAGCGTGGTCGAACGGTCGGTCGCCGCGACATTCTCGACCTGCGCCGGAATCTCCGCACGGCTGTCGAGGTCCACTCGGCGAAAGATGATCCCGGAATTCGGCGGAGCGGGCAACAGGGTCATCGAGACCTTGTTGCCGCTGTGCAGGCCGACGCCGGAAAAGCTTGCCGGCTTGGCTAGTGTTTGCTGTTGCAACACGGCGCGCATTTAACAGGCGGGCGCGGCTGTTGGCAAGGTCAACGCCCGGTTCAACCGCGAATCGTCGCGCTGAGATCGTCGCGCAGACGCTCGATCACTTTTTCGTGAACGGCATCAACCTGCTTGTCCTTCAGCGTGCCCTCGGCGGAACGGTAGTGAAAAGCGTACGCCACGCTCTTTTGCCCGGCCTCGACGCCTTCGCCGCGATAGACGTCGAACAACTCGACCGACTCGAGATTGTTCGGCTTGGCCTTGCGGACGCTTTGCAGCACGGCGTGGTGCGTCGTGTCGTCGGCCACAAGCATCGCGATGTCGCGCCGCGTGCCGGGGAACGCCGGCAGCGCCTTGAAGCCGCGCTTGGTCGTGCGGCGTTGCAGCGCCTGGCCAAGGTCGAACTCGGCGAAGAAAACCGGGTGCTTCAAGTCGTGCCGCCGGGCGAGCAGCGGCGAAAATTGGCCAAGCGTCCCGACCGGCGTGTTGCCCAGCTTCACACTGCCTGACTCAACGAAAAATTCGCTGCCCGCGTCATGCCGCTCGTAGCTGACTCCGCGCATGCCGAACTGCCCGGCGAACTCCTCGATGATCCCCTTGAGGTCGGCAAACTCATTCATCGCATCGCGCTCCACTCCCTCGTGAAACGGCGGGAACCGCCGACCGGTCAGCGCGATCGCCAGCCGCCAGCCTTCCGCCGGCTGGCCGTCGTCGTCGCGGAACACCCGTCCGATCTCGAACAGCGCTGCGGCGGCGGTGTCGTGGTTTGCGTTGTGCTGCAGCGAGTTGGCCAAACCGGGCAACAGGCTCGTCCGCAGCTTGCCCTGCTCGCTGCTCAACGGGTACTCGAGCGCCACCGGTGCAATGCCGAGCAGTGACGCCGCCTCGTCGGAAACCAGCGTCTGCGTCTGCGCTTCGTACAGGCCAATCCCGGTGAGGATCGTGCGGATCTGCGCGAACGCATCGTGCGTGGCGTCGAATGGATCGGTGCCAACACAACCGCGCGGCGACGTGGACGGCACCTTGTCGACGCCGTAAATACGAACGACCTCCTCAATCAAGTCCACCTCGCGCTTGAGATCGACGCGAACGGTCGGGATGCGAAACGTCGCCGCCGTGTCGCCGTCGCGCGACACCGTCTCGAGGCCAAGCCCGGTGAGCGCGGCCACCTGTTCGTCCGGCGAAACCGCGATGCCAAGCAGCGCGTCGGTCCGGGCAAAGCGCAGCAAAATCCTCCCCGGCTCGGCGGCGCTCGGATAGGCATCGACACAGCCCTTGGCCAAGCGGCCGCCGGCGGTCTCGATGATGAGTTGCGCGGCGCGTTGGCTGACCCAGTCGCAGCAGTTCGGGTCGCAACCGCGCTCGAAGCGGTATGACGCATCGGTGCTGATGCCCAGGCGCTTGGCCGTCGCACGTATGTTTTGCGGCTGAAAATAGGCGCACTCGATCAGCACATCCTCGGTGCCGGCGGCGATCTCGCTGTTGAGCCCGCCCATGATGCCGGCGAGAGCGATGCCCTTGGTTTCGTCGGCGATCAACAGCGCGCCGCTCGTCAGCTCGTGTTCCTTCTCGTCGAGCGTGGTGAATTTTTCGCCGTCGGCGGCATCGCGCACGACGATCACCGGCTTGGCCGCGCCGTCCGCCCTCGAGAGCAAATGGAAGTCGAACGCGTGCAGCGGCTGGCCAGTCTCGAGCATCACGTAGTTTGTGACATCGACGACGTTATTTATGCTG
>Ga0209228_1001023_pt1 | contig 14163 bp, 8 predicted proteins | sample METZYME_3_150m_FD_187547 | JGI IMG/M metagenome (GOLD analysis project Ga0209228, IMG submission 187547) | Marine microbial communities from oxygen minimum zone in mesopelagic equatorial Pacific - METZYME_3_150m (SPAdes) (version 2) | ecosystem: Environmental > Aquatic > Marine > Oceanic | place...
TACTCCAAACATGTTTTGCTTCAGATAAAGACGACCTTATTAACACATTAAAGGACTCAGGTCTTCGTGGCAGAGGTGGGGCAGGATTTCCAACCGGAATGAAGTGGGAATTTTGTAAAGCTCAAGAAGCTAAAGCTAAATACGTTGTTTGTAATGCTGATGAAGGCGATCCTGGGGCATTCTCTGATCGATATTTGTTAGAAGAGCAAGCTTTAAAAGTTCTATTTGGTATGGTGATTTGTGGATATATTATTGGCTCAAAGCAAGGTTTTATGTATATTCGAGGCGAGTATCCTGAGTCGATTGATATTACTAATGAGTCCTTAGCTAAGTTAAGAGAATTAGGACTTCTAGGTGAGAATATTTTAGGTAGTGGCTTTGACTTTGATATGAATGTAGTCGAAGGCCAAGGTGCATATATCTGCGGTGAAGAGACAGCTCTTATTGCATCAATAGAGGGTCGCCGTGCTGAGGTTGATGTACGTCCTCCTTTTCCTGTTGTTGAGGGTCTGTATAAAAAACCAACCGTGGTAAATAACGTAGAGAGTTTGGCAGCCGTTGCAGCTATATTTAAACTTGGTAGTGAGTCGTATAAGTCAATAGGAAATGGACGCTCCCTAGGCACTAAGCTTATCTCTTTAGATGGGTTTTTTAATAACCCTGGTCTTTATGAGGTTGATTTGGGAACCTCGCTAGGATATATTATTGATGAGATTGGTGGTGGATTTAATAGTGATATTAAGGCAATTCAGATTGGAGGTCCACTTGGAGGAATTGTTCCAGTGGACAAACTGAAATCTTTAACACTAGATTTTGAAGTTTTTGCTGAGGCAGGGTTTTTGTTAGGTCATGCTAGCTTTGTTTGTATACCTAGGTCATTTTCAGCTGTCGAATATGCAAAACACTTGTTTGCGTTTACTGCACATGAGTCATGCGGTAAGTGTTTTCCTTGCCGATTAGGTTCGACACGTGGAAAAGAAATGCTAGGTTCAGCAATAGATGGAACCCAAAAATTTTCAGAAGAATTAATTTATGATTTATTAGAGACAATGGAAGTCGGCTCTTTATGTGCATTAGGTGGAGGCTTGCCATTAGCAATTAAAAATTTACTCGAGCACTGTGGTGACGAGTTTCAACCTTTGATGGAGAAATAGTATGTCAGAAAAAATTCAAGGTGTATTTATTGATGGAGTTGAATTTCCATTTGACGACTCATCTTCAATTTTGGATTTTACGGATAAGGCTCTAGGCGATAAGATAATCCCTACCCTTTGTAATGATGATAATCTTCAGCCTTATGGAGCCTGCAGAGTATGTTCTGTTGAAGTTCAACTTGCAGAAAATGGACCTACGCGAACTGTAGCATCGTGTCATACACCAGTGAGTCCTGGAATGAGAATTTACACAAGTTCTGAAAGTGTCAAAAAGCTTCGTAAAAATATTGTAGAGCTAGTATTAAGTGATCATCCACCTGATTGCTTAACATGTGAAGTCAACGGTAACTGTGAATTACAAGATGTTGCAGCAAGCGTTGGTGTTCGTCAAATTCGTTATGCTAAAGGTGAAAATCATTGTGATCGTGAAAAAGACTTGTCTCATGCTTATATGAGAATGGATTTATCTAAATGTATAAACTGCTCAAGATGTGTTCGTGCATGTGATGAAGTTCAGGGCCAGTTTACTTTAACAATGACTGGTAGAGGTTTTGAGTCGCGTATAACGACTGATAACGATATGTTGTTTGGAGACTCCTCATGTGTTTCCTGCGGTGCCTGTGCTCAAACTTGTCCTACATCTGCAATTTCAGATGTCTTTCAATCAAAGTCAATTGAAGCAGATAAGACAGTTAGAACTACATGTTCATATTGTGGTGTTGGATGTAATCTAGAAGTCGCAGTCAAGAGTGATGAGGTATTATCAATTCGTGCGCCTCAAGATGCAGTTAATGCTGGACACACATGTCTGAAGGGTCGATATGCTTTCAAATTCTATAATCATGAAGATAGACTAACATCACCACTAATCAGAAAAAACGGTGAATTAACACCTTGCTCTTGGGATGAGGCGCTAGATTTTATTAAAGATAAATTTGAGTCAATTAAATCTGAGCATGGTTCAGATGCGATTGCTGGAATTTCATCTGCTCGATGTACGAATGAAGAAAACTATATGTTTCAAAAGATGATTCGTCAACTGGTTGGGACGAATAACATCGATTGTTGTGCAAGAGTTTGTCACTCACCAACTGCATGGGGAATGCAACAGAGTTTTGGAACTGGAGCGGGCACAAATTCTACTGCGGATATTCCTTTAGCAGATCTTATGATCGTTATTGGGGCAAACCCGACAGCTGCTCACCCAGTCACTGGAGCTAAAATTAAGCAGCAGGCAATGTCAGGAGCTACACTGATTGTTATTGACCCTGTCAGAACCGAGTTGGCTCGAATGGCTGATCATCATCTTCAGCTCAAGCCAGGCACGAATGTTGCGGTGTTAAACATGATTCAGTATTTCATAGTAGAGGCTGGACTTGTAGATCATGAATTTATCAAAGAGCGTTGTGAGGGCGGTGAGGAATTTCTTGAGCAAATAATAACTCTTGATGTTGATGAGATGGCTAAGATTAGTGGTCTTGATAAAGAGGATGTTAGAGCAGTGGCTATTGCTTATGCCTCTGCGGAAAATGCAATGGAATTTCATGGTCTTGGTGTAACTGAGCACTCTCAAGGCACAAAAACGGTAATGCTAATTTCAAATCTAGCAATGATGACTGGAAATCTTGGTCGACCCGGAGTTGGTGTGAATCCACTTCGCGGACAGAATAATGTTCAGGGAGCTGCAGATATGGGTTGTCAGCCACATCACGGCCCTGGATATTTATGGATGGATAAAAAAGAAGTGCAAGATTTTTATGAAGATAAATTGGGGCTTCCAACTCCAACCACACCTGGAAGAAAGATTCCTGAAATGTTTGATGGCGCAATAGATGGTTCACTGAAGGCTTTATGGATTTTTGCTGAGGATGTGGTACAAACTGATCCAAACACGCATCATGTTGTTAAGGCAATGCAGAGTCTTGATTTGCTTGTTGTTCAGGAAATATTTATGAGCGAAACAGCCAAGATGGCTGATGTTGTTCTGCCTGGCACAACCTTCCTAGAAAAGAGTGGAACATTTACTAATACTGAGCGTCGAGTTCAACAGGTGAATGCTGCAGTTAAGCCTCTTAAGGGTTGTAAGACAGATGGGCAGATTATTGTAGAGATGATGCGTAAGTTAGGTTTTGATCAGCCTGATTATGATGCTGCTGAAGTGCTTAAAGAAGTTGCCAGTGTTGTTTCTTTTTTCGAAGGCATTACTTGGGAGGGCTTGGGCGCTAATCCAATGGGGCTTCAATGGCCTGTCAATAAAAAAGGTGAAGATACGCAAATTCTACATATTGGTGAGTTTAAGCGTGGCAAGGGTAAATTTCATTATCATGATTGGAAAGAGAGTGAAGAGCTCACTAAACATAAAAATGAATATCCATTTATTCTCACAACTAGTCGAGAGCTTCAGCATTACAACTGCGCAACAATGACTAGACGAACTTCAAATGTTAAGATTCTCCCTAAAGATGTCATTATGCTCAATCCAAAAGATGCAAAAGCTAAAGACCTTATTTCGGGGGATCGCGCTACATTGAAATCTGATCGGGGTGAAATAACGCTCGATGTTGAAGTGACTGATAGAGTTAAAAAGGGAGTTGTAAGAACAACTTTTCATTTCCCTGAAGTATTAATTAACGAGGTGACGAGTGGAGTGACTGATGAGGAGACAAAATGTCCAGAATACAAAATTGTAGCTGTGGATGTATTAAAAGCTTCGTAATCATTTGATAGTTTGCCCTTGGGCTCACTAGTTTTTTAGTAGCGCCTCTCTAGTTTGCTTTTTTGGAGAATGCGACCTGCGATTTCTTCAATAGATATGTGACTTGTGTCAATAAATGAGATGTTATTTTGAACAAACATATCTTCTGCTCTTCGCACTTCTTTTTGGCATTGCTCTATCGAGGCATAGCCACTATTTGACCTTCTCACATCTCTTATATTTTGAAGTCGAACAGGGTTAATAGTTAAGCCATAGAGTTTATCTTTAAATGGTTTTAAAGGACTTGGAATTGAAATAGAATTAAGGTCTTCATCAATTAGAGGATAGTTTGCAGCATAGATTCCATATTGAAGCGCTAAAAAAAGGCATGTAGGCGTTTTCCCAGATCTTGATACTCCAGTAAGAATTATGTCCGCACTATCATAATGTTTTGTAGAGAGCCCATCATCATTGTTTAGTGCAAAATTTATGCTATCAATTCTGCCTGAGTATGTATTTTCATTTCCCACACCATGAGAAAGTCCCATTTCATGAGAAGACTGAGTTTCAAGTGTCTTTTCTAGCTTAGAAATAAATGTATCAAAAAAATCAAAAATAATACCCCCACTATCTTCAAGTAAATGGCGATATTCATTAGAAACTTGGGTACTAAAAATGAGAGCAGGTTGGCCATCAACTTCTGACGCTTCCTTGATAAGTGAGGCCGCTGACTTTGCTTTTTTCTGGGTATCTATAAATGCTAAATTAACACGCTTAAACTCTATATCAGGAAACTGAGTGAGCAGACTATTTCCTAAAGCTTCAGCTGTAATACCAGTTCTATCTGAAATAAAAAAAACAGTTCTCATAATAATTTTAGGATATCAGAGCTTGCCAAGCTTGGTCCAAGTTTCGACAACAGTATCAGGATTGAGTGAGATACTTGTAATTTCTTTTTCCAAAAGCCATTGAGCAAAATCCATATGGTCCGAAGGCCCTTGGCCACATATACCAATATATTTTCCTTGACGGTGGCATGCTTCTATTGCCATAGTAATCATTCTTTTGACTGCATTATTTCTTTCATCAAAGCCTTCAGCAATTAGGCCAGAGTCTCTATCCATACCCAGAGTAAGTTGAGTTAAATCATTAGAGCCTATTGAAAAGCCATCAAAGTGCTCTAAAAATTCTTCAGCAATAACTGCATTTGATGGAAGTTCGCACATCATTATTATTCTCAAACCATCTTTTCCTCGTTCAAGGCCATTCTCTTTTAATAGCTTAATTACATTGGAAGCTTCAGAAGTAGTTCGAACAAATGGAATCATGATTTCAACATTCTCTAAGCCCATATTGTTTCTAACATTTTTTATTGCCTGGCATTCAAGCTCAAAACATTCTCTAAAATCTGAAGAAATATAACGCGAAGCACCTCTAAATCCAATCATCGGGTTTTCTTCATTGGGCTCATAAAGTTCACCAGCAAACAAGTTAGAGTATTCGTTAGATTTAAAATCTGACATACGAATAATCACAGGAGATTCAGAGAAACTGGCGGCAATTGTAGAAATGCCCTCAGTTAGCTTTTGAACATAAAAGTCGACTGGAGATTTATAGCAAGATGTCCTTTTTGCAATTTCATTTTTAAGATCACTAGGCAGACTGTCAAATTGCAGTAAAGCTTTAGGATGTATTCCAATAGTATTGTTAATAATAAACTCTAGGCGAGCTAGTCCAACACCAGCATTTGGAATGCTTGCAAAATCAAAAGCACGTGAAGGGTTGCCAACATTCATCATAATTTTTACAGGGATCTCGGGCAAATCACTCACCTCAGAAAATGTATGCTCGAAATTTAGTTTGCCTTGATAGACTTTGCCAGTGTCACCTTCTGCGCAAGATGCAGTCACTTCATGATTATTTTTTAATAGTTTTGTTGCATCTCCTGTTCCAACTATTGCAGGGACCCCTAGTTCTCTGGCTATTATCGCTGCATGACAGGTTCTACCTCCTCGATTAGTTATAATCGCAGAAGCTAGTTTCATTACCGGTTCCCAGTCGGGATCTGTCATATCAGTAACAAGAACATCACCCTTGTTGATTGAATCCATTTCAGATAAATCATTAATTATTTTGGTTTTTCCTGTTCCAATTTTTTGACCAATTGCTCGGCCTTCAACAAGAATATTAGATGTTTCAAGGAGCTTGTAGCGCTCAATATTTTGCGAGCTTTGTCTGCTTTTGACTGTCTCCGGTCTTGCTTGAACAATATAGATTTTTCCATCCATACCATCAAGAGCCCATTCAATATCCATTGCTCTACCATAATGAGACTCAATTTTCATGGCGTATTGAGCAAGCTCTTCAATTTGAGAGTCATTTAAACTAAATCTCAATCGGTCTTCAAGTTCAACTTCAGTTGTGGTAACTGGTGAAGAAGAGTTATCTTCAGCATAAACCATTTTTATTAATTTAGATCCAAGATTTCTGGATAAAATTCCAGGCCTGCCTGCTTTTATAGTTGACTTGTGAACATAAAACTCATCTGGATTAACCGAGCCTTGAACAACAGTTTCTCCAAGTCCGAAAGCAGATGTTATAAATACCACGTCATCAAATCCAGATTCAGTATCAAGTGTGAACATAACCCCGCTAGATCCAATGTCACTTCGAACCATTTGTTGGATACCAGCTGATAATGAAACCATTTCATGTTCAAAGCCTTGATGAACTCTATATGAGATAGCTCTATCGTTATAAAGGGAAGCATATACTTTGCGGATTGAATTTAAGATATTATCTATTCCGCTCACATTTAAATAGGTTTCTTGCTGACCAGCAAAAGACGCTTCAGGTAAGTCTTCGGCAGTGGCTGAAGAGCGAACTGCAAAGGTAACATCAGGGCCAAGCTGATCGGTAAGCTTTTGATAGCTATCAACAATAGATTGATGAAGACTATCGGGAAAAGGGGCCTTTTCGACCCATTGTCTTATTAATGAGCCAGTTTTAGTAAGCTCTTTAATATTCGTAACATCTAGGCTCGAGAGTAGCTTATTAATTTTATTTTTTAGATCAGAGTACTCTAAAAAAGATTCAAATGCATCTGCAGTTGTGGCAAAGCCACCTGGGACACGAACACCTTGAGAATTAAGGCCACTAATCATTTCACCAAGTGATGCATTCTTTCCACCAACTGTTTCAACGTCACCCATTCCGACATCTTTCAGCCAGACAATATTTTCAATCATTAGACCTCTTATTTGAATTAGATATATTAGGAAACGATGAGTAAGCAGCTATTTTTGACACAAAAAGTAATAATAGAGTTTTTCACCAAAAGTATAATTTTAATACATTAAAAACATGATGTACTAGACATTCTAATTTAGAACTCATTTTTAATCATATTGTGACAATGATAATATACCGCAGTTGAATATTTTTCCTATTTATTTGCCTTTATAGGGGCTTTTGAGATGTGGAATGATAAAAATAAAATGTATAATATTGGGCTAACAAATTTTTTTTCATAGGTTTTAAAATAATGGCTACACAACTCGAATTAGCAAATGCTATCCGCGCTTTGAGCATGGATGCTGTTCAAAAAGCAAACTCAGGACATCCAGGAGCTCCAATGGGGATGGCTGATATCGCTGAAGTGCTTTGGAATAAACACCTAAAATTCAATCCATCTAATTCAAATTGGTCAGATAGAGATCGTTTTGTATTGTCAAATGGCCATGGTTCAATGCTTATCTACTCATTATTGCACCTGACCGGGTTTGACCTTAGTATTGAAGATCTTAAGGATTTTCGTCAACTTCATTCCAAAACCCCTGGCCATCCTGAGTATGGTTATGCAGAAGGAGTTGAGACTACCACAGGGCCTTTAGGGCAAGGAATTACAAATGCAGTAGGCATGGCAATAGCCGAAAGAACATTGGCAGCTCAATTTAATAAACCTGGCCATTCTATTGTGGATCACCACACCTATGTTTTCATGGGAGATGGATGTCTAATGGAAGGCATATCTCACGAATCATGTGCAATGGCTGGAACACTTGGCCTTGGAAAATTAATTGCATTTTGGGACGACAATGATATCTCAATTGATGGACACATCGGTGACTGGATGGAAAAAGGTGTTCCCGGGCGTTTCAAATCCTACAACTGGCATGTAATAGCGGATGTAGACGGACATGATCCAGAAGCCATTAATGCGGCTATAGTTGAAGCTAAGGCGATGAATGATCGGCCTACTTTAATTTGCACTCGAACTGTTATTGGTTCTGGTTCTCCTAACTTAGCTGGCACTCATAATTGCCATGGAGCGCCTTTGGGCGAAGAAGAAATAGCAAAAACTAGGGAAAATATTGGATGGAATTATGAACCTTTTGAGATTCCTCAAGAGATTTACGATGGCTGGAATCATGAGACAGAAGGCTCAGCTGCTGAAGAAGAGTGGAATGAAAAGTTTAGAGCGTATAGCGCCTCTTTTCCAGATGAAGCAGCTGAATTTCAGCGTCGAATGAGTGGAAAATTGCCTGAGAACTTTACCTCAAAGATGGATGAGTATATTGCTCAAACCCAAAAAGATATGCCTAATATAGCCTCAAGAAAAGCATCTCAAAATGCAATTGAAGCTATGGGTCCAATAGTTCCTGAGTTGTTTGGAGGATCAGCAGATTTAACGGGCTCAAATTTAACTAATTGGTCTGGAAGCGTTGTTGTTAATTCTGAAAATGCAAACGGAAATTATATTTCTTGGGGTGTAAGAGAGTTTGGAATGGCGGTCATGATGAACGGCATGGTTTTGCATGGCGGTTTTAAGGTTTATGGCGCGACATTTTTGATGTTTATGGAGTATATGAGAAACGCATTGCGAATGGCAGCCATGATGAAAATTGGAACTATTTTTGTATATTCTCATGACTCAATAGGTCTTGGTGAAGATGGGCCAACACATCAAGCAGTTGAACAGATAGCAACTATGAGGGTAATTCCAAATTTTCAAACTTGGCGTGCCTGTGATGCCATAGAGTCGGCAGTATCCTGGAAAATTGCTATGCTTAGAGGTGATGCACCAACAGCCTTAATTTTTTCTAGACAAAATTTAACACCAATGGAAAGAACAAGCAAGCAGTTGAAAGATATTGAAAAAGGAGGCTATGTCATTTCAGATTGTACTGGAGAAGCTGAAATCATATTAATTGCATCGGGTTCAGAGGTCTCGCTGGCTATGGATTCTGCACAAGCTATGACTGGAAGAAAAGTTCGAGTAGTTTCAATGCCATCAACTAATGCGTTTGATGAGCAGAGTCAAGACTATAAAGACTCAGTTTTGACACCGGGCGTAAAAAGAGTTGCAATTGAGGCTGGTGTTGCTGAGTCCTGGTACAAATATGTTGGATTAGATGGAGGCATTGTTGCTATGAGTACCTATGGTGAGTCAGCACCTGCTGGAGAGCTATTTAAGCATTTTGGTTTTACTGTAGATAACGTTGTTTCTAGAGTTGATAGAGTTTTAAGTTAATTTTTTAGGAGTTTGAAATGACAATAAAAGTTGGAATTAATGGTTTTGGTCGAATCGGCAGAATGGTTTTCCGTGCAATTGATAAGGATTTTGATAATCTAGAGGTAGTTGGCGTAAATGACCTTCTAGACAATGATTACTTGTCTTATATGCTTAGATACGATTCGGTTCATGGAAGGTTCGGTAAGGACGTTACTGTTGAAGGTAATAATTTTGTAATTGATGGAAAAAAAATTCGCCTTACTGCTGAGCGCAACCCTGCTGACTTAAAATGGGGCGATATTGGCGCTGATCTTGTTATTGATTGTACTGGTTTTTTCTTGACCGAAGAGAGTTGCCAGGCACACATCGACGCAGGGGCAAAAAAAGTAATACAGTCTGCTCCCTCTAAGGACAGTACACCGATGTTTGTTTATGGCGTTAATCATGATGCGTATGCTGGTCAGTCAATAATTTCAGCAGCCTCATGCACAACAAACTGTTTGGCTCCTATTGCAAAAGTTCTTAATGATGAATGGGGCATCAAACGAGGATTAATGACAACAGTTCATGCTGCAACAGCAACTCAAAAAACTGTTGACGGACCCTCAATGAAAGATTGGCGTGGCGGACGTGGAATTTTGGAAAATATTATTCCTTCATCAACTGGAGCAGCTAAGGCAGTTGGCAAAGTGTTGCCTGAGTTAAATGGAAAACTGACCGGGATGGCATTTAGAATACCTACTTCTGATGTTTCGGTGGTAGATTTAACAGCTGAGCTAAATAGTTCGTCTGACTATGATGCAATTTGTGCAGCCATGAAATCTGCCTCTGAAGGTTCAATGAAAGGTGTTTTGGGTTATACAGATGAAAAGGTCGTTTCAACAGATTTTGTAGGCAGTTCCTGCGCTTCTACTTTTGATGCAGAGGCTGGAATGTCAATGGACGATACGTTCGTTAAAATGGTTTCATGGTACGATAATGAGTACAGCTATACATGCAATCTGCTACGTTTAGCTGGACATATTTCACAATAGTCTTGTTTCTTAGTTGGAGCATTTGATGAATTTACTTAAGATGACCGAGTTAGATTTAAATGGCAAGAGAGTTTTAATTAGACAAGATTTAAATGTTCCAATAAAAAATGGTGAAGTGACTAGTGACAAAAGAATCATTGCTTCACTGCCTACTATACTCCATGCGGTTAAAGCTGGAGCGAAGGTAATGATAACATCACACCTTGGTAGACCCAATGCAGGCGAGTTTGAAGAAAAATTTTCACTTCAACCTGTTGCTAATCATCTCTCAACATTATTAGGACAAAAAGTAAGACTTGAATCGAACTGGCTTGACGGCGTAGAAATGGAGTTTGGTGAAGTGGTTCTCTGCGAAAATGTGAGATTCAATGAGGGTGAAAAGGAAAACGATGAAGTTTTGTCAAAAAAAATGGCCTCCTTATGTGATGTCTGTGTCCAAGATGCTTTTGGAACCGCGCATAGGGCTCATGCCTCAACCTATGGAATAACTCAATTTGCACCAGTTTCCTGTGCAGGTCCACTGTTAGTTGGTGAAATAGAGGCACTTGGTAAAGCGCTTGATAACCCTAAGAGGCCAATGGTTGCTATTGTTGGTGGTTCAAAAGTCTCGACAAAATTAACAGTATTGGACGCACTTTCAAAGATTGTTGACCAACTTGTAGTTGGTGGTGGTATTGCAAATACATTTATTGCTGCACAAGGCAACAATGTCGGGCAATCACTCTGTGAACACGATCTTATTCCTACTGCCCAGGCCCTAATGCAGCATTGTGAAATACCTGTTCCTAGAGACGTTGTTTGTGGCAAAGAATTCTCAGAGTTTGCTAGTGCTGAGACTAAAAATGCAACTAGCGTTGCTTCAGATGACATGATTTTTGATATTGGCCCAAATTCAACAACTGAGCTTTGTGAGATTATGAAAAACGCTGGAACGATAGTATGGAATGGGCCTGTTGGCGTCTTCGAATTCGATCAGTTTGCTAAAGGAACGGAGCAATTAGCACTTGCTATAGCAGAGTCTGATGCTTTTTCAATTGCGGGAGGTGGGGATACTCTAGCTGCAGTTGATAAATTTAATATAGAAGATAAAATATCTTATATTTCAACTGGTGGGGGTGCTTTTTTGGAGTTTTTAGAAGGCAACAAATTACCAGTTGTTGAAATATTAGAAAAAAGATCTCTGGAGAAAGAATTATGAATAGACGAACTAAAATTTTAGCAACTCTCGGACCATCAACTGATGACCCAGGAGTATTAAAAGGAATCCTAGATGCAGGAGTAAATGTTGTTCGCATTAATTTTTCTCATGGCGAAGAGAAGGAGCATTTGAGCCGTGTTGTGGCAGTGAGAAACTATGCAAAAGAAAACGATACCTTTATCGGTATCTTAATGGATCTTCAAGGTCCAAAGATAAGAATTTCATCATTTAAAACGGAAAAGATAGAGCTTAAGAATGGCGATCAATTTACTCTTGACGCCGAACTTGGAGAAGATGAAGGCAGCCAAGATTCTGTGGGTTTAGCCTATAAAGGGCTTCCAAGTGATCTAAATAATGAAAACATTCTATTACTTGATGATGGAAAGATAATTCTGCAAGTTAAGCAAATAAAGGGACAAAAAATTATAACTCAGGTTATTCAAGGTGGAATACTTACGAATAATAAAGGAATTAATTTGCGCGGCGGCGGTTTAAGTGCCAGCGCTCTGACAGATAAAGATAAAAAAGATATCGTTACTGCTGCCAAGGCAGATGCAGATTACGTTGCAATCTCTTTTCCTGTAAATGTAGAAGATGTCCGAGAAACAAAAAGATTGTTGGCGGAAGCAGGCTCAAATGCGAGTGTTATTGCAAAAATTGAGAGAGCTGAGTCATTGCAGGAAGATGTCATTGCTGAAATAATTCAAGAATCTGCCGGCATCATGATAGCTCGTGGCGACTTAGGTGTTGAGATTGGAGATCCACAATTACCAGCCCAACAAAAACGTTTAATATCATTAGCTAGGTCTAATGATAGGTTTGTGATTACTGCAACGCAAATGCTTGAATCAATGATTACTAGCCCTATTCCGACTAGAGCTGAGGTTTTTGATGTAGCCAATGCTGTTCTAGATGGAACTGATGCTGTTATGCTCTCTGCTGAGACAGCAATAGGAAAACATCCTGTAAATGCCGTTAAAACTATGAGTGATGTATGTCTAGAAGCTGAAAAAAGTCGAAGAGCGAGCTTATCCCATCATAGACTTCACGAGCCCTTTGAAGAGATTGATTATACGATCGCTATGAGTGCCATGTATGCTGCAAATCATATTGGTGCAAAAGTTGTTGCAGCGCTGACTCAAACGGGAAAGACTGCTTTGGTGATGTCTAGAATTAGTTCAAATATCTCAATTTTTGCGATGTCAGATAATAATAAAACATTACAAAAAGTTACTTTATATAGAGGTGTTTATCCTTGTTATATGGAAAAAACTAGTATGGATGATTGGAATGATGTCAACACCCATGTGGTTGAAAATCTTCAAAGTAAATCTGCAGTTGAGAATGGTGACATAGCAATATTAACAAAAGGGATGCATAAAGATAAATCAGGAGGCACAAATCTGATAAAAATTCTGCGTGTTGGTGATGGAAATTATTAAATGAAAATAAAAGGGTGAGAATTATGGTAAATAATCAAGAAGAATTAAGACAAACAGCAAATCAACTTGCTGCTAGAGGCAAAGGGTTGCTTGCAGTAGATGAATCTACTCCAACAATTGGAAAGCGACTTGCAGGAATCAACGTTGAAAATACTGAAGAAAATCGTCAGGCATACCGAGGAATGCTTTTTACAACAGAAGGCCTTGGTCAATTTATCAGTGGTGTAATACTTTTTGAGGAAACGCTTTATCAAAACCATGCTGACGGTGAGGCAATGGTCTCTAAAATTAATAAGTTGGGAATTATTCCTGGCATTAAGGTTGACAAGGGACTTAGTCCATTGGCTGGGGCGCATGAAGTTGAAACTTGGTGTAAAGGACTGGAAGGCCTTGCTGAGAGAACTGCTGAATATTATAAGCAGGGAGCTCGCTTTGCTAAATGGCGTGCAGTTTTACAAATTACTTCTGATGGCTGCCCCTCTGACCTTGCAATTAAAGAAAATGCATGGGGCCTTGCGAGATATGCAAAAATTTGCCAAGAGTCAGGACTTGTTCCAATCATTGAGCCTGAAATTCTAATGGACGGTGATCACACTATTGAAAAAACTGCAGAAGTACAAGAAAAAGTTCTTGTAGAAGTCTATAAAGCTTGCTCTGAAAACAGTGTGTTTCTAGAGGGAACATTATTGAAACCTTCTATGACTGTATCTGGTGCAGATAACAAAAACAAAGCTGGCTCTGAAGAAGTTGCCAAGATGACCGTAAGAACGATGAATCGCTGTGTACCTGCTTCCGTTCCAGGCATTATGTTCTTGTCAGGAGGATTAACCGAAGAGGATGCCTCTGTTTATCTTAATACTATGAATAGCATAGAACATAAGAGCGCTACTAGTCTAACATTCTCATATGGAAGAGCTCTTCAACAATCTTGCTTGCAAGCCTGGAAAGGGACGGATATTGAAGCTGGTCAAAAAGCGCTATTTGCAAGATGTCAAGCTAATTCAGAAGCTTCTACAGGAGACTATGTTGCCGGTTCTCAGCCTTCATCTCAAGAAACTCTCTTTGAGGCAGGTTATAAGTACTAAAATTGCAATACATTGAGGCTTTGACTATATTTATTAAGTC
>Ga0209228_1001030_pt1 | contig 14076 bp, 17 predicted proteins | sample METZYME_3_150m_FD_187547 | JGI IMG/M metagenome (GOLD analysis project Ga0209228, IMG submission 187547) | Marine microbial communities from oxygen minimum zone in mesopelagic equatorial Pacific - METZYME_3_150m (SPAdes) (version 2) | ecosystem: Environmental > Aquatic > Marine > Oceanic...
GACTTCAACTTCTTACTAATTTTGTAAGTTGGACTTAATAATAAATTAGAAAAAGCTTTATCTTTAGGTAATTAATTTTTTAAAAGATTCTTTAAAGACCTTAGATAGTGTTCAAGATCCATTGGCTTAGCGTATTTTTGTGAATTAAATATCATTTCCGCTATGTGATCCATCATTATGTGCTCAACTTGATGAGCATCTTTAACTTTTTTTAGTAGATCATTATATATTTTCTTAATACCTTTTGGTTGGCCTAGACTAAGTTGATCTTGTAATGATAAATGGAGATTAATATGTAGAAATGGATTGGTTTTCCCTTGTTCAGGAAAAAATTCAGTATCTATGTTTTTTATAATATCTTGATACTCAGGATGATTTTCTATTATCTTTGCTAATTGCTCTTCAAGGGGATCTAGCAAATAATTAGAATTATATTTTTCCCAAGCTTCGGCTAAAAATTTTCGTTGCTTGGATCTATCTGTTGAGAACACTTAATAGAATTTAGATGTTTTTCTCTTCATACTCGCACAAATCGAGCAATGTACAATCATTACAATACGGTGATCTTGCTTTACAGACATATCTGCCATGAAGAATCATCAGGTGATGGGCGGGTACTTTAAATTCATCTGGAATAAATTTAATTAATTTTTTTTCCACCTCGAGGACAGTTTTACCTGAAGCAATAGCTGTTCTATTGGCTACTCTATAGATGTGAGTATCAACAGCAATAGTGGGTTGTCCAAAAGCAGTATTAAGAACTACATTAGCAGTTTTTCTTCCCACACCTGGAAGAGCTTCTAATTCTTTTCTTGTTTCAGGTACTTCGGAATTGTATTTATCAATCAGAATTCTACAAGTTTGAATAATATGTTTTGCTTTTGAGTTAAATAGCCCGATTGATTTGATTGTATCTCTTAGCTTAGTTTCTCCAAGTTCAAAAATTGTCTCAGGAGTATTTGCAAGAGGGAATAAGATGTCGGTTACCTGATTGACACTTTTGTCTGTAGCTTGAGCAGATAAAGTAACAGCTACTAGCAATTCGAATGAGGTTGAATAGCTTAGTTCAGTTGTTGGATTTGGTATTTTTTTTAAAAGTCTACCAAACATTTCACTTCTTGTTTCTGCGTTCATTTGAACCTTTTTTGATTTAACTATGGGTCAAATATTATACTTAATTTTTAAGTATTTATCAATAACTGGGCATCCATCTAAAGAAATGAACTTGCATAATCTTCGAGTTCTTTCCAAAGATTTTCTCTTTCAGGATGGCTTTCTTTGAGATGATTTAAGCTTCTTTCAAAGCTATCAATCGATAAGAATCCATTTGCGCCATTTTGAATTCTAGATTGAACAATTTCAAACCACTCCTCTTGTTCAAAATCATTAAGTAATTGAGGATAATTTCTCGCTTTAAAGTTAAGAAATAATTTAGATAAACGGCTATCTTCAAAATTAGAATTAAATTGGCCAATTTCATCAACTGAAAGGCTTTGAATTTTTTCACACAAGGCTTTATCCTTGTTACTTATAAAGCCGTCATATAGAGACTGATCAACATCGTTACTAGGTTGCCTTTCTGAATCATTTTTATAAATAGATTGAACTTTTTGTTCTATTTCTCTTATATTATTTTGAATATATTGCAAATTTTTTAAGCAGCGTTCCATGTCAATACGAAACTTATCAATCAGGATTGGAGAAAGCTTGAAATTATCTCGATTTGGACTGCAAACAAACATAGGGCTTTTATTAAAAATAAGTTCATTAAGCTCAAGTTTTTCCAGTCCTTTTGGTAAATCTGCCTTTCTGGTAAATGTAAGTTTTTTTAAATCTTCGACTTCAAGTTCTAGAAGAATTTCTGGGTCTTGATTAAGATTAATAACAATTGCACGATCTGAGTATTCAGGGTGATAACAAATTGCAGTCACAAGCCTTGTAAATGATGATTTATATCCAAAGCTTGAGGATGTCAAGAGTATTGGATGATTGAGTTTTACAAGACTCCCAACTTCTTTTTTATTATTAAGACTTAATGCGTAATCAAAAAATTTTGGTTGTGTTTTTTTAATTATTGATGCAATACCAATTGTCGCTCTTACATCTGCCATAGCATCATGAGCATTACTATGCTCAATATTATTTGCAGGCGCAAGATTATCAAGCTTAAAAATAGGCCTATTGTTTTCATTTTTAACCCAATTAAGGCTTTCATCTTCTTTATGGGCATAGCAGAATCTTGCTACATTGAGGATGTCCCATCTTGAATTACCATTCTGCCAATGCCATGAGTAGGGGTCTAAGAAATTTCTGAAAAGAGTATGTCTTGTATGCTCATCGTCAAAAGCTATTGAGTTGTAACCGACAATACAGGTTTCAGGAATAGAGAACTCATCATGAATTTTTTTTATAAACTCATGCTCTATAAATCCCTTTTTTTCACATAGTTGAGGGCTGATTCCCGTTACAGCACAAGCTTCAGGGGCAGGTAGGCAATCATGAGTTGGTTTACAATAAAACATATGCTCATCTAGAATATTAAGATTTTCATCTGTTCTAATTCCAGCAAATTGAGCAATTCTTTGCACTTTTGGAGAGAGACCAAAAGTTTCAAAGTCGTACCAGTAGAATGTTTTCATAAAGCCTAATTTTTCTATAAATTATATATGGATTGACTTCATTAAAACAGAGGTGATTTATCTGAGAACATTATAAACAGTTAGACAGGCAGTATCATAAGTCCTATAAATAATAAGAAATTTAATTACTAAACTGAAAGTTTTAAGAATTTAAAACCGATGCAGCAGTTTAGTCTAGGGATTAATATGTAAAACCCAGCAAAAAACTGGGTTTATATTTTTTAAATTATTTTGGTACTACGTTTGCTGCTTGAGGGCCTTTGGCGCCATCTTCAAGCTCAAACTCAACTTCTTGACCTTCTTCAAGAGTTTTGTAACCTTCGCTTTGAATTGCTCTGAAGTGAACGAATACATCATCACCACTTTCTTGCTCAATAAAACCGAAACCTTTCTTTGCGTCAAACCATTTAACGCGACCTGTAGTTGTAGACATGCAGTCTCCTAAAAAAAAATAAAACATGGAAAAGATGCAACCAACTCAAATCACTGTGAAACCGTCTTACTATGAAGCAACAACACAACATCAAAATCAGCTGAATATTAACCAGCAAGGTCAATTTTAACCTAAAAAACTAATAATATTTATTTATTTAGTGAGCTCTGAAAGAAGCCTATTTTCTTGATTTTCCTCTTGAGAATTTTTTGTCTCTGTTTGCTTTTGGTTTGACTCTTCTGCGTTTCTTAGATGGGTTTCTTTTGAAATTACTGGTTGATTCTCGTTGAGATGATTTGTTGTTTTGTTCAGTTAGCTCCTCCATGTTGAGTTTTTTGTCAAAAACTCTAGTATTCTTGAGTATTTGAAGAGTTTCCTTTGGCATCTCATCTGGCAAGTCTACAGTTGTAAAATCTTGATAGATTTGAATGGCGCCAATAAATGAACTGCTAATTTCAGCTTCATTTGCAATGGCTCCTAAAATGTTTCCTGGCTTAATATTATCCTTTCGACCAAGTGATATTTTATATCTTCTCATTTGGATGGAAGGATTGTCCTTTAATGGATCTGCTTGAATTGAAATTGATATATTATTTTTACTTTTGGAGTCTAATTTAGGCTGAAGAATTTCTTTTTCACTTAGTAACAAAGGTTCAGTACCCTGTGCCATTAAAGCCAGTGATGATGCAATTTTGAATAAATCTATTTCATTTTCTTTCTGATAGCCCAAAATAAGATCTTCAAAAATAGATAGGTCTTGATTCTCGAGAGTGTTAGTAATTCTTTGTTTAAAGTTGACCACCCTTTGTTCATTGATAATTTTTGCGGATGGGAGCATCATTGGCTCTATAGGCTGTCGAGTAATTCTTTCAATCGTTTTAAGCATTCTTCTTTCACGCGGAGCTACAAAAAGGATTGCTTTGCCGTCCCTTCCAGCTCGACCTGTTCTTCCAATTCTATGAACATAGGATTCTGGATCTTGAGGAATATCGTAATTTATAACATGAGATATGCGATCCACATCTAGACCTCTTGCCGCAACGTCAGTTGCAATCAAAATGTCAATTTTTCCATTCTTAAGATGCTGAATTATTCGCTCTCTGTGATTTTGAGCTATATCTCCATTAATTGCTTCTGCAGTGAAGCCTCTAGCTGAGAGTTTTTCTGCTAAGTCGATAGTGGCCGTTTTGGTTCTTACAAAAATTAGAAGAGCATCAAAAGGCTCAACTTCTAAAATACGAGTTAATGCATCAAGTTTATGAACACCACCAACAAGCCAATATCTTTGACTGATTGTCATTGCTGTAGCAGTCTTTGTTTTTACTTTAACTATTTTTGGATTATCTAAAAATTTTTCAGCAACTCGCTTAATAACATCTGGCATTGTTGCCGAAAACAAAGCTATTTGGCGCTGCTCAGGAAGTTTTTCCATGACCCATTTGACATCATCAATAAAGCCCATTTTTAACATTTCATCTGCTTCATCTAAGACTAGAGCCTTAAGTGAGTTTAGTTTGAGGGTCCCCCTTTTTAAATGATCCATTACTCTTCCGGGCGTACCAACTACCGCATGAACGCCCCTTTTGAGAGGCCTTAATTGGATGTCATATGATTGACCTCCGTAGATAGGTAAAACATGAAAGCCTTTTATATGTCTTGAGTAAGTTTGAATGGCCTCAGATACTTGAATAGCAAGCTCACGAGTTGGGGCTAATACCAAAAGCTGAACTTGATTATTTTTTATATCTACTCTGTCAATTAAAGGGAGTGAAAATGCTGCTGTTTTGCCTGTCCCGGTTTGAGCTTGACCAATAACATCATGACCATTAAGTAAGTGCGAAATACATTGCTCTTGAATGGCAGACGGCGTTTCATATCCAACGTCATCAAGTGCTTGAATTATTTCTTTTGACAGATCAAAACTATTAAATGTAATGCTTGATGCATTTTCAGACATGTTTTAGAAGGGGAAATGAGAAAAAGGGGAGCATTATACCTTTATTTGGCACCATGCATTTAAACGACATCAATCCATTTGAAATTTATTAAGGAATGTCTTTAGTCAAACCACTTAATAGAGCATCCCATTGAAGGAATTTGGTCAATAGGGCCGTTGCCAGAGATTGCAATTTCTTTCATTGCTTCAAATAATTCTCGCTTTGCACCATCAATTGACTCTTTTCGAGACTCATCTAATCTTCCTCGGTATTGAAGGCCAAGTTTTTTGTTGTATCCAAAAAAATCAGGAGTACACACTGCACCATAGGCCTTTGCAACCTCTTGAGTTTCATCAATAAGATAAGGAAATGGAAAGTCGAGGTCCAATGCAATTTTTTTCATATTTTCAAATGAGTCTTCTTCGTACTCATTTGAATCATTTGACATAATTCCAACACTATTTATCCCAAGATTTTTTAATTCTTTTGTATCTCTAATGATTCTATCAATTATTGATTTCACATAAGGGCAGTGGTTACAAATAAACATAATTAGTAATCCATTTGTTCCATGAAGTGAATTCAGATCATAGTATTTTTCATCAACTCCCTTAAGTTTGAAATCAATTGCTGGGAGATCGAACTCGCAAATTGGGCTTTCTGTTCTTACCATAATAAAATTAATAATAAATTAATCATGATTTTAATATAGTTTGAATAATATGCCCAGCCATCATTAATCCAAAAAGATTAGGCATATATGATATAGCGCCATTGACCGCTCTTGGTCTTCCTGGCGGTGAAAACTCTGTTTCAGTAATTGCTTCATGTGAGAGCGCTTTAATTTGAAGTTCTTTAGAGTGAACTACCGGAAACTTTAATGATGCATGCTTATTTCTGAGTTGTCTTCTAAGTTCACGAGCTAGCCCACAGTATTCTGTTTTATCCATTCTTGAGATTGTAACTTTGGTTGGGTCTAATCTGCCTCCAGCACCCATACTTGAAATTATTGGTTTTTTAAATCGATTACAAGCGTCAATTAAATTTGTTTTACAGGCGATTGCATCAATGCAATCGGCAACAAAATTATAATCCTCTTCATTCGCTATTTCTTCGGCTTTTTTACTATCGATAAAAAGGTTTTTTTCATTAATTACAGTGTCAGGATTTATGTCTCTAAGTCTTTCTGATAATACTTTAACCTTTGATTTGCCTAAAGTTGAATGCAGAGCAATAAGCTGACGATTAAGGTCGGTTTTTGCTACAGTATCAAAATCAATAAGGGTTAATTCCCCAATTCCAGCTCTGCAAAGTGATTCAGCGCAAGCTCCGCCAACACCTCCAAGGCCAGCAATGACAACATGTGATTCTGCTAATTGAGACAAACCGAGCTGTCCAACTAGTATTTCTGTTCGAGCACAACTTCCAGCCATTAGCTTATCTTAAAGATATTGTAAGTATTTTGATCGCATTGTTCGATCACCTGATCAACACTAATTTTTTTTATTCTAGCAACTCTTTCAGCAACTTGAATTAATTCATCAGGATTGTTTCTATCGTCTGTTTCAATGACTATGGACTCAATAGGTAAGAAATTGACGATATCGTGTAATTTGTATGCGTGAGGGTTGGTGAGTGAGGCTCCAAATCCGAAAGAAAAATTAATTTTTAATAAATTTTCAGCTTGTTGAAGGCTTCCCGAAAAGGCATGAATTACTCCTCTAGACTTTGAGTATGATTTAAGTAAGTCAGTCACATCTTCTGTGGCATGGACTGAATGAATGATTAATGGCAAGTCAAATCGAGTAGCTAAAGCGACCTGTTCATCAAAAAAGAATCTTTGAGTGTTTTGGTCTTTAACTTTGGCATAATCTAGTCCACATTCACCAACAGCAATTGGCCTTTCTTCTTCGATTCGTACTTCAAGATCATATAAGTCGATCATTTGATGGTCTTCAACAAACCATGGGTGAATCCCGAGAGCAAAATAACTGTTTTTATTTGATTGACAGCATGCAATCACGCTATCCCAATTATCTTTGCCAGTTGAGGGGACAATGACTCCGGTTGTTGAATTTGAGGGAGATTTAACATTATCAAAATCTAAGTGTATATGTGAGTTAAGCATTACTACCTTTGTCTTCTAGTGGATAATATAATATAAATTTTTTTGTCTAAATTAAATGCAATTTTTTTCTAAGAAAATTTCGCAAGTTAATCTAATATTGTTTGTTGGAGCCTTTCTAACAATCACAGGTAATTTTACATTTTTCGAAAAAACATTGCAGGTTTATCCATTTTCTGAAAACTGGCTATTTCTCGCTTCTTTGTTTTTATTCTTGTTTACATTTCATGCCGCAATTTTGCTGATTGTCTGTTATAGGTGGACTATTAAGCCAATTTTGATCTTCCTTCTGCTTGTCTCATCAGTCTTAACCTATAGCACTAATAATTATGGAATAGTTTTTGACCATAATATGATTACAAATACCTTTGAAACTGATACCAGTGAATTCAGTGATCTAATTAGTATTCAGTCAATTCTGTATTTCTCTCTCTTGGGTCTGTTGCCATCTTATTTTGTATGGAAGGTTAAAATTATAAATTTCTCCCTAAAGCGTCAGCTATGGCAAAGATTAAAAGTTTTTTTGACTTTGATTGTTGTCTTTATAGTTGTCGTATTGTCCTTTTCAAAGTATTACACTTCTTTTGCTAGAGAAAATAGAGATTTAAGGTTGTATATTACTCCGACTTATTTTCTTTATTCTTCAGTTAAATATATTGACTCACAAATTGAAACTTCAGCAAAGCCATTCAAGGTTATTGGTCTTGATGCTACTATAAATAAGAGGTCCGATAACAGGCGCTTAGTAATATTTGTCATTGGAGAGGCTGCTCGAAGAGACCATATGTCGATAAATGGTTACGACCTTAAAACTAATCCAAATTTAGAGAAGGAAGATATTATTTCTTTTAAAGAAATGACTTCATGTGGAACTGACACCGCTTTATCTGTCCCATGCATGTTCTCTTTGCTGGGCCGAGATAGTTATTCTCATTCAAAAGGGAAAAATATGAGTAATGTGCTTGACCTAGTTAGTCATGCAGGTGCAAGCGTTCTTTGGTTGGAGAATAATTCCAGTTCGAAAAGTGTTGCTGATCGCGTTGAATTTAGGGATTATCGTACCTCAATAATTAATCCTATTTGTAATCCAGAATGCCGAGATGAAGGGATGTTAATTAATCTTCAAAATTATATTGATCAGCAAAACGGTAAAGATGTTTTAATTGTTTTGCATACCATGGGAAGTCATGGGCCAGCATATTACAAAAGATATCCTGAGAATTTTGAAGTATTTAAGCCGATTTGTAAAACAAACCAGTTGAATGAATGTACAGACACTGAGATTAGAAATGCTTATGACAATACAATTCTTTATACGGATTATGTCCTTTCTCAAGTGATTGAACTTCTTAAAAGAAATTCTCAAGTTTCTGATGCTGCAATGTTTTACGTTAGCGATCATGGGGAGTCACTAGGAGAGGGCGGTCTATATCTGCATGGCATGCCTTATTTTATGGCGCCAGATGAGCAGATTGATGTTGCAGCATTTATGTGGCTTGATGATTCTATGTCTAGAGTATTTGACAAAAATATTATTAAAGAAAATGCGAAGTTACCTCAAACTCAAGATAGCCTTTTTCATACCTTGTTGGGCTTAATGGATGTTGAAACTGAACTGTATGAAAAAGACCTTGATTTGACTGTTAAATAGCGCTTTATCCACATCAATTAGAATTCTAGATATTTCATATATTTGCCATATGAAAACTTACATTAGGAATAAAAAGTGATTATAATAGTGCGCTTGTTCTAAACTGACAAAGATAAAAGGGTTATGAAAACATTTAGTGCGAAAGCTGATGAGGTAAAAAGAGACTGGTTTTTAGTTGATGCAGATGGCAAGACACTCGGTCGTTTGGCGACTGAAGTTGCATCTCGTCTTCGTGGTAAGCATAAGCCAGAATATACGCCTCATGTTGATACTGGAGATTATATTGTGATTGTTAATGCAGCTAAAGTAGCTGTGACTGGAAACAAATATAATGACAAAATGTATCACCACCACACTGGATATGTTGGTAATTTAAAGTCAGTCCCTTTTAATGAGTTGCTTGCTAAGAAGCCTGAAGAAGTCATTCAGAAAGCAGTGAAAGGAATGCTTCCTAAAGGGCCTTTAGGTAGAGAAATGGCAAGAAAAATGAAGGTTTTTGCTGGTGGAGAACATACTCATGCTGCGCAACAACCACAACTATTAGATATTTAAGGCATATTAATATGGCAGACAAAGAAGTTTTTTACGCAACTGGAAGAAGAAAAACATCAGTTGCTCGAGTTTATATGACAAAAGGCAAAGGTGTTTTTACTGTCAACAAAAAGCCAATGGATGAGTATTTTGGTAGAGAGACATCCTCGATGATCATCAATCAGCCTTTAGATGTTGTTGAGATGCATAAAAAATTTGATTTCAATATCATGGTTAAAGGTGGCGGTGATACTGGCCAAGCTGGCGCAATCAGACTTGGAGTGACTAGAGCATTGATGGCATATGATGAAGCCACTCGTTCAGATCTCAGAAGTGCTGGTCTTGTAACTCGTGATGCACGTGTTGTTGAGCGTAAAAAGGTTGGCAAGAAGAAGGCACGTAAGAGTGAGCAGTATTCCAAACGTTAATTCTGAAGATAAAATTAATTCAAAAAAACCCGCCTATAGCGGGTTTTTTATTTTCAATAAAAAACTACTCTTAGTTCAAAAAATCATGTCTTTCTAATTGATTAAAGTTAATTAGTGATTTAATCGAATCAATATATTCATCGCCTGGGAAAGCATAATTTCCTAGACCTTCAGCTAAAACTATTCCCGTAATTGCTTCAAGGTTTTCACGCTGATTTTTTCTAATTTGACGAAGATCCTTATAGGCATAGCTTCGATTAATATTTAATACATAATAGTCGATACAATCTTCTAATGAATTAAAGCGTGCCACTTCATGGGTCGCAGTTTCTTCTCTTTCTTTAGGGACGACTCCACAACCTTTAGAGAAGCACCATATGCCAAAATAATTATTGTACTCTTTGGCAAATCTTGATCTTCCCCAGTTTGATTCATTGGCTGCCTGGGCAAGAACGAGCGAAGGAGGAAGAATATCAATTACTTTAAGTAATTCTTCTTTTGAAATTGAAGTCTTGATACGGTATTTATTGGCTAAATCGTTGAGCTGCTTGTTGCTTAGTTCATCATTAGAAATAGCATTTCTTAATTCAAGTATCTCTGCATTTTTTTTATGAATTGCTGGTAGTAGATAATTGAAAAATACTTCTTTTCTGACTATAGTACTTTCAATAGAGTCAAAGCTAGGTTTAAACGATGAAAGAGAGGCTGAAGACACAAGAGAGCTCATTGTAAAGAGCATCAATAAAAGGAAAAGAGTTTTTAGATTTTTATTGATATTTCTATATTTATTGACCATTTTATAATCAACTAACTATTGAAATTTCTGCTTATTATCCACAAAAAAAAGGTATGTTTTACCTATTTTTAAATTTAATTTGCAAATCCAATTATATAACAATTAGGTTTAAATAGAACCTTAAAAATTACTCATCGATGGGTTTTCTTAAAAGGAGTTCAGTGACAGCCTCTTTTGGAGTTATGTTGCCCTCAGTAACTTGAAAGACATGTTCGCATATGGGCATTTCTATTTGATATTTATTGGCTATCTTTAGGATTAGTTTTAACGCTTTGTAGCCTTCCACAGTGGCATTAATATTCTTGAGGGCAATATCTGATGAGACATTATTGGCGAGTTCTTTTCCAAAGCGTCGGTTTCTTGATAAGTCATCCGAGCAGGTAAGGACTAGGTCGCCCAGTCCAGAAAGCCCCTGAAAGGTCAATTTATTTGCACCCAAGGCAACGCCAAGTCTAGTCATTTCAGCTAGGCCTCTGGTTATTAAAGCAGCTTGGGTATTGGCTCCAAAACCAAGTCCATTTACAATCCCCGCAGCTATCGCAATAACATTTTTAACTGATCCTCCAACCTGTACTCCGACAATATCTGAATTTGTATATGCACGAAGTGTTCTTGTTTGGATGATATTAGACCAAAATTCTCTGGTATTTTTGTCTGGTGATGCTACAACAATGGCTGCTGGTTTTTTTTCAACAATTTCAGCTGCAAAAGTGGGCCCAGATATAACGCAAGGATGATGGCTAGGAATTTGTTGATTGAAAGTTTCATGGAGTAGGCTTCCACTGTCTGGATCAAATCCTTTAGTTACCCATGCTAGAGGAATTTCATTTATGTCATCTTTTATTCTTTTGAGCACACTAGAGAATGAAGAGCTTGGAGTAGCAATAAGAACAGCCGTTGATTTATTGATTACCTGATAGCTTGGACTTATCTTAATGTTCTGACTGAATGGCTTAGAGAGTGCTGGATGCTGATTGCCAATACTTTCAGCATTCTCTTGATCTTCCGAGATTAGATAAATATTATCAAATTTATCATTTAGAGCAATCGCAAGTGCGCTTCCCCATGCGCCTGCTCCAATGATTGTAAGGGAGTTGCTCATCGTGTTTATTTTTGTATAGGAAGTTCAGCTTTTAGCCATGCATTAAAACCGCCTTTAAGGCTATAAACTTTTTGAAAATCACTTTTAGAAAGACTATCAGCAATTCGATCAGATCTAGTCCCATTTTTACAATACACGAGAATATTTTTTGATTTATCGAGCGAGTCAATCTTTTTTTTGACCTGACCCATTGGGATATTAAGATCATTGGTAATAAATCCTACAGTTCGTTCTTTCTCCTCTCTAACATCTAGAATAGTGAGTTTATCATCGTCCATTAGAGATACCGCGCCATTCGTGTCAACAACTTGATACTTCCTGTACTTCTCACTGTAAATATTTACTATGAGTAATATGATTAGAGCAAATAATGTCCCTGTTAGTAATAGCTCGCCTTGTAAAAATTGAATAAATTCCATAATTATTTGTTGTCCTGTAAAAAAGTATCTAGCATTTGGTGTCCATGCTCAGTAAGAATTGATTCTGGGTGGAATTGTACGCCTTCAATAGGATAAGTTTTATGGCTAACTCCCATAATTTCTTCAATTTCTCCAGATTCAGTATTAGTCCATGCAGTGACCTCAAAGCAATCTGGCAAAGATTCTTTTTCAGCCACTAAGGAGTGATAGCGAGTTGCATTTAGAGGATTCTTTAGGCCTTTAAAAACACTTTTAGAGGTGTGATGAACAGGGGAGACTTTTCCATGCATAATTTTTTGTGCGCCAATAATATTCCCTCCAAAGGATTGCACTATTGCTTGAAAACCTAAGCAAACACCCAATATTGGAAATTTACCAGCCAATTTTTCTATTAAATCTAATGAAATTCCAGCTTCATTTGGAGTACAAGGACCTGGTGAAATAACAATGTAATTAGGATTTAAATTTTGTATCTCTTTAACTGAAATTTGATCATTTCTGTGAACAACCACTTCTTGACCTAGCTCACCAAAATATTGAACTAAGTTATAAGTAAATGAGTCATAGTTGTCGATCATTAGTAACATATTGAACCTTGTTTGAAGGCGAAAATAACTTAGTTTATTTTACAGATAAAAAAGAAACAAAGTTAAGGCACTGAAAGAAGCAACTGGTGTCATTAAAGCCACAATCACGGAGGCGTTTTAGATGTTCTTCTTCTGTCTCAGTAATAAGTACATTTTCAATCGCTTGGCGTTTGTTCGCAATTTCTAGTTCGCTATATCCATTCTCTCTCTTAAAGTCCATATGGAGCTTTGTAATTTGATTTTGAATCTGTTTGTTCTCGAAGTGTATTTTTTCACTTATTATTAAAACTCCACCAGGGTTTAGACCATCATAGATTTTTTTTATGAGATTTGAGCGAAGTTCGACACCGATAAATTGAAGTGTCAAATTAAGAACAACAATTGATGCGTTTTGAATATTAATTTGGTTAATATCTGCACAGATTGCTTGCAAATTATTAACTTTATTGTTTAGATTTTTTTTACATTGATTAACCATATCTTCTGAGTTATCAATGGCAAAAAATTGATTATTTTTGTGCTTATTATTAAGGGCAATTGAAAGTGAAATGGCACCAGTGGAAGACCCAAGGTCATAATAGTTTGTATTTTCTTGACCATACATTCTGGCAATCAGGCCAATCATTTGAATCATTGAATCGTATCCAGGTACTGACCTTCTAACCATATCATCAAAAACTTTAACAACATTTGCATCAAAACGGAAGTCAGTAATGTCAATTTGATTGTCGAATAACTGATCACGCATACAATGACTCCAAAAAGATCTCTGAAACAAGTAAATTAGTCTCTCCTATGGTAAATGTTGAGCGCCTAGCCCATGAGTTCTTATAGCTTCCTACCTCTAAATGGCCGCGTTTAATTTTAGGGTCATCGAACAAAATTTCACCTAAGGGTCGAGATCCTATTGTTAAGATATCTCTTGTATCCTCTGTTAATGGGATTAATGAGCGTGCATTTACTACAGGTTTTTGATGTCCTAGAAGTTCAACTTCTCTAACAATGATAGTTTGGTTTTTCGACGATCCAAGCAACTCTAATTCACACTCATATGGGTTATTTTGCTTTTGCGAAATTACGTTAACTTTGAAGTCTTTATATTTTTCTTTTAGTTTGTAGGTTAAAGACTTGTTATCCAATAACCAAATACTAACGTGCGCTGGTATTTGTTCTTGAGGATCAAAAATTCGCCAATTAAATTTATCTGGATTAAACATAAGCGGTGTATTTTACAAGAATCTAAGTTTTTTATAAATTCTAAAATGATTATGCATCAAAATAGTGGGTTTTTTCGTCATCTATCCATCGACTAATCATAGCATTTTGACTATCTTCACTTGCCTCTAGCATTTTTGATGAATAGTAACCTGCTTCTTTAAGGAGGTATGCATCTCTAACAATATTAGCAATTTTCATTGAAGCTATGCC
>Ga0209228_1001031_pt1 | contig 14066 bp, 8 predicted proteins | sample METZYME_3_150m_FD_187547 | JGI IMG/M metagenome (GOLD analysis project Ga0209228, IMG submission 187547) | Marine microbial communities from oxygen minimum zone in mesopelagic equatorial Pacific - METZYME_3_150m (SPAdes) (version 2) | ecosystem: Environmental > Aquatic > Marine > Oceanic | place...
TTTGTCGAGTATGGCATACCCCATATTGACCTCACTAGGGCTTTCGACTGGTAATAAGGCGCTATCAGGACAAGCAGAAATACAAGGAAGATCATCGCACATTACGCAGGGTGTTTTGATTGGGTCAATGTATGGTGTTCCCATTACAAGGAACCCGAACTTTTTCGGTGCCTTAACTATTGCATCTTTTGGGCAAGCATGGATGCATTTGTCGCATCGAGTACAGTTTTGTAAGAACTGCCGTTCTGTGATTGCTCCAGGTGGGCGAAGGAGTGGGACCCTTTTGGTGAACTTGTCTACTGTGTCATTAATTTTTTCGATTTTATTTTGAACTGTTTCTACCGCAGGTTTTGCAAAAAAATGCACACCTTGTTTGATTAATCCACGACGATCGTATTCAGGATCAACATCATCTTCTTCGACAATTTCTGTGATCTCTTCTGGCGTTTGATTTAAATTTTCTGCGATTTCTGAGTGATCAGTTTTTTCAGGAATTATTAAATCATCTTGCGTTGAACTTATTGAGACATGTTCCGGCTCTTCTGTTTTAGAGTTAGAGCTAAAACGAGAGATAAGACGTTTAAAAAAACCTTTTTTGGATGAGCGATGGTCACTTTCGAGGTTAACGACTGGTTTCTCAGAACTTTCACTTGGTTTTAAGGGGTTATCTTCTTCGGTTTCCTCGGTCGGTTTTACATCAAGTTCAGCTTCGGTTTCCTCGATCGGTTTTACATCAAGTTCAGCAGCGGATTTCATGAAATTGCCAAAAGAAAAAAGGTCGCGCCGCGACAATTGTTTTTCTTCTTCTGGCAACTGTGGTTTTGGTGTGATGGCTTGTCTGTCAAGACTCAGCGGGCTAATTTCAGGTGAGGAGTCATCTCCTCGCTGATCTTGGCTAATGACATCCATACCCGGCGCACGCTTTTGGGGGATTTTTTTATTTTTGAATGTTTTTTTTGCTAGGCGATACCGAAAGTCCATGACTTAGTTAACGGGCCTATTTATAGTTTGCGAGTAGACTGAGATGATTATTTCCATCCAAATTCTTCGGCGATAAATTTATAGTCATGCCAGTTTTGAGCGTTAGAGTTTTCCAGCATATACTCGTCGGTTGCTAGAACCAACGGATGTCCTTTGTTAACGAATGATTGAACTGATGGAAAACGAAGCATAAAAATGGTTACAGCAATACGGCCCAAATCAATAATCTCTTGTTGTTGCTGTATTTTTTTCAACATGTCATCAGCATTTTCGTTTGTGACAGTTTGAAAAATATCGGCGGTTTCCTGTTCTAACTCTGGATGTTCATCGCAAATGCAGGCAGCCTCCATTTGCAATTCCAAAATGCGTTTATAGTCCTCTAAATCGAATTCGCCGTCCATTTTTCCTTCGTCCCAGCCGGACCCCTCTAAGCTACGATCATTGGCGGCATCTTTACGGTCAGCGGTTTCACAGAATGTTAAGTTTGCTTCATCAAGTATTGTTTTGACTATAATTTCTTTACTAGGTTGCTGAGGTGACATGATATTTAATAATCTCCTGAAAACTATAACCCGACTCTCATTACAAATGAAGATCTAGATTAGGTTTTTTATTCAGCTTTTTAAGAAAACTAAAAGTGTAGAATAATTTTATCATCAAGATGGGTGGAATTGCATAAAAATTAATTATAACCTTTTCACGGAAACACAGGTTTTTTTTGCCTTTATCTGTTCTTTGATGTTTAATGATTATACTCATAGTTTTAAAAATATAATAATTGTCGAACGGTTATTCTGTTTCGCAATCACGATAAGATATTAAACTTATGAAAAAGGTTTTACTACTATTTCCTCCAGAGTGGGTTCCTACTGCTCCCTATCTAGCGTTACCAAGCCTTACTTCTGTTCTCCGTGAAAATGGTGTTGAGGTTGTGCAAAAAGATATCAACGTGGAAATGTATGACCATATATTTTCACGTGAATTTCTTCTGTTTGTTAAAGGTCGTATCGATCAACGCCTGCGTGATCTTAGGGAAAAACAGAGGATGGGGGAGATAACTAGAGAAGAAAGAGATATCAAGGGGATGCTTAAAGAATATAGTTTTGTTGATCTTGAGCATCACATTAAGGAAGTTGAGAGAGCTAAGGAAATTATGCGTGGACCCGAATTTTACGATGTGTCTAAGGCCGAGTGGTCCCTTAATGCTTTCCGAGAAGTTATGAGCTATGTTTCTGCCGCATATCACCCAGCAGATATTCAGTTCTATCCAGTTGAGAGCAATCTTAATATTTATCGCCCCTGGGTTTCGGGTGATTTATTAAAGGCACCCCATGACGACACCGTCAATGTATACGCCGATATTTGTAGACAATTGGTTTTTCGAGCAATTGAAGAGGAAAAACCTGATTTAGTTGGTATTTCAATAGGAACTCCCGTTCAACTTATGTCGGGGATAACATTTTCTACTCTGATTAAAGAAAAGTTTCCGGAGATTCATGTGACAGTCGGTGGCAATATAATCACCCGATTACGTGATGAATTTCAGAAGAAAGAAGAGTTTTTCGGGACGGCATTCGACTCAATAATTTTTTATGAAGGTGAACACCCGATTGTTTGGCTAACGGAGGCTCTTGATGGTAAGCGTAGAATGGAAGACGTTCCTAATCTAATTTACCGGGAAGAAAATGGAAATATTCGTGTTAATGGTACCTACCAAGAGAGGGTGAATGAACTGCCACCTCCTGATTTTGATGGTATTCCGTGGGAAAAATACTTTTCTCCAGAACGTCTTGTCCCCTATCTTGGGACTCGTGGTTGTTATTGGGGTGAGTGTACATTTTGTGATCATGGAGCGGGTTATATTGATCAATTTAGGGCAAAGCATGCGGACCAGATAGTTAGTGACTTGGAGCATTTAAAGAAAACATGTAATGCAAAGCATTTTTTATTTACTGACGAATCATTCCCGCCAGCGCTATTTAAAAAACTTCCACCACTTATGGTCGAAAAAAATATCGATATTTATTGGACAACTCTTATCCGCTTCGAGTCTAGTTTGCTTGAACCTGAGGTTTGGGACCTTGCCGCGCAGTCAGGATGTCGGTCTCTTTACTTTGGGTTGGAATCGGCCAATCAACGTATTATAAAGTTGGTAAAAAAGGATACAGATATTTCTGCTGCAGTGACTAATCTAAGTGAAGCTAAGAGGGTGGGTATATGGAGTCACGTTATGGCCTTTTATGGGTTTCCTTCTGAAACAGAAGAAGAGGCCGAGGATACTAGGCAGTTTTTGCTAAAAAATCAGGAAATTATTCACTCTGTTGAGATGTATTTTTTTGTTTTGTATAAACACGCACCGGTCATGAATATGATCAAGCAACTTGATATGGAAGTTAAGGATAATCCTGAGCACGATTTGGCTTTAGATTTTTACTACACCCCAAAATCAGGTCAGACTATTGAAGAAGCCATGGGTCGTTATGAAAGTTTTTACCAAAACGACTTTGGTCCATGGGCCATGCGAATTAATGCCCGTGAGCACGTTTTTCTTTATATCACCCACCATGGGACCAACAATCTTCCTGATCTGTATGTTAAAAACCAAGCTGCGCCTGTTGGACGAAGTAGATTTTGACTTTTAAGATCCTCATGCATAACTAGCCCCAATTTAAAAATTTAGTGAGGGAGTAGCCGGTTTCTTTCAACGGTTGCTTGAGTTAGGTATATTTTTTAGCTATCCTAATTTTTTTTTATGTAAGGAGCTAAAAAATGATTAGGACTACCTTGATTGGCCATGCATGTCTCCTTGTTCAGTCTAAGGAAACTACCATATTGACCGATCCAGTTTGGTTTGACTATCTTTGGGAAGAGGTAAACGTGTTATGCCCAAGTGTTATTTTGCAAAAGGATAAAATACCTCCTGTTGATGTTCTTAATCTTTCACATAGGCACCAAGATCATTTTGATGTGCGCACTTTGTCTTACCTTATTCAAGATAACAAAATCCTCAAAGAAGACTCAGTTATTCTCGCCCCTAACGATGACCTTCTACTCGATGTTCTCAACGAACTTGAATTTAAAAACATAAAGATTGTCTCAGACTTTGAGCCTATTCACATTAAGGATGTCGTAATAACGCCGACGGCTTCACTAAATCAATCAAGCACCGCAGAAGATGATTTTCCAGAACATGGATTACTAGTGAGCGATGGAGAAGTGACCATTTGGAATCAGGTTGATTCCCAAGTTAATCCGGATATTATTCAGAGGATTGGAGAACTACATGGCCAGATTGACTTTTTCCATTCTCGATTTGTTCCGTTATTAGAAGGTAACTTTGCCTACAACAAACCGCTCACTTTACCCATCGATGAGTATTGTACTTTTTTAAACGTCGTTAAGGCTCTCGGACCTAAATTTGTGGTACCTGGTTCGGCCGCTTTTAGGTGTCGAGATGAACTCAGTTTTTTAAATCATTGCACATTCCCAATTACTCAGGATCAGTTTATCCGAGACCTAGCTGCATTTTGTCCAGAAGTTCCAAGTGCTCCATTTTTTTCTGGAGACGTTGCACATATTTCCTCTAGTGAGATTCGTATTGATAAGCAGACATCTGACTTCGTTCGCGTTAGGGAGGATGACAGTCATCGAATAATATTTAAACCCAACGCAGAAGTCCCATCTATCAAAACTCAAACTAGTGACTTAGAAAAATATAAAAAAGAAATAAAAGTAGTTAATGACTTTATTGAAAATAATTTTCTTGGCCTAATCTTAAATAGCGAACTGCTTGGAGGTTGGCAACATTGGCAGATTGTTTACCAATTGGAAATATTCGGGCAGAAAGACTCTCAAGTATGGACTATAGACTTTGGACAAATAGATAAGCCAAAACTTAATAAAGGAGACCTTGGGAAAATAAATCTTTACGAAGGCATATCTTCGTCGGAAATGTGTGCACTTGTTGAAGGAACAACATCCTGGGACTATGTGACTCTGTGCGGTAATTATAGGACATTCAATAATATCTATCGTATTACAGATGGTGGATTTGAATTACCCCCTGAAGACAAATCGAACTATGCCTTGGAACCTCTAATGGATATTTTCCCTTGGGATAAGAATATGGATCGTAGGAAGTTTATGAGAGATGTTCAACGCTGGAAAGGCAAGGCCTGAAGCAGACGACGTATTATATTTTTTTAAGGTTTTGGATATTAGTTCTCTCGATTAAAATTGCGTAAAGGAATAATAGGCTCAGGAACTGGGTTTACTTGCGGTTCAGATTCAGAATCGGATAAAGAGGTGGATACTTCGGATTCTTTTTTGGTTTCAGAGGGGTTACGCTTCTCAGTTAGAAAAACTGTAATGTCTTGGTTAATTAAGTTTTCTGGACACATCTTTAGATGTTGCCTATAAAATGGCATATTCATCATTAGATCGCTGTATAGGCAGTCTAAATTGTAATGTTCAAACAGTCCTTTAATTGCTCGAGGTCCCACTAAAAATAAAATTCCTTCTGGTAAAAGAGCGCGGACGGATGAGGCTAAAATTTGTTCGCACACACCTCGATCTTGAAAATAAAACATAGGGATCCATTTGAAAATCATTCCATACTTGTCATTGTAAACTTCTTCCAAGTGCTCCTTCTCCGGTAAAAAAGAAACTTTTTTTAAATTGTCCAGCTCTTTACGTTTTGCGGCATAATCCCACAGTTGGTATGCATTTTTTTGTGCAAGTTCAGGGTCGCTAAATAAAATAGTGTATTCTCTCTCATGGGTGCAATCGACACATCCTGCTATAGACATGTCAAAAGTGTGGACCAGTACGCTCTCAACTTTTTCAAGTTTGGAGGGCATTCCTGGAGCCATCTCCATGTAATAAATTATTTGGTCTAATGCAAGTGGCTGCAAAGCCGGTTCATCTATTTCTGCATTTCCTTCAGGATATAAAGGAACAGTATATATTGACTTGATCTGGTCTGTTTGCGGAGGAAAGCCATTAAAAAACCATTTCCAGTTAAATGAGTATTCCGGAATTTTTGCAGGCAAATCAGGTTGTGGCAAAATTTTCCAGTCAGTATGGAATGAAATTTCTTTTCGTTCCTGATCGTCTACTAGCATAAAAGAATTTACACCGACTTGGACTTCCCTTTGGCAGGAGGGGTTGCCTCCGATCGAACGGTTTACATAAGGAATTGGATTAGCTTCACCGTAACCGGTAACTTTATAAAGATGTCCATCTTGGACTGTCAGGCAAAGTTTTGAGTTGTGATCAAAATAGCGCCATGGAGGATTGGGCTGGGGAGACCAGGTAACTTCGTGTGAACGTTTTGTATCCATGAATATACGCAAAATGTCTTTTTCTTCTCTAGGTGCCTTGGGAATAAAAAAAGATGCGAAAATATTATATGCCCCTCTAGAAGGGTAGGTTGGAAGGCCACGATAGCGAAGAGTGTCTAATTGCTTCTCGCGTGACTGGTCCTCATAAATTCCCCAAATGAATTCGAAAACAGCTCCGCCACTGCCTGGAATAGTGGATTGAAACAATTCAACAACAGGAATAATATCTATGCGCGCCCAGTTAACTTTAGACAAAAAACTTGAAAATATTTTTCGTCCATCAAAGCTTCCATCTGGTAAAGCGTAAAGCGAATCTTTTGTCAGTTTTACTTGGTATTTCCCATCTCCCAGTGGTACCAAACTGTCTTCTTTATAAAAATAATTAACTTCTGAAACTGGGACTCGCCAAGCTTCTGCCGCTTTTTCTCGAAGAAAGTCCAAGGTCATATCTTCCCATCCCGGCTGGCCCTTTATGTCTATCTGAGATTCAAAGGTACGGGACTTAGGTTTAATGCCAACCCATTGCAACGAGTCAAGTTGCATTCGAGCTAATTCAAGAGAGGTCTCACCAGTTTTTGGATCTTTACTCCATTTTGCTTCGTGTAAAGGATGCCCACCAGGGTCGGTTCCCAAAAAACGACGTCCCTCATCATTATAAAAAGCCATGTGCCCTGTTTTATAGATTTTGATTCGTGTATTGGCAGTATTAGGAGCATCTTTACCGTGGAAAACAGTGGCACCATTTTGCTTGACGGAATGTAATGAAGTTAAGCTATTAAGTATAGATTCAGCAGAAATCTCGTTATCATGAAACGAAAAAGAGTCAGGACGGGATAGGGCCAATTCGATTTTTTTTTCCAACACGGGATAGTCCTTATTGTCAGATTGATAAAGAATCGATTATAGAAAGCTCTATCTTGTTATGTCAATAAAACCTATTAGATTCATTTTTATTGAGGAATAAGACAATAAAAACTTTTTCAGTAAATTGTTAATTGTTACAATGTTTTTATGCCACTAAATATTGCTTTAGTAAACATGCCATTTGGTTTTCATATTTACCCTTCCATTCAGTTAGGAACTCTTTCAACGTTGTTAAAATCGCATGGCTACAGTGTGAAGAGCCATTATCTGAACCTTCACTTCGCCCATCAGTTGGGGATGCCTGTCTATAACCAACTGTGCGAAAAAAGATTTTTAGTTGGCGAATGGCTTTTTTCGCATCTTCTGTTTGGGGAAAATTCTAAAAACCTGGATTATATAAGCCACTTTGACTCTCATATTGATGATGTGTGCCAATCTATTGATCGCCCGCGCACATTCTTGATAGATGTTAAAACAAAAATGGTTCCTGAGTTCCTTCAATGGGCTTTAGAGGCAGGAAAATGGGGGGAATACGATGTTATCGGTTTTTCATCAACCTTTAATCAGAACTTAGCAAGTGTGACACTGGCTAAGCTGATTAAGGAAAAATATCCTTCGGTTAAGATTATATTTGGCGGAGCTAACTTTGAATCAGAGATGGGATTGGAATATTTTCGCGTATTTCCCTGGATTGATTTTGTTGTTCCAGGAGAGGCCGAAGGCGTATTAATTCCTTTAATGAGATCATTGGAACAAAATGAACCGATCCCGAATGGAGTGGCACATAGAATTGATGGGGCGATAGTTTTTTCAGAAAATCATGAACTTCACGAAGATTTTAGTGATAACGCTCCTCCTGATTATGATGATTTTTTCGAGCAACTGAGGCAAATCGATCCTAATTCTTCATTATTGGAAAATCCGGTCATTCTTTATGAAACGTCTAGAGGTTGTTGGTGGGGAGAGAAACACCATTGTACTTTTTGTGGACTGAATGCGAATACTATGAAGTTCAGATCAAAGCCAATGGAACAGGTTCATGCAGACATTTCTTATTTGTCACAGCGTTACAATTCTTTTCGTTTTCGACTTGTGGATAATATTTTGGAAATGAAATACATCGAAGGTGTTTTTAGCGAAATGGCAAGTAATAACTTTGATCTTCAGTTTTTTCTAGAGGTGAAAAGTAACTTAACCAAAAAACAAATTAAATCGCTGGCTCACGGCGGAGCAAATGTAATTCAACCGGGGATCGAAAGTTTTAGTATTAATCAATTGATGGAAATGGATAAAGGGGTGAGACCTTTACAAAATATTCTTTGCATGAAGTGGGCAATGTACTATGGAGTGGAAGTGAATTGGAATATTTTGATCGGGTTCCCAGGGGAAACGGATGAAGATTACCGTCAGCAAATCCAGTTGATTCAACTTTTGTCGCATTTGCCACCACCTGAATGTGTTGGCGATCTTTGGTTAGAGAGGTTTAGTCCTTACTACACTCGACCTGAGGAATACGGGGTTACGATAACAGGACCAGGCGAAGCCTATCCTTATGTTTACGATTCAGAAGATATAGATTTAGTTAGAATTGCTTATGATTTTGAATTTACTACTCAAAATGAAATAGACCTGACTCTAAAAAGGCAATTAACAGAAACGGTTCAAAATTGGAAAGCGAAACACCAGTCTAATGATTTACCGTATTTGTTTTTCACAAAGTCCATGAACTTCGTGACAGTTTATGATGATAGGTCAATTGGAAACCCAAATAAAAACCGCTTTGAAGGGGCACCTGCTTGGATTATCGTTTTTTGTAACGAATCACCAAAAAACATGGATCAGATCAAAAAACATGTTGAAGGCTTGGGTGCAGAAGAAGGTGCCGCTGAAAAAGGTGTTTTGCAACTGGAAAAAATGGGCATACTTTATGGCGAAAAAGGAAAGTATTTGACCCTTGCATTACCTCATAACGCAAACCTGTAAAACCTTACTTAACATTGTTAAAACTTATCATGTTCTGGTTTACTCCGATCGTACTCGCTAGAAGTGGCCTAAGTACTCATATTTCAAAACGCTTCTTTAAGGTTTTCGTGTGAAAAGGAGTAAATTTGACAGTGGATAGTGAAGGCTTTATAATTTCCTGTATTAACCCTTAAAACAATTAGTTGGCTTGTAACTGATCAATCGGTTTTTTTTGGTTGAAGTTTTGGGCTCTTTTTATGTTGAATCAACCTTCAAAAGGCAAACTCAATGGCGGAAACTGAAGAGGGAAGAAAGTTTGAAAAAATTGCGTTAGATTTTTTGAAGCAGAATAATTTACCAGAGGCAGAGTCCAACTTTATTCAGGCTTTGAATCATATGAAGAAGTCTGGGGATGAGGAGGGTCAGGCATATGTTTTAGGAAACTTAGGTAACCTTTGTTTTCAGAGTCGTCGACTGGATAAAGCTGAGGAGTACTATGCTAAAGCGTTAATATATATGGAAAAGGTGAATGATCTACGAGGAATCGAGAGTTCTCTAGGTAATTTGGGGAGTGTTCTTTTCTATAAAGGTAATCTTGCCGAGGCTGAGGCAACTTATAAAAAAGCTTTAAAGTTTCTTGAAGAGGCTAATGATGCGGAGGGTCAGAGTATTTATAACGAAAACTTGGGAAACGTTTACCTCAAAAAGGAAGAATTAGCGAAGGCCGAAGATTTTTTCAATCGAGCTAAAACACTACTTGATTCGGAGAAGAACAAGGATCGGATTAAGGCGGTGGAAGATAAGCTAGATGCTTTGCAAAAACACCCTAAATATGTAGAAGGTAAGGAAGGAAATTTACTCAAGGAAATAGAATCTTTGAAAAAGGGAGGAAAAAAACGTGAAGCTTTAGCCAAGTACCAAGAGCTTGAAGAACTCTACTATCAAGGAGGGAGCATAGTAAAAGCGGCGGATACTATTTCTAAATCTATCGAGTTATTTGAAGAGCTAGGGGATAAAAACTCGGCGGGAATATGCATGGGTAACCTGGCTGGAATTCTCCTGCAGCTTGGTTACTCCGGTCAACCAGAACAATTCGATAAAGCTGAAGAATACTGTAAACGCGCACTGGAAATTATTGGTGCGGATAAGGACAAGCGTAGGCAATCATATTTGCTGGGTAGCTTGGGTAATATTTATTTGCATAAAAAAGACTTAGATAGAGCATGGGATAACTACAACCAGTCTTTAGGTTTTATGGCAGAGTTAGGGGATATCTTAGGGGAGGCCCGAGGTTACTCCAACCTAGGCAATGTAAGATTATTGCAGGAAAATTATGATGATGCTCGGGTCCAGTTCGAAAACTCACTGGAGCTTATGGAACAGTTAGAAAACAGACCCGGCATAGCCCAGCAGTGTGAGTCTTTGGGGGATATTTATTTAAAGCAAGGCAATCTACAAAATGCAGAGATTTTTCTTAGTCGAGTTATTGCGTTGTACGAAGCCATGCAGGATTCAAAAGGATTGCAACAGGCTCAGGATAAACTTGTCTATCTCATGGGGAAACCTGAGTATATAAATCGTAGACAAGAAGAGTTATTGAGTGAACTTAAAAAACTCGAGTTTGAAAAAGACGATAAGTCTCGATTGGCGGTTTTGAGTGAATTGGGTAATCTTTATTTCATGGCAGGAGATATAGACCAGGCAGCATCAAGAATGCGGGAAACGGCGGATCTGCAAGAAAAACTAAAAGATGAGGTAGGACTTGCTTCTACATTAGAAAATTTGGGAAGTATTCTAAAAGAAAAAAATGATCTGGAAAGTGCCGAGGAATGTTTTGGCCGTGCTATGGATATTAAAGGGAAGCAAGGCGACTTTCAGGGGTTAGAAGAACTTTACGGAAATCGAGTTAATGTTCTTTTGATGCTCGGTAAGCTTGATGTAGCTGAGAAGCTTATCAAGGAGTCTACTCGGGCCAACAAGAAAAACGGAAATGAAACTGGATTGATGAACGATTACCGTAATATGGGTAACCTGAGCATGCAAAAAACAGATTGGGTTAATGCAGATAAATTTTATAAAAACGCACTAGAAATAAACAATAAGACAAACAATCGATATGAAGTATCTGAAGACTACAGAAATCGTGGAAACTTATACTTGCAGAAAGAGGATTGGGATCTATGCGAAAAGTTATCTTTGCAGGCTCTGGGGATAGCCGAAGAAATTAAAGATCTAAGGAATGTATGTCACGATAGTCGTATTCTGGGAAAAGTTTACTCTGAAAAAAAATCGAGAAATAAGCAGGAGGAGTACTATAAAAAGGCCCTAGAAGCCAGTGAACAGCTTAAGGATGAAGGAGAGCAACAAATAGACCACAGGAATCTGGGAGAACTTTGCCTGGGCAGGGGGTATAAGGAAAGAGCAGAGAATCACTTTAAAGCCTCGCTGGAGATCTCTCTAAGAAAAGCTGATAAAAAGGAAATTGCCGCAGACTACCGCCACATGGGGAACTTGAGTTTTAATAATGGTAACCGTACCGAAGCTGAAAAGTATTATCGTGATGCCCTCAGCTTAACGTTGGAAGTAGGAGATAAAAATGGCACAGCACAGGACTACACTTATCTCGGTAATTTAAAATTTAAGGACGGTCAGATTGATGAGGCTGAGGCGAACTTTGATAAAGCGATAGATTGCTTTAAGGAGGCTGATAACAAGGCTAGCCTTCTCCAGTTATTTATGACAGTTGCGCGTATGGAATTATTGCTTAGCAGGAAAGAGCAAAGTGAGAAATACTTGGATCAGGCAAAAGTAATTTGCAAAGAACTAGGAGATCCTGAAGAGTTAGTAGAAAATATTAAGGAAATCGAAAAAGTAAAAGACACTGTAGATCAAAATAGATAATCTTTCTAAGAAAACATGTAATTTTTTTTAAGAAAAAAATTACATGTTTTAGGAAAAAGCCTACAAAAAGATGCTTTTTGCTTAAAAATTTTCTCTGAGTTGGTTTTTAAATTTTGGAAATATATCGGTCAATTTTTTTGCTAATTCTATGAATTTTAGAACCTAGCGACCTAAGTTAAATCTTTTAAAATCAATGCTTTATGTTTTTTTTTGTGTGGGGTTTAAAGATTAATAAGAATTAATTAAATAAATTTAATGTTTTCAGGTGTTTCTCACGATTTCTTGCCAGGTTAAAAAGGTCCTATTTTCTTGACATCGACCCTGAAATTAAATATAAAACCCTTATATCTTAGGGCCAAATAGAGGGAGCGTCTATATGTATAGTTTTATGTTCTCTAGTACCATTTTTGCGGGAGGTTTAATAGGTCGCCAATGAAAGTAATCTATAGTCCGCAACTTATGGAAGAAGCAGCATTCCGACACCTCAGTCATCTAGAAAGATCGGGATACCGGTCGGAGTATGACGAGTATCACTCTTTAGCCGATCCTATTTACGAACTTCCCGAAGACGATAGAGAAATCGCATTCGAGAAAGTCAATAAGGTATTCTTTACAGAACGACTCAAACTAGGTGAGCACGTTTTAAGGGCGCTCGAGGCAGTAGGATTAATTCCTAAAAGAAAACGTACAACAAGGAGAGCACAACTTGCAGCAGTTGCTTTGGCGGCCGATGAAATTTCTGGAGACGGTGACTTTTCGGACCAGTTAGAAGAGTCTAGCGCATCCATACATGCTATCCCAGAATTGGATGAAGAGTCACAAGAAACGAACCCTGAAGATGATTTTATTCCTGCCACCGAGACTGACCCAGAATTAGAGAATAATACAGAAGAAGATGATCAAGGCAGCGAAGATAATGATGGTATCGTTGCTTACGACATGGTTCGTGATTTCGAGGAGCGAATAAACGAAGTGCATGTTAAACGCGCAATCAACAAGGTTGATGAAGGGTCGAATGTCTTGAATCGTATTTCTGGTAGACCTATGATTGAAATGAGAGTGCTTGCTAGCCGCTTTTGTAATCCAGAAGAAGCGCAAGAATTAGATGCTTTTCTCATTCAAGAGTTCATGCATGCAAAAGATATGGTTGACCCAGAATTTGATTATGAGGACGCTTTCATTCCTGGAAACCCTTCTGTTAAAAATTTAATCACAGCGAGGTTTCGCCTTTTATGGAATGTATATGTAGATGCAAGGTTAGCTCGCGCGGGAATCATTTCTACTATACCTAAGGAGGCGCGTTATAGAGAGTTTGATAATTTTTATAGAAAAATACCCGAGAAACAACGGCGTGGTATTTTTGAGGGGATCTGGCAAACTGAAAAATTTACTCACGAAGAGTTATTGTCTATGGCCACGGATCTTGAGTCGTTGATGACTAAATATATCGACGATGTTGATTTCCCAGAAGAGGAAAGAGATTACATTCACCTTCAGGGATCACCTTGTCCATTGTGTAAATTCCCCACTTATAACTGGGTGGATGACCCAGAGAGTATTTGTGACGAAATGGTGATTGAAGCCATTCAGATCGATTTTCCAGATTGGGAAAATAAAGACGGAGGATGCGATCGATGTATAGAAGTTTATGAATTAAGAGCTGGTGTGTGAGCTTGCTAGAGATTAATTTTTTATGTTGTATTGAATTTATTTGATGGAAGGTACTTTGTTTATGAATGTTATTTTTTTATATCTGGGAAAGGGGGGACCTTTAGTAAGGCACTCACAGGAAGAGTGTGCCTCTGATGTTTAAGAAGTAAACTAGTAGTAAGTTTTAGTTTTAACAATGTAGTACTCAATTATCATCTTATTATCTATTTAAAATAAGAATGAAAGGGAGGGCAAGTTTTATGAGATTAAACAGAAGGAAATTCTTGCAAGTGAGTGCTGGTGTAGCTACGGCTATGGCGCTGACAAGTAAGAAGGTAGGAGCGCAGTTGAAGCCCGTAGTCAAGG
>Ga0209228_1001034_pt1 | contig 14022 bp, 10 predicted proteins | sample METZYME_3_150m_FD_187547 | JGI IMG/M metagenome (GOLD analysis project Ga0209228, IMG submission 187547) | Marine microbial communities from oxygen minimum zone in mesopelagic equatorial Pacific - METZYME_3_150m (SPAdes) (version 2) | ecosystem: Environmental > Aquatic > Marine > Oceanic...
GACATGCACGTCGCCTCCATCGACGTCCGGCTTGAGCAAATCCACAAGGCTGGTGACGCCATCTGCTCCCATGGCCCGCAGCTCATCGAGTGTAGCGGTCATTTCCTTTAGGTCCGGATTAGACTGCCGTTTGAGATCCTTGGGATCACGAAACCGAGCAGCGAGTTGGGCAACTTTTTCGTTTGGCATGGCAAACATCCTTCGGGTTATAGATGCCACGGCGCGCGCGTGGGCGGGTTGACAAAGCGGTTGGCTTCAAGGTCGCCAATGATCTCTTCCTTCACAGGATCATACTTGATCTTGCGGCGCACGCGGATGGTAATGTTGGCCAGATGCAGCATGGCGGCGCAGCGGTGCGCGGCCTCGGCATGGCCACCGGGCTTTCCGCGTGTCTTGACCGCCTCTGCAAAGGATAAAAGCGGCGTGGGATCAGGCATGGCTTCGACCTTTTTGCGGTCCGATGGCGACAGGTCGTTTAGGCTCACAACTCGCTCCTTTTTGCGCGAGTACGGCTCCCCCCATTCGCGGCTGTCCATCACGAAGGTCAGCCCGTCGGCGTACTTCAACTCCACCCAGCCCCACATGCCCGTGCACTCCGGATGCGGTGGCGGCGCGTGCGCCTCAATTTCCACCGGGCTTGTGTCGTCCTTGCCGAAAGTCCACTGTATCGGGTCGAAATGATGCTGCGCCATATCCGAAAGCCCGCCGCCCTCGTAGTCCCAATACCCGCGATGTGTGCCGCCGGTGCGCGGGCGGACGTACGGCTTGAGTGGCGCAGGCCCGCAGTAAAAATCCCAGTCGAGATTTTTTGGCACGGGCTGCGGCAAAAGGCCGGGATCGCCACTCCATTGCTTCACCTTCAGTCCGCCGGCTTTGATGTGCACCGCCTTGCACGGGTTGAGCAGCCCACTGCGCATGATTTTGTGCGTGTTGATGTTGCCTCGGTTGTGGCTGGAACCAAATCGCCCGAAGGTGCCAATCTGGAACACACGGTTGTATCGTTTGAAGGCGTTCACCACCGCGCGCCCCTCGGCGATGAACCGCGTCATCGGCTTCTCACATAGTACATCCTTGCCCGCCTCCGCCGCAGCGATGGAAATCAGCGCGTGCCAATGCGGTGGTGTGGCAATGGCGACGAGGTCAATATCCTTGCGCTCCAGGACACGGCGGAAGTCGGTGTAAATTTTTTTGTTGTCCGCACGCTCCAAAAACTTCACATCGCACAAGGCAAGCTGCCTGACATTGAGCCCACGGCACATGGATTTGTAAGTGCCCGGCCCGCGTCCACCCACACCTATGAGCGCCCCCCCGAACGTCTCGCTCGGTGGCACCTTTCCCGGTCCGCCCACGACATGCCGCGGCACGATTTGGCAGGTTGCAGCCGCAGTCACGGCGGCGGATGAGGTCTTGATGAAACGACGACGGGAGAGAGGCGAAGCCTTGCGAGGCATATCCAGATTGTGCCGCGCTGACCCCGGAACGCAACCACATTTTTATCCGAAAACTCCACCCGTCAAAAACCAACCCACTCCACCACTTGAACGCCTTGGGGTTGTTGTCCGGGGGCAACAGTTAAACCGACCCTTTTTTCTGGCCGCTTGACGGTGAACTGGCATTGCCTTCTCATTGGGTTGCTATGACCAAGACACAGTTCAGACTCGGCGCACTATTAATACTTGCGGCAATCCTCCTCCACAATCTGACCAGTCCACATCGGTACTCCTTACAGGGTGAAGGGGATTCGAGGGTGAAAATGGACCACGTTACCGGCAAGACTTGGGGATTGGCCTTGGTTGACGGAGAATCACAGTGGATAGAGAGATGATTCACGGCACACTTGGGTGGCACTGCCAGCACCGTTAATTAAAAGCTAAAGCCAAATGAAACACATCCTACTCACAACAATCGCAGCCGTGCTGTTGGTGGGTGTGCTGAGCAAGAAGAGGAAATTACGCTGATTAAAAGAAGATTCGTGTCGTAAGCGGAGTTTAGCCTCTTGGATGGTATTGCTGGTGGATGGCCTTGAGGCGTTTGCCGGCGACGTGCGTGTACACTTCCGTTGTCGCGATGCTGGAATGCCCGAGCAGTTCCTGTATGACCCGCAGGTCAGCGCCGTGTTCCAAAAGGTGTGTGGCAAAACTATGCCGCAACATGTGCGGCGTGATGTTACGATCGATGCCGGCCAAGGAGCACCGTTTCTTGATGCGCGCCCACAGTGTCACTGCCGCGAACGCTGTGCCGCGGCTCGTGAGGAACACATTACTCGGACTCTTGCCGGCCTTGGCCAGTTTGGCACGTCCGTGTTCCACGTAACGCTCGATCGCCTCGACGGCGCGGCGGCCCACCGGCACGACGCGCTCCTTGTTTCCCTTACCGATGACCTGGGTGAACCCGGCGTCGAGCCGTAGTTGCTCAAGTCGCAACCCGCGCAACTCGGCCAAGCGCAGGCCGGAGGCGTAGCAAAGCTCCAGCATCGCATGGTCGCAAAGCGTTGCGGGAGTGATCGGCTCGGGCGGCCGCAGTAGTTTCTCGATTTCCACGGCGGTCAACGCCTTGGGCAGGCGCTTCCAGCGGCGGGGAAGGGTCAGGTTCTCGGCGACGTTGGACGGCAGAAACTGTTCCTGCACGCAGAACCGATAGAACGCCTTGAGCGCCGCGATTTCGAGGTAGAGACTCTCGGTGCTGAGTTTGGCTGACTCGCTGCGGGGGCGTCCTCGTTTTTTTTTGGCGTGGTCGTCAGTGGGCGTTTCGCTGTTGCGCTGGTGGTCAAGGTAGCCAAGCAGGTGTGATAACTCGACCGCGTTCCAGCGGGCGAGTTGTCGCGTGCCGGCCCAGTCGGCGAAACGGTTTAAGATGTTGCTGTACGCCTTTTGGGTGTGCTCAGACTGGCCCCGCTCGTGGCGGAGGTACTGCCCAAACTCCTCGATCAATGCCTGCATCTCCCGGCTGCCGATGCTACGGGTGATTTGGCCTTGCGGTCAACGCGCACGGCCGTATCGTTGGGGCCGAGTTGAAAAAGTGTTTCGCCATACCGCTTGTCGCCCTGTTGGTTGCTACCGTGACATCCCATGCCTGCCGCTACACGGTGCGTGATGTGGGCTTTGCGGACTTGGGCAACGAACGGTACACCTTCTTTTGTTTTGTCGATGGCCAAGTGTCCGAGGAACGAGTGAAACAGCTTGGCCAAGCGGCGGGTGCGTTGCTTGGAGATTCCAACGTTCGGTTTGAGTTGGTCAACCTGGCCAAGGGTGAGCACCCGCAGGCCAAACGTCTGGCCAAGCGGGAGCCGGGCGTGCCTGCCGGCCTGCTGCTGTCGCCGGGCGGTGAGTTGGCTTGGCCAATCACTTTTCCCGCCGCAAAGCCTGACAATCCCGAGTGGTCTTTTTTGGCGTCCGCCGTCTCGTCGCCGACCCGGAATAAACTCCTAAAGAAACTGATTCCCGCCTATGCCGTGATTCTTTTTGTCGAGGGAACAGACGCCGCGCAAACCAGGCGCGCCCGCATCGCGGTGGACGATGCGATCAAGGCGATCACGCCGCTGCTACCGGAAATGCCCAAGCCGGTGGATCATCCGCCGGAGGTTGTCGTCGTGCCGGCCAATCGCGTCTCTAGCGAGTCGGTGATGCTGTGGAGCCTTGGCCTCGATGCCGTGCCGGTGCCCGAGCCGCAGGCCGTGGTGTTGATGGGGCGCGGCCGCCGGGTGGGCCAGCCGCTGCGTGGTGGCTTGCTCACGCGCACGGCGTTGCAGGAATCGCTTGCGGTGGTCGGTCAGGACTGCGAGTGCGGCCTCGACCGTGTGTGGATGCAGGGCGAGCGCTTCCCTCTGTCATGGGGCCGAGCCGAGCGGACGGCGGCTTACGCGGCACTTGGATTCGACCCGGACAACCCGCAGGTGAAGGCCGAGATCAGTCGCATCATTTCGCGCGGCCCCAACTCGAGGCCAGCCGGGGCAACGCAGACAGCCTCGAGCAACTTTGACCAACTGGCACTGGGTTACAGTGAAGAACTCATTGAGATCGAAACCGAGTCGGTGGTGCAGGCTGAGCTACCAGCGGTGAAGGCAGTCGCCAAGGAACTAAAAACGGAACCGAAGCCCGAGTCAGTGGAGCCGACTAAACTTGGCCAGACGCGAACGATTTGGTGGACCCTTGCCGTTATCGCGGTGGTGACGCTAGCTGGAGGAGGGCTGTTGCTGCTGCGGAGGGCGGGTAATTAATGTCGCTGTGGTCGCACATTTTTGGGGAAATTGGTTTTCGGAAACTAAACGCCTTATTTTCACTGCTGGGCTTGACACTGGCAGTGACTGTTGTGGTGGCGTCGCAACTCCTCGCCGATGCTGACGAGCGCGAAACGCGTCGAGTGACCCGCGACATGGGTTTCAATCTGCGGCTCATTTCGGCCGAAACCGACCTTGGTCAGTTTTATCGGGACGGTTTTTCCAGGAATGAGATGGATTCAGCGATGCTTGATCGCTTGGCGACGCAGTTGACGAACAACGTCTCGTTCAACCACCTCGTCGGCTCTCTGCGCCGCGAATACACCATCAACGGACAGGATATTCTGCTAATTGGTCTATCGGAAACCTATGTCGCGCCGGGGCAAGGCAAAAAGCCGATGGGGGTTGTAATTAAAAAAGGCACGATCCACATCGGCTCAGAGGTCGCCCGAAAACAGAAAAAAAAGAGGAACGACACGATGTATTTGGGCGAGCGGCAGTTCACGGTCGCAAACGATCCCATCGAGACCGGCACGCCGGATGACATCACGATTTTTACGCGGCTCGAGGATGTGCAATCGGTGCTCCGATTGGAGGGAAAGATAAATGAAATCGAGGCGATCGATTGTCTCTGCCTTACAGCTGACCAGGATCCGCTTGCCATATTGAGACAGGAGATCGGTAACATTTTGCCGGAGGTGCAGGTGGTGCAAATGCGAACTTTGGCCGATGCCCGTGCGAAGCAGCGGCAGACCCGCGAGAAAGTAAACCAATTCGTGCTGCCATGGGTGTTGGTGGCTTGTGCAGTTTGGGTGGCGTTGCTCGCGGTGCTCAACGTGCGCGACCGGCGACAGGAGATCGGTATCCTACGTGCGTTGGGCAAGGGCGGTGGACGTATCGCCGGGTTGTTTCTTGGTAAGGCCGCGCTGCTTGGCTTGATGGCGTCGGTGTTTGGCGCGGCGTTCGGCACGTGGGCGATTCTGGAATTTGGGCCCTCGTTGTTTCCGGTGACGAAGAAGGCGATTCAAGCTAGTCCGACACTCGTGTGGCAGATGGTCGTAGCGACGCCGGTATTCGCGGCATTCGTGAGTTTCATCCCGGCCATGCTGGCGGTGTCGCATGATCCGGCGGAAAGCTTGAGAGAGGATTGAGGATGATACGCTGCGACGAGGTCACGAAAATATTTCGCAAAAACGGCTCCGAGGTCACCAGTCTCGACCGGTTCACGGCTGTTATCGGTGCGGGGGAGTTTGTCGCGGTGCGAGGGCCAAGTGGCTCCGGCAAAACCACGCTGCTACTGACACTCGGAGGCATGCAGCGGCCAAGCGCAGGCTTGGTGCAGTTCAGCGGGCGCGACCTATACGGGCTCTCGCCGGCGGATCGGGCTGGGCTGCGATCGGCGGAGATCGGTTTCGTGTTCCAAATGTTCCACCTTGTGCCGTATCTCGACTTGATGGGCAACGTGCTGCTGGCTTCCCCTGGCAAGCCTGGCCCCGCAGTGAGGCAACGGGCAGGCGAGTTGCTCGATAAACTAGGTTTGGCCGAGCGGGTCAGTCATCGACCTGGCGAACTAAGTGCCGGGGAACGTCAACGCCTGGCAGTGGCCCGTGCGTTGCTGAACCGGCCGAAACTGATACTAGCCGACGAGCCGACCGGTAACCTCGATCCGGAAAATGCCGCCGAGGTGGTTCGGCATTTGGCGGAGTTTCACCAGGCCGGAGGCACGGTGGTGTTAGTCACCCATGGCACGGCGGCCGACACCCACGCTGACCGGTTCCTGAGCCTCAAACAGGGTCGCCTGCTTGCGGATTGATGGGTTGTTCGCAGCCCGTGCGATTGGTAGCTTCGTCGCATGGAAGCGATCTTGTCTGTTTTGGTTGGTGTTGCCCTGAGCGCGACGTGCGGATTCCGGGTGTTTGTGCCGTTGCTGGCAGTCAACATCGGCACTCGCGCTAAGGACGCCGATGGCCAACCGCTGATCGAGTTGGCCCCAGGTTTCGACTGGTTAAGCAGCGACATCGCCATGATGGTTTTTCTCGTGGCGACGATTTTTGAGATCGGTGGCTACTATATTCCCTGGATTGATAATCTACTCGATTCCGTCGCTAGCCCGGCGGCGATCGTGGCCGGAACCCTCATCACCGCCTCCTTTATCACCGGCATGGATCCGTGGCTGCAATGGCTGCTTGGCTTGATCGCCGGTGGTAGTGCGGCCGCCGCGGTACAGGCAACGACGGTGGTGACGCGCGCCTCCTCGAGCGTCACCACCGGCGGTCTGGGAAATCCCATCGTGTCGTCGGTCGAGACCAGCGGCGCATTCCTTGGTTCGGCATTGTCAATTCTTGCGGCGCCGTTTGCGGTCGGTATTTTTATGCTACTGCTGGGGAGTGGCGTGTGGATCTGGTTTCGGCGCAGAAATCGCAAACTGAACGAGGAAGCCTGACTGATGGACTTACTCTGCATCAGAATTGCGTTCGCAGTGTCTTGTTTGATTGCTGCCACTGGGGTGGAGGCATCCGATCACTGGGCATACCAGCCGGTTACCCGCCCAAGCGTGCCATCGGTGGATAACTTCTCCTGGGCAAGCGGCGAGATGGATTGCTTCATCCTGGCCAAGCTTCGTGAAAACGGGATGCGGCCTGCCCGGCGCGCCAACCGCCGGGTTTTGATTCGCCGGGTGACCCTCGATCTGACTGGTCTGCCGCCTGCGTCGGGGGAGGTTGATCGCTTCGTGGTGGACGATTCACCCGGGGCATACCGACGTGTTGTTGAACGGTTGCTGGCTTCACCTCGTTTTGGTGAGCGCTGGGGCCGACACTGGCTCGACCTGGCGCGTTATGCCGACACCAAGGGCTACCTTGCAGGAAACCAGGCGCGGCTCTTCACTCACTCGTACACCTACCGCGACTATGTGATCGACGCCTTTAACGCCGACCTGCCGTACGACCGTTTTATTATCCAGCAGGTGGCTGCCGATAAACTGGACTTGGGCGAAGACAAGCGGCCTCTGGCCGCGATGGGTTTTCTTACATTGGGCCGGCGGTTTCTCAATAACCCGCACGACATCATCGACGACCGCATCGACGTCGTGACCCGCGGCTTCATGGGGCTGACCGTCGGCTGCGCCCGCTGCCATGAACACAAGTACGACCCCATTCCAATGGCCGACTACTACTCTCTCTACGGCGTGTTTGCCAGCAGTCACGAGCCCGGCGACAAGCCGTTTATCAGCGAGGCGGTCGACCCGATCCAGCGAGCGGCGTTCGAGCGGGAACACAGGCAGCGCGAGGATAATCTCAACAACTATCAGCGAGAGCAGTATGCCCGCATCCGCGAGCAGGTGAAACGGCAGACAGGCGACTACATCTGGGCCGCGCACCGGTCCGCCAAGGTGCCGGCGGCGAAGCTCGACGAACTGGCACGCAAAGCCAAGCTCGACCCTGACTTGACGCGCCGATGGATGCGCCACTTGACCAAGCGCCGTGAATCGGGCGATCCGACTTTTGCGACTTGGTTTGCGCTGGCTAAGCTAGATGCCAAGTCGTTCGGCGAACAGGCCAGGGCCGCTCTGGACGGCGAGTCCCTGGACAAGGCGCACCCGGCAGTGCGGGCTGCGCTTCAGGACCTCGACTCACTCGAGGCGGTTGCCAAGGCACTTGGCCAACTGCTGTACAAGGCCGGGGAGAATCAGCCCAGGCTGCGCGAGGTGGTTTACTCCGACACCTCGCCGGCGAAGCTCTCTGACGGCGATGTACTGCGCGTGATGGAGGTGAAAGGCAGGGAGGGAATTCGGTCGCGCCGCCGAAAGTTTGACGAACTTGAGGGCGAGCATCCCGGCGCGCCCAACCGAGCAATGGTGTTGCTCGATAACGCCCAGCCACACAATCCTCGAATCTTCCTCCGGGGTAACCCAGGCTCGAAGGGGGACGCTGTGCCAAGGCGATTTCTTGCGGTGTTGTCTGGCAAGGAGCGCAGGCCCTTTGAGGGAGGCAGCGGCCGGCTTGAGATGGCCCGGGCAATTGCTGATCCGCAGAATCCTCTCACGGCGAGGGTGATGGTCAACCGGGTGTGGCAAAGGTTGTTTGGAAGCGGGTTGGTCATAACGCCAAGCGACTTCGGCGTGAGGGCCGAGCCGCCGTCGCACCCAAAGCTGCTCGATTTTCTAACGGCGGATTTCATCGAAAACGCCTGGTCAATCAAGGCGTTGATCCGTGGCATCGTGACTTCCAGCACCTACCGGCAGGGTGAAACTTTGCAACCGGAATTCGCCGAGCGCGACCCCGGCAACAGGCTGTTGTGGCAGATGAACCGCAAGAGGCTCGACTTTGAGGCAATGCGTGACTCTGTGTTGAGCGTGTCGGGTAGTCTCAGCCTCCAGCAGGGTGGCCGTTCAGTTCGTATTGACGACAAGCCAGATGCCAACCGCCGAACGGTGTACGCCTTTGTTAATAGGCAGAACTTGCCAAACCTGTTCCGCACTTTTGATTTTGCCGGGCCGGATACGACCTGTCCACAGCGCTTCACGACCACGGTGCCGCAGCAGGCGTTATACCTTCTGAATAGCCCGTTCATCGAGACGCAGGCCAAACGCTTGTCCAAGCGCGTGGAGGTTCGTGCGGTTGCCGATGATAGCCGCATCCGTGTGTTGTATCGTTTGGCCTACCAGCGCGAGCCCTCGGCGGGGGAGCTGGTTTTAGCCAGACAGTTCGTCGACAACTTTGTACCCAGCGCCGTCGCCTGGGAGAGGCTCGGCCAAGCATTGCTGGTTTCCAACGAAATGATGTTTATCGATTAGCCGGTGAAAAAAGTGGCACGAACAGAAATCCCCCGAAAGGCGATCTATCGCCTGTCGGTTTACTTGCGTTGCCTGCATCGCCTGGAAAACAACAGAATCCACACCGTATCCAGTGAAGTCTTGGCTAAGGCGGCCGGTGTCAAGTCCACCCAACTGCGCAAAGATCTGACCTACTTCGGGCAGTTTGGCACGCGGGGGCTGGGCTACGATGTGAAACAACTCATTGAGATGATCTCCGAGCAGCTTGGCACCAAGAGCCTGCAGCCGGTGGTGATCGTGGGCATCGGCAACCTCGGGCGCGCGCTGTTGAGCTATCGCGGCTTCGAACGGGAGGGGTTCGAGGTGGTTGGGGCCTTTGATGTGCAATCCTCTCGATTCCCGAAGGAGGCGTCTATTCAGGTAAAGTCAATGAAGGTAATGCCGAAGGTGATCGATGAGCACCTGGTAAAAATGGCGATACTGTGCGTGCCTCCGACCGCCGCGCAGGAAGTGACGAATCAACTGATTGAGTATGGCGTGGTGGCTATTCTCAACTTCGCCCCGATTGTGTTGTCGGTTCCCGACGAAGTGACCGTCAACAATGTCAACCTTGCGATGGAACTCGAGAACCTGAGCTACTTCATCAACGAGTAACACAGCTGGGTTCGTCTAAAAGGGCGGCCTATTCCTCCGGCTTTATCTGTTCCTGTTTCGCTACGCGGAGGTTGATGTGCAGCTCGCGCAGTTGCTTGGGCTCGGCGGAGCCGGGGGCATCGCTCATTAGGTCGGCGCCCTTGGCTGTTTTCGGGAAGGCGATCACCTCGCGGATGCTATCCGAGCCGCATAGCATGGCGATGAGTCGGTCGAAACCCAGCGCGATGCCGCCGTGCGGCGGTGCGCCAAAGCGAAAAGCCTCGAGCATGTAGCCAAAGCGTTCCTTGGCCACATCGGGAGGGATCTGCAGCAAATCCTCAAAGATGGTTTTTTGTAACTCGCGCTGGTGGATACGTATGGAGCCGCCGCCCAGTTCGACACCGTTGACGACGATGTCGTAATGCTGGCCCCGGACTGACTTGGGATCGCTCGTCAACTTGGGGATGTCTTCCTCCACAGGTGAAGTGAACGGATGATGGCTGGAGTACCAGCGATCCATTTCCTTGTCGAACATCAGCAGCGGGAACTCTACGACCCACAGGAAATTGTACCGGTCGGCCGGGATGCTCATCTTGCCCATCTCGGACAATTTCTCAGCACAGTAGAGGCGGATTTTGCCAAGAATCTCGCAGGCGTTGAGCCAGTTGTCGGCGGCGAACAGGATGAGGTCGCCCTCCTCGATGCCCAGTTTCTCCTGCAGCGCGGCCTTCTCGGTGTCGCTGAAAAACTTGACGATAGGCGATTTCCACTCGCCGTTCTCGACCTTGATAAATGCGAGTCCTTTCGCGCCAAAGCTCTTAGCGTAGTCTGTCATCGTCTCCATCTGCCCCTGGGTGACACAGGCGAATCCCTTGGCGTTAAGAGCCTTGACGACGCCGCCCTTGGCCACGTTACTGCTGAAGACCTTGAACTCGCTAGAGGCAAAGTCGCCGGTCATGTCGACCAGTTCCATGTCAAAGCGTGTATCCGGCTTGTCGATGCCCCAGCGGTTCATTACCTCCTCGAACGGGATTCGCGGAAATGGCGTAGGGATGTTGCAGTCGAGCGCGATTTTCCAGACGCGCGCCAGCAGGCCCTCGATGAGCCCGTAAATGTCGTCGCGGTCGATGAACGACATTTCGATGTCGATCTGGGTGAATTCCGGCTGACGATCGGCGCGCAAATCCTCGTCGCGGTAGCAACGGGCGAGTTGAAAATATTTTTCCACGCCGGCCACCATGAGGATTTGCTTGTACTGTTGGGGTGACTGGGGCAGGGCGTAAAACTGGCCCGGATGCAGTCGGCTCGGGACGAGGAATTCACGGGCGCCTTCCGGTGTGCTCTTAAACAACGTGGGCGTCTCGATCTCAAGGAAACCCTGTTCCTCCATGAACACCCGCGTCGCAGTGGCCACCCGGCTCCGCAGGCGCATGTTGTGAATCATCTCCGGCCGGCGCAGATCGAGGTAGCGGTGCTTGAGGCGGAGTTCCTCGTTGACCTTGGCGGCGACCTCCGGGTCGTCGATGCTGAACGGTAACACGTCGGCGTGGTTCAGCACCTCGAGTTGCTCAGCCACGACCTCGACGAGGCCGGTGTCGATCTTCTCGTTCTTCGTACCCTCGGGGCGGACGCGGATCTTGCCGGTGACGCTGATGACACTCTCGCTGTGAAGCCGCGAGGCGGTCTCGAACAGGTCGGCCGGAAGGTCGCTCGGGTCAAACACCGCCTGTGTTCGGCCTTCGCGGTCTCGGACGTCGATGAAGAGGACCCCGCCCAAGTCCCGGTTGGAGTGTACCCAGCCGTTGAGGGTGACGGCTTGGCCAACGTGTTCCTCACGTATTTCGTTGCAGTGATGTGTGCGCTTCATTCTCGAAAGAAATGCCCGGTCCCCCAAAAAAGGGCGACGGATGTTGCCGGGAAAAGCCCCGGTTTTCAAAGTTTATTTGCGGTGGTTACAGGTTTAGCAGTTCCCGCTGCCAGGGGAGGATCCGGTTGTGCTCATCGTTGTCCTCGAGAGAGAGCCTCACGAGCGTGGAGCGACTGGCGATGAGGGTGGGGTCGATGTTGAGTTTCTTGGCCTGCCTGTCGCGAAGGGCCTTGAGGGATTCATAAAAAAGTTTTTCGCTCTGGGTGATGCGTCGGCGAACCGTGCGGGGGATCTCAGGGTGTTCTCCGGGCGGTAAATCCAGCGCTTGGCCTACCGCATCGCGCAGCGACTTGAACCGGCGGTTGGACAGTTTGGCCGGCCAGGTGGTCTTGTGTTTTTTACCGATCACAGTCTCGGCCAAGGAAACGAGGTCCTCGTGGCGGACGATAAAGTATGGGGGCTTGTTGGCGTTGATGGCTTCGCGCTCTCTCCAGTACCACGTGGCTCGCAGAATGGCTTGTTCGCGGCGGTTGAGTTTGCTCGAGCCTTTGAGGCGCCACGCTTGGTTCGGGTCTGTTTCCTTCGGCGCGGCGTGTTCCCTGATGAGCCTGTCACAAATTTGTTCGTGCCAGGCAGTCCGTCCCATGGCCTTGAGATCGTTGCTCAGGTTGTTTGCCACCGCCCGGAGGTGCCGGCTGTCGTTGAGCGCGTAAATGGCCATTTTTTCGGTCAGGGGTCGGCGGGTCCAGTTGGCCTTCTGCGCGCCCTTGTCGAGCGTAATTCCCAAGAGTTTGGACAGGAGGTCGTTAAGGCCGAACGCGTTGAAGCCCAGTACCCGAGCCGCCCACATCGTGTCGAACACCCGTGATGGAATGAAGCGTTTCGCTGCATACATCAGCCTCAGGTCATTGTCGCAGCCATGGATGAGTAGTTCCTTGCTTTCCAGCGCCTTGAAAAGCGGAGCCACATCCATCGGGGCTAGGGGGTCGATCAGCACATCCGTGCCGGGGATGCTGAGCTGCAACAGGCACAATTTCTCTGGGTACGAGTGCAGGCTGTCGGCCTCGGTGTCGAGCGAGACCCAACTGGATTTTCGTAATTCGGGGACAAACTCCTTTAACTGGACTTGAGTATCAATCAAGCGGAGGGGATTGTGTCAGCGCGTTCACCGTTGCCAAGGTAAAACGTTGTTAGCACGGCTTGACGAATTGATTGAAAGCGTTTTTTCTCTGTTCCCAGTGGATTGCTTATGATGAAGAATTTAGCGAATCAATTTACAGCCACAGCCACGCAAAACCGTGAAAAAACGGCAATTTACTGGGGTGACCAGGAGTACACCTTTGGCAAGACGCATGCCTTGGCCGGCGGCCTGGCCAGGCGGTTGAAGGTTGAATTCGACCTGCAACCCGGAGATCGAGTGGGACTTTGGCTTAAGAATTGCCCCGAGTTTGTCTTTTCCCTCTTCGGCATTCTTTTGGCCGAGGGGGTGGTGGTATCGATCAACAATTTCCTCACGCCGGACGAGGTGGGCTACATCCTCCGTGACTCGCAGGCCAAGGTGCTGATCAGTGAGGCGTCGATGGCCGAGGGCACGGCGTCGCTCAAGTCGCAACTCGATGGCCTGGCCGTGATCGATGTGGAAGAGCTTGCCCAAGCGGATGGCAGCCAAGCGCCCCAATTGCCGCCGGCCGGCCAAGCGGGCGAGGAATTGTCGCTGATTATTTACACCTCCGGCACCACCGGCAAGCCTAAGGGCGCGATGCTGAGCAACAACAACCTGCTTCGCAACGTCGAGGCCGTGATGGATGAGTTGGAACTGACGCCACAGGACCGTATGGCCTGTTTGCTGCCGATGTTCCACAGCTTTAGCATGACGGTGTGCGTGCTGTTGCCGATGACACAGGGCCTATCGATCGTGGCGGTCAGGTCGTTGCATCCGCCCAAGAACATCATCGCCGAGATTATGCAGCACCAGGCGACGGTTCTGCCAGCAATCCCACAACTGTACCGGGCGTTGGCAAATTCGCAACTGCCGCAGAACCTACCGTTGCGGGTGTGTTGCAGCGGTGCTGCACCGTTGCCTCTGGAGGTGCTGAAGGCGTTTAATGAGAATGTTGGTATCCCGTTGCTTGAGGGGTACGGACTCAGCGAGACCAGCCCCGTCGCCTGCTTCAATCCGTTGCATGGCGAGAAAAAGCCCGGTTCAGTCGGTCTGCCGATCAAGGGTGTGGAATTCCAGATCTGGAACGATGCCGGTGAGGTGCTGCCGATCGGCGAACAGGGTGAAATCTGTATCAAGGGTCACAACGTCATGATGGGCTACTGGAATAATCCGGAGGCCACCGAGGCGGCGATCAAGGGTGACTGGTTTCTCTCCGGCGATATTGGCTATCTAGACGAGGACGGTTACCTCTACATCACGGATCGAAAGAAAGACATGCTGCTCGTCAACGGCATCAACGTTTATCCGCGCGAACTGGAGGAGGTGATCTACCAGTTCGATGGCATCAAGGAGGCGGCGGTGATTGGCGT
>Ga0209228_1001039_pt1 | contig 13980 bp, 11 predicted proteins | sample METZYME_3_150m_FD_187547 | JGI IMG/M metagenome (GOLD analysis project Ga0209228, IMG submission 187547) | Marine microbial communities from oxygen minimum zone in mesopelagic equatorial Pacific - METZYME_3_150m (SPAdes) (version 2) | ecosystem: Environmental > Aquatic > Marine > Oceanic...
GGCTCACCTCGAGGTAATGGGCATAGATGGGCTCGTCAACAACCGTGGTGTCGGAACGCTGCCGGAACGAGTACATCAGCGCTGTGGATATGTTCCGCGGGCCCGACCAGCAGTTGATCCGCAGCGTCATCGGTTGAGATCGGCGGCCAAGGCCTTTCCGTAGAGACTCCGGAGGCGTGCCGTGACCGGGCCCCCAGATCCGTTGCCGATCGTTCGCCCATCCACCGCGACCACAGGGGTCAGACCGCCGAAGGTGCCGGTGACAAATGCCTCGTCGGCCGAGTAGACGTCGGTGAGCGAGAAGGGCTGTTGACGGGTTGCCATCCCATCTGCCTCGGCCACTTCCAGCACGACCTGCCGGGTAATGCCGTTCAGGCAGTAGTGGCCTGTGGAAGTCCAGAGTTCGGTGCTGCGGACGACAAAAAAGTTGGTGGCGTTACAAGTAGCGACAGCGCCAGTCGGGTCGAGCATCAGTGCCTCGTTGGCGCCGGCCTCGACGGCTTGGATTAGGGCGATCACTTCGTGCAGCTTTGAATGGCAGTTGAGCCGTTGGTCAAGCGTGTCGGGTGCCGGACGACGAACGGTGGCCGTGAAGAGTGAGATTCCCGACTGGGTAACCTCCGGGCTGGCCGCCTTGTGCTCGGCGATGATCACCATGTTCGGACCGCCGACCGTGTTGGCCGGGTGCTGGGATGGCGTTCTCTTGTCGCCCCGGGTGACCATGAGACGGAGGTGCACGTCGTCGTGCATGGCATTGCGGTCGACCGTGGCCTGCAGGGCGGCGACCACCTCGGTTCGGGCCATCCCGATGTCCAGATGGATAGCCGCGGCCCCGGCAAACAGCCGATCCAGGTGACGGTCTAGAAATCCGAACTGGCCCTCGTGGAGTCGGATCCCCTCCCAGACACCATCACCGACCAGGAATCCGCTGTCGAAAACTGAGATCCGAGCCTCCGCACGAGGGTAGAACTCCCCGTTGATATACACCTGAACCGTGTCGTTACGGGGATCGTGGACCGCGGAATGGGTGGACTTCTCCATGGTCGACGAGCGTATCGGTGACCGGTGAGAGGATCGCTCCCGGGGGTCGCTTTGCCACCTTGTAGTGATCACCCTGGAAAGGACTATCGTTCGACTCGCAATTACCAGGGAGGGCAACACAGGGCACGGCGTGGGTCGTGCTCCGACCCGCTCTCCCGCAGGCCATCGGGCCTGTTCCAATCGGAGGGAGTGGCTTTACCCAGTCCGGGATCAGCGATGGACTTCGGCTACTTCCTTAACCAGAACAACCTCGGCCTCGAGAAGCCGTTTGACCGGGTGATCGCCGAAGGCCGCGACATCGCCCAGTACTGCGACCGCACAGGCTGGCATTCGATTTGGAACACTGAACACCACTTCGGCCACGAGGGCCTGGAGGTCTGCCCGAACCCGGTGATGATGGGCGCCGATCTGGCGGCTCATACGGAACGAATCCGGATCGGCCAAGCGGCCAGCATCATCACCTTTCGGCATCCGATCCAGTTAGCCGAGGACCTTGCGCTGCTTGACCACATGAGCGCCGGTCGTCTCGAGGTCGGGGTGGGCCGAGGGGTGTACCCCCGGGAGACGGTCAATATGAACGCGATGGCAGACGTGCGTAACCCCGAGGTGAATCGAGCCCTGTTCGCCGAGACCCTTGAGGTCATGAAACGGTGCTGGACTGAGGAGTTCTTCTCCTTCGAGGGTGAATTCTTCCAATTCCCGGTCCCGGGGGTCTCCTTTTCCCACGCGATGAGCCCCCCTCGACCAGAAAACACCGACCCCGACACTGGGCAGATCACGGCCCTGGCGGTTATCCCCAAGCCATTCCAGAGACCTCACCCGCCCCTGTGGCAGGTTGTCGATACGCCTCCGTCGATCAATTTCGCCGCTCGGAACGATCTGCAGGCGATGTTCTGGATCCCGCCCACCGACGCGCTCATTCCCCGGTTCGAGGCCTACCGGGATGCCGCTTCCGAGGCCCGGGGCCTTGAACTTGGATTCGGCGAGGGGATAGCGGTCCTTCGTGACCTCTTCGTGACCGAGACGATGGCAGAGGCCGAAAGGCTGGCCGGTGACGGAATCATCCGCTACATGGAGTGGGTCTGTGAGTTCCGGGGCATAGGCAACCACCGGTACCCGGGTGAGGAACTTCCTGAGACCAGCGGGAAACTCGACCTCCTTTCCTACGAATGGCTCCACCCCCGCAACATGCTGTTTGGCACAGCGGACTACGTGATCGAGAAGATTCAGGAGATGCAGGAGAAATTGAACCTCCGGACGCTGCTGTTGTGGTCCAACTTTCCGGGGGTTCCCCATGAAGCGGTCATGGACAGCATCACCTTGTTTACCGAGCAGGTGATGCCGCACTTCACCGACCAGTCGGACCCGGCGGAGGTGGCGTGATGGTTCTTGACCTGCGCAAGGTGGTAACCCACACCGAGGAGGTCCACATCGAAGGGGGGCGAGCAGCCGACCCGCCTCTCCGACTGCTGGGAATCGCCGCCGTGCTGACCAACCCGTGGGCCGGCCAGGGGTTCGTCGAGGACCTACGTCCAACAATCCTCGAGGTGGCACCTCGCCTTGGTGAGGTTCTCGTTCCACGGTTGGTGGACCTTGCTGGCGGCGCAGACTCCGTCGAGGGGTATGGCAAGGCGGCCATGGTCGGGACCTCCGGTGAGGTGGAGCACGGCTCGGCACTGATCCACACCCTGCGGTTCGGGAACGTGTTCCGTGAGGCGGTAGGTGGCACCTCCTACCTTTCGTTTACCAACACCCGAGGGGGTCCTGGCGCCACCCTGTCGATTCCGATGATGCACAAGGTCGACCCCGGCTGGCGGTCGCACTACCTGACCTTGGAGATGACGGTGGCCGATGCCCCGGCACCTGACGAGATCGTGGTCGCCATTGGCGCCTCGGTCGGGGGCCGACCCCACCACCGGATCGGCAACCGCTACTCCGACATGGAGGAGATGGGGTTGGCCCCGGAGTGAACTCCGAGACCTTCGCCATGGTTGACGGCGAAGGGCCACCACTGGTGTTGGTTCATGGTGTGGGCCTAGACCACACCATGTGGGATCGAGTGTTGGACTCCCTGGGTGCCTCCCGCCGGGTCATCCGCTACGACCTCCTAGGCCACGGTCAGACCCCCGATCCTCCCGGCCCGCGCACCCTCGAGGACTTCGTAGTCCAGCTCCTAACCGTCCTCGACGCCCACCGGCTCGACCGGGCCGATGTTGCCGGCCTGTCCCTAGGTGGCATGGTCGCTCTGGCCGCTGCCGCCCGCCATCCCGACAGGTTTGACCGCCTGGCTCTCCTCAACACGGTCTTCGAACGCTCACCCGAACAGGTGGAGACCGCCCTCCGACGAATGGCCATCGCCGAGAGCGAGGGAATGGCTGCGGTGGCCGACCTGGCCGTGGACAGATGGTTCTCTACCCAGTGGCAGGCTGAGCATCCCGCCCAAGTCGATCAGGTTCGACGTCGACTCGCCGACACCGATCCAGTGGGTTACCTGAAGGCCTACCGGGTTTTCATCGCCGGCGACCCCTTGATGCCGGAAGGCGCCACTGCGGTGACCGCTGTCACTCTGGCCATGACCGGGGAGCTGGATCCCGGCTCCACCCCGGCCATGAGCCGAGCTCTGGCCACCGCGGTAACCGGGGGCCAGGTGCGGATCCTGGCTGGTCTGCACCATCTCCCCCCCGTTGAGGAGCCGAGTACCTTTGCCAGTGCACTGTTGGAGTTCTTCGATCGGGAGGCGACCTCGTGACCGACTACCGGCTTTACATCGACGGAGAGTTTTGCGAGGCCTCGGACGGTGGGCGGTTCGATTCGGTGAACCCGGCGAACGGACAGGTATGGGCAACCGCTCCGGCTGCCACAGAGGCCGACGTAGATCGGGCCGTCGTGGCAGCCCGGCGTGCCCTGACCGGAGGAGACTGGGCCACCATGTCGGCAACCAACCGGGGCCGTCTGTTGTTCGAACTCGCAGATCGGGTGGCGACTAGGGCTTCCCACCTCGGCGAAATCGAAACGAGAGACACCGGCAAGTTGGCCGCCGAAACCAGGGGCCAGTCGGCCTACGTGGCCGACTATTACCGCTACTACGCCGGGCTGGCCGACAAGATCCAGGGTGACACCCTCCCAATCGACAAGCCGGACCTTCACGTGTTCACGATCCGCGAACCCGTCGGGGTGGTGGCCGCCATCGTCCCATGGAACGCCGAGATGTTCCTCACGGCGACCAAGGTCGGCCCGGCTTTGGCTGCGGGAAACACCGTGGTGATCAAGGCCTCTGAGGAGGCACCCGCCCCTCTGCTGGAGTTCGCCGAAGTGGTCCACGAGGTGGGCTTCCCACCCGGAGTGATCAACCTGATCACCGGTTTCGGGGAACCCTGCGGCCGTGTGTTGACCAGCCATCCGTTGGTCAACCGGGTGGCGTTCACCGGCGGTGTCGACACGGCCCGCCGAGTGGTCGAGAACACTTCCCACAACTTCGCCCACCTCTCACTGGAGCTGGGCGGAAAGTCCCCGATTCTGATCTTCGACGACGCCGACCTCGAAGGAGCGGTGAACGGCGCGGTGGCCGGCAACTTCGGGGCCAGCGGGCAGAGTTGTGTGGCCGGTTCACGGGTGTTTGTGCAGGCAGGAATTTACGACGATTTCCTCAAGATGCTGATCCGGCGGGTCGAGGCCATCCGCATCGGTGACCCCCTCCACGAGGCCACCCAGATGGGCCCTCTGGCCACAGAGGCCCAAAGGGACCGGATCGAAGCAGTGGTGGCCGAATCGCGGGAACAGGGAGCCACTGTGCACACCGGCGGGAAGCGGCCCGAGGGATTTGACACCGGCTGGTACTTCGAGCCGACCGTCCTTGGTTGTAACAACCAGTCGATCCGTAGCACTCAAGTGGAAATGTTCGGGCCGGTCATGTCGGTGCTCGCCTTCGAAAGCGAGCAGGAGGCAGTTGGCATGGCCAATGATTCGGTCTTCGGACTGGGGGCCGGCGTTTTTACCACCGATGTTGGGAGAGCCCACCGGGTGGCAAAGGCGGTCCGCTCGGGAATCGTCTGGGTGAACACCTACCGGGCGATCTCCCCGGTCGCCCCGTTCGGAGGATTCGGGCAGAGCGGTCACGGGCGGGAGGCCGGGATCGACACGATCTACGACTACACCCGGACCAAGACCGTGTGGATCAACACATCGGAGGATCCGATGGCCAACCCCTTCGTGATGCGGTGACCTTCCCGTTCCGTCCCGCCACGGCGACTGTGCGGTCTAGCCTGCTACGGTTCTTTCGTCCGAAACCCGGGGGCATCGCTTGGCGCGGGGCGACCGGCCCGGGAGTTATCTTGTCAGGAAGGGGTGACGTGCGTGACTGAGTCCGGCGAAACAATCATCTCCTTCGAAGAGGTGTACAAGATCTTCGGCCCAAACCCCCGGGGACGGGCCTTTGAACTCTCCCAGGGCGGGATGCACAAGGACGAGGTCCAACGCCAGACCGGCCATGTGGTGGGTATCACCGACGTGTCCTTCGAGGTTGAAAAGGGTGAGATCTTCGTTGTCATGGGTCTGTCGGGCTCCGGCAAGTCGACAGCCATCCGGACAGTCAACAAACTCCACGACGTGACCCACGGCCGGGTCATCGTCGAGGGTACCGACGTGCAGCAACTCGAAGGGCCGGCCCTCCAGCAATTCCGGCGGGAAAACATGGGCATGGTCTTCCAGCACTTCGCTCTCTTTCCGCACCGGAACATCATCGACAACACCAGCTACGGCCTGCAGGTCCAGGGCGTCGATAAGAAGGAACGCCGAGAGGCCGCCATGCGGGCACTTTCGATGGTCGGCCTGGAGGCCTACGCGTTCAACGCGGTGAAGGAACTCTCCGGCGGCATGCAACAGAGGGTCGGGCTGGCCCGGGCCCTGTGCAGCGACCCGGACATCCTGCTGATGGACGAGGCGTTCAGCGCCCTGGACCCGCTGATCCGTCGTCAGATGCAGGACGAACTCTTGGCCATCCAGGAAAAGCTCCACAAGACGATCCTGTTCATCACCCACGACCTGAACGAGGCTCTCCGGATCTGCAACCGGGTGTGCATCCTGCGCGACGGCTACGTCGTCCAGATCGGCACCGCTGAGGAGATCCTGACCCAGCCCGCCGACGGCTACGTAGCCGAGTTCGTCCAGGACGTCGACCAGGGTCGGGTGATCGACGTGGCCTCTATGGTCAATCCCCCGGCAATCATCGACCCGGACTCGACTCTGGTGGCTGCCATGGACTCACTGGGTGATCGACAGGGCGGCTTCGTAGTGGACATTGACGGCCGTCCGACCGGACTGTTGCATGTAGGAGCAGCTGGCTCCGCCCTGGCCCACGGGACGACCGACCTGGCCGACGTACTGCAGACCGATTTCGAGACGACGACGATGGAGGCCAAACTCAACGAGAACTACGCGGCGGCCGGACGGGGACTCCCGATCGCCGTGGTCGACGAGGCCGGTTGCCTGGTCGGTGAATTGGAACCCCGCGAGATCATGGAGGAAATGGGTCGGGTGGAAGACCTGGTCGACGGATTCGAACGGGAGACGATTCTGTGACCCTCATCCTCGCAGCGGGCGGTTCGAGAGCCGGTACGCCGGGCGTTGGGGCCGCTGACGGCTTCCGCGACAACCTGATCCTGGACCAGTGGTCGATCCCGTTCGGCTCCTGGATCGACCAGATGGTCGATTGGACCGACATGAACCTGGAGTGGCTGCTCGATGCCATCAAGTGGCCGTTCGAGTTCCTGATCGACGCCTTCATCGGGGACTTCTTGATCGCACCTTGGATGTCTTGGCTGTATGTCGTCCTGGGTATCACCATCATCGGCTCCCTGATCCGGGGCCCGAAAGTGGGCATCACCGCCGGCATAGGCCTGGTCATCTGTGGACTGCTGGGCGTCGCCTACTGGGTAAGAACCTGCGAGACCATCGGCATGGTTCTCGTCTCGGTTCTCCTCTGCGCGCTGGTCGGCGTCCCGGTGGGGGTCATGAGCGGACGGTCGGACGGAGTGTGGGCGATAGTTCGACCGATTCTCGACGCCATGCAGACCGTCCACGCGTTCGTCTACATGCTCCCGTTCATCTTCTTCTTCAGCATCGGCACGGTGCCGGCCACCATGGTGACCATGGTGTACGCCGTCCCGCCGCTGGTTCGTCTCACCAACCTGGGAATCCGCCAGGTGCCGGAGGAGGTCGTGGAGGCCAGTCGGGCCTACGGCGCCCCGGAGATGCGCGTCCTCAGGGACGTCCAGTTGCCGTTGGCCCGCCGTGCCATCATGACCGGCCTGAACCAGACGCTCATGATGTCGATCGCCATGGCCGGAATCGCGGCAATCATGGGCGCTGGCGGCCTGGGAAAACTCGTCTACAGCGCGATCCAGAACCTCGACATCGGCGCAGCCGCAGGCTCCGGGCTTGCCTTCTTTATCGTGGCCATAGTCCTCGACCGGCTCTCCCAGCCTGAAGAATCCGATTCTGGGAACCTTCTCAGCCGTATCAACCGGGCCTTTACCCACCGGCGCGACCCGGAGTCGCTACTTGCCAACATCGAGGAATCTGCGAAGAAGCCAGCCGTCGAAACGGAGTCCAACGCGCCAGCCACCGTGTCGGAGCGACGCGGACTTGGCCTGTCAGGCCTCGCCGGACTGGTGGCGATCGTCTCGGTGTTCCTGACCTGGAGCAACGACGCAGGGCTCCTCAGCGGCCATAGCCGTTCCGCCGACCTAGACCTGGGCGGCCAGTCGTTCAGCGGTCTCGAGTCCTCCGGCGGGAACTGGATCGGTCTTTCTGTACTGGCCCTGGGGATTTTCCTCATGCTCGCCGCGGGAACCATCCTCCGCCGTCCGGAAACCGAGACCCGTTGGCTCACCCCTGCAGGATCGGCCGTCGCGGCCATCGCCATGACGGTGGTCGTCATCACATATCTCATGTGGCGTCCCGCCACAGGAACCGTCAACTACAGCGACGGGGTGGGCGTCTACGTGGCCTTGGTCGCCGGCATCCTGGCCACCATCGGGTCGCTATACGCGCTCTGGACGGCGCCCTACGTCTCCCATCGGCCGCTGCGACAAAGTGTCGCCTGGGGCCGGTGTGCCGCCGGTGTGTTCGTGGTGATCATAATTGGGATCGGGGCTATCTCCGGCTGGACGTTCGACCAGCGCGGAGGGGACCTGAACCCCGACCAACAGGCGCGGGTCGACGTACTGATGGAGGAGGCCAAGGCCGACCAAAACAAGGCCGCCCTCAATAACTCCCTCATTGCTCAGATCTACAACGCGGCCCGCAAGTCGAACCTGATCATCCTCGACGGGCTGACCGAGGAGGGCGGTGGACTCGGACGCCTCGCCATCCCGGTCGGGATCATCGGGGCGCTGATCCTGCTACCGGCCGCTGGGGTGTTCGGACTGGACGAGCACTTCCGATGGCGATGGAGTGTCGTGGTCGCTGGCGTCGGCATGGGCATCATCCTGCTCGCCCTTAGCTGGATCTTCAGCCTGGCCACGGTTACCGACATGAAGATCGTGACCGGCGTCGGCGTTTTCCTGACTCTGGTTGGCGGAGTCGTTCTACTGTCCTCATCTCGTTCGATTCTCGGTGAGTTCACACGTCGGAAGGTCTACGCCGACGCAGTCACAAGCCAGGTAGCGCCCTAGGAGACGGTGTACCGATGACCGGGGTCACGCGAAACCGGCCGACTAAGCGCGTCACCAGTGTCGACCGGTTCCTGACTGTCATCCGGGTCGTCATGGCCTCGCTGATCATCATCGGGATCCTGGCCTTCATCGCTCAGCAGATCGACCCCAACAACCCGTTCGCCCGGTGGCGAAATCCAGGTGCCCGCGGCCTCACCGGCGACCAGTTCAAGGGTCTGCTGATCTCCGGCCTGTCCCAGGGGTCGATGTACGGGCTGATCGCCCTTGGCTACTCGATGGTCTACGGCGTACTGGGGTTTATCAACTTCGCCCACGGCGAGGTCTTCATGGTGGGCGCCATGTCCGGATTCATCACCTCGGACAAGCTCCATGCCGCCGGATGGTGGGAATCGAACTTTCTGCTGTCGCTGACCGTGGTGACCCTCATCGCCATCGTCACCTCCACGTTCACCGCAGTGGTCACCGAGCGCATCGCCTACCGCCCACTGCGCAACTCCCCGCGCCTCATTCCGCTGATCACCTCGATCGGCGTGTCGTTCTTCATCCAGAACGCGGTGATGGGCCTCCTCGGGCCAGCCACCAAGAGCTACCCCAAGCTCCCCGAGTGGCTCACCAAGCAACGGTCGATCCTCACCTTCGAGATCGCCGGGACGAAGATCATGGTGGTGTCCGTTGCCGCGGTCTCCATGGCCGGCCTCTGGTACCTGGTGGAGCGGACCAAGACCGGCCGGGCCATGCGCGCGGTGGCCGAGGACAAGGAGATCGCCGCCCTCATGGGCATCAACGTGAACCGGATCATCGTCGTCACCTTCGCTATAGGTGGGACCATGGCCGGCATCGGCGGGATCCTCTGGGGGTTGCTGTTCCGCAGCGTGCACCATATGACCGGGTTCCTGCCCGGCATCAAGGCCTTCACCGCGGCGGTCGTGGGAGGCATTGGGAACATGGGCGGCGCTATGGCCGGTGGGGTGGCCCTCGGATCGGCCGAGTCGGTCGCCCCCATGGTCCTCATGGAACCCCTCGGCATACCCGGAGTGTCACAACTCAAGGACGCCGTGGCCTTCACCGTGCTCGTCCTTGTTCTGCTATTCCGGCCTGCTGGCCTCTTCGGCGAGCGTCTCTCTCAGGAGGACCGGGCATGACAGCGACCCTGGCCCCTTCTGGGCCCTCGGTGGCCCTGGACTGGAGGCGGGTCCTCCTTTGGGGCGGCATCTGCGCCCTGAGCCTCGTGTCAGTGTCTCTCATCGGCCTGCCGGTGGGCATGAACAAACGGATTCTCATCGAGCCGGTGCTGAGCCTCGGCTACCTCTTCCTGTTGTGGATCCCGTTGGTTTTCGGCTACGTGGCGACCACCGTGGTGGTCCTCGAAGGAGTGGAGGCCCGAAAGTCCGGACGTGCCGACCTGCTGGCAGGCCTGATCGCCGGCCTGATGGGCGGCATCGGTCTGACGCTGCTCATGGTGGGCTTGGACACCGTCAACCTCCGGAAGCCGCTGGTCAACTGGAGCCCGCAACTGTTCAGGTTGTTGACCTTCGAGCGGGGCCTGGAATTCGGGATCCCGGTGTGGTTGGGGATCTGCGCGGTACTGGGCTTGGTCGGTGCCGTCCTGCACCAGCTGCCTGCAGTGGCTCGCCGGGTCATGTCGTGGGTGGTGTTCGGGGTGTTGGCCATCGCGATCCTAGAAGCCGTAATCGACGATCTAGCCGAGGGTTTCCACCTCGAATGGCTGACCGACGCGATGTACTACAAGAAGGGTGGAACAGCTGGACTTACTGTCACCTCAGCGGTAGTTCTGGCCTTGGTTTTTGCCGCCCTTCCCCTGGTTACCCGGGGGAGGGTCAAGGCCGCGGTGGGCCGTTATCGGAATGTGGCGGCGGAAGATCGGCAACGGTCCTCTCTTGTCATTTTCGGGGCGATCGCTGTGGCCTGTCTAGGTCTACCAATGGTCTTGGGGGGCATCGTCAACGAGTTGTTGGCCAACGTCGGCCTGTTCCTGCTGCTGGCCCTCGGGCTTAACATCGTCGTTGGCCTGGCCGGTCTCCTCGACCTCGGCTACGTGGCCTTCTTTGCTGTCGGTGGCTACACCACCTCGGTACTCACCTCTTCCAACTCGCCGTTTTTTGCCCCCGAGTGGCACTTCGGAATCGCCCTGCTCTTCGTGGTGGTGATGGCGGCCGTCGCCGGGCTGGTTATCGGCGCACCGGTAATCCGGATGCGCGGCGACTACCTGGCCATCGTTACCCTCGGCTTCGGGGAGATCGTCAGGCTGTTGTTCCTCTCCGACTGGCTAAAGCCCTACTTCGGCGGCTCCCAGGGGATCACCAAGGTGAACCCCGTGGATCTGGGACCGTTCAAGGTGCAGGGCAGCGACCCGAGGTCGGTCTTCTACCTGGTCCTGGTCTTCTGCGCCCTAGCCATCTACGTGTCCTGGAGGCTCCAGGGCTCCCGTCTGGGGCGAGCCTGGATGGCCACCCGGGAGGATGAACAGGTCGCCGAGGCCATGGGCATTAACACGGTGAACGCCAAACTGGCGGCCTTCGTGGTGGGCGCCACGATGGCCGCGTTTAGTGGGGCGGTGTTGGCCGCCAAGGTCGGGTCGGTGTTTCCCAAGAGCTTCGAGATTCTCGTGTCGATCATCATCCTGGTGGTGGTCATCGTCGGCGGGATGGGAAACATTGCCGGCGTAATCGTCGGTTCCCTAGTGCTGATTGGCATCCTCGGTGGGCCCCGCCAGCCCGGACTGCTACAGGAATTCCAGTCCTACAAGCTGCTCATCTATGGCGCTCTGTTGGTGTTCATGATGTTGAAGCGCCCGGAGGGCCTGGTGCCCAGTGCTCGTCGCACCCGTGAACTGCACCAGGACGAGTACCTCCAGGATGCTTGGCTGGGCGACGACGCAGAGTCCGAGGGAGATCAGGGAGCCCCGTCGTGAGTCTGTTGGAGATCCGAGGTCTGCAGGTCACCTTTGGGGGCTTGGATGCTCTTTCCAGTCTTGACTTCCACGTCAACGATGGAGAGATCGTCAGTGTTATAGGCCCTAACGGTGCCGGGAAGACCACGTTCTTCAACGCCATCTCGGGCATGGTTCCCCCCACAGAAGGTGAGATCCTTTTCGACGGACAATCGGTGCTTGGACTTGATCCCAACCAGATCACTGAGATGGGCATTGCCCGGACGTTCCAGAACGTCCGCCTGTTCCCCAACATGACCGTGGTGGAAAATCTGATGGTCTCCCAGCACTGCCGGACCTCGCAGCTCTTTGTCGGGGCACTTTTCCAGACCAAGGCCTTCAAGAAGGAGGAACGGGAAATCCGAGAACGAGCCGAGGAGATCTTGGCCTTCTTCGGTACCCGACTCACCGGATATCGCCTGGACCAGCCGGCATTCGCGCTCTCCTACGCCAACCGCCGGCGTCTGGAAATCGCTCGGGCCATGGCCACCCAGCCCCGCCTCCTCCTTCTGGACGAACCGGTGGCCGGCATGAACCCTATGGAGACCGCTGAGTTGACCGGACTCATCGGTCGGTTGCGTGACGAATGGGGGTTCACCATCGTGTTCATCGAACACGACATGAAGGTGGTGCGAGACGTCTCGGACCGGGTGGTGGTCCTCGACCATGGCGTTCCGATCGCTGAGGGTTCCTACGAGTCCGTCTCCACCGATCCGGACGTCATTGAGGCCTACCTGGGTCGCCCGCTGGAAAGCCGAAAGGATCGACGGTGACCTCCAGCGAAGCCTCCCCTCTGCTCGAGTTCCGAAAGGTCAACACCCACTACGGGGCTGTCCACATCCTCAAAGACGTCGACCTGTCCATCCATCCCGGAGAGTTGGTCTGCCTGCTGGGTGGGAACGCCAGCGGAAAGACAACGACGCTTAAGACCCTCCTGGGCATGGTTGTTCCCACCTCCGGGGAGGTGGTCCTCAACGGAGAGGTGGTCAACAGCAAACCCACCAGCTTCCGGGTCGAGAATGGGGTGACGATGGTCCCCGAAAACCGACGGCTGTTCAAACGACTCAGCGTGAGGGAAAACCTTGAGTTGGGGGCGTACCTACGCAACGACAAGGATGGCATCGAGGCCGACATGGAGCGTGTATTCGGCCTGTTCCCCCGGGTGAAGGAACGGATCGGCCAGAAGGCCGGCACCCTCTCGGGCGGAGAGCAGCAGATGGTGGCCATTGGTCGGGCCTTGATGTCCCGTCCGACAGTCCTGCTGATGGATGAGCCGTCCATGGGTCTGGCTCCCGCTCTGGTCCAGCAGAACTTCGAACTTATCCAGCAGATCAATGACGACGGGATGACGGTGTTCATGGTGGAGCAGAACGCCAACATGGCCCTGTCCATAGCGGATCGGGGATGGGTTCTCCAGAGCGGGGCGGTGGTGCTCGACGACACCGCCGAGGCCCTGTTGGCCAACCCAGAGATGCGCGCCGCTTACCTCGGAGACGATCGGGCCGACTGACCGGGGTGCAGCGCCCCTAGATCACCGACCGTTCCACAAACGGTTCGGCTCGCAGGATCCTGTCGTAGCCCAATTCGCGGAGGTCGAGAGTCTGGTACTCGCCGTAGGTGATGAGTTCGCTGATCGCCCTGCCCACTCCGGGGCTCTGCTGGAGGCCGTGGCCGCTGAACCCGTTGGCGAAGATGAAGTTGGGGACAGGCCCGGCCGGTCCGACCACCGCGTTTTGGTCCAACGTGTTGTAGGCGTAGTGGCCGGCCCAGGTGTGGGTCACCCCGATCCTTTCGAAGGCCGGGATCCGATGGACGAGAGCTGGCCAGACTTGCTGCTCCCACTCGTCGTGGCGGACCCGGAAGTCGTCTGGGTCGACCTCGAGGTCGGGGTCCGGGGGAACTCCAGTGAGGTAGTGGGGCGGATCGGTACGGACGTGCAGTCCGCACGGATCGATGGTTAAAGGCAGCAGGCTCCCCTCAAGGCTTTCCCGACAATCGAAGGAGAAGACCGACCGGATCCGCGGTTCCACCGGGAGTTCCAGTCCTGCCATCTCGGCGATCCACCGGGCTCGAGGGCCGGCGCAGTTAACCACCGACCCGCAGGTCACAATCTTGCCTGAGGCCAACTCCACCCCGGCGACCCGGTTGCCGGCGTCGTTCAACGCCAGGTCAACGACCCGGTCGGTGGCATACTCGACGCCGTTGTGGCGGGCCCGGCCCTGGAAGCCCCGCATCAGGGAGTAGGCGTCCAGGGATCCCTCATGCCGTAGGCCGAGACTCCCCCCAGCCAGGTCGTCGACGAACAGGTAGGGGAAG
>Ga0209228_1001045_pt1 | contig 13927 bp, 10 predicted proteins | sample METZYME_3_150m_FD_187547 | JGI IMG/M metagenome (GOLD analysis project Ga0209228, IMG submission 187547) | Marine microbial communities from oxygen minimum zone in mesopelagic equatorial Pacific - METZYME_3_150m (SPAdes) (version 2) | ecosystem: Environmental > Aquatic > Marine > Oceanic...
GTGATGGCGTCATCGATACCGCCGACGATTATCCAAACAACCCAGCACGTTGGTCCGATTGTGATGAGGGCAAGTATGGTCGTCTAATCTGTACTGATGCCGACGCGGGTCACTCTGCGCCAGGTAATACTCTGGTCCAGACTCAATGTGAGACAGGGACTTTCCAGCCTTACACCGGTCAGTCAACCTGTCTCGATGCCTCTGCCGGTCATTACTCAGATACGGCCGGAGCCACATCTCAGAGTGCATGCGCGAGCGGATATTACAACGCGATGGTGGGGCAATCGTCCTGCACCGCCGCGCCAACCGGATCTTTCGTATCGACTAACGGTGGCGACGCTGGAACAACCAATACGACGGCGTTGCCGCTCTCAGCGATGAGTGCTAATTACTCGGGGACAATCAATGGTGTCAGCGACACCACCGACGTATTCTCTCTTGATTTACCACGAAATGCTTGGTTCTCAGCCAATCTCACCTCGCCGTTGGGACAGGACTTCAACATCGATCTGCTCAACGAGACTTTCGATATTGTCTCGTTCTCAGCGACCAACGCGACCCAAGAAGAGGTCTCAACATCGGCTAACGGCAATGCAAGCGGATTCTATTACATCCGCATCTTGTATTCCTCGGGTTCAACCGGACCTAGAAATTACTCACTGGTCATCGACCTACGTTCGACCTCTGGCTCGATGTCACAGATTGGCTCGACGGCGACCTTGGTCGATGCCGAACACGGAATCTCGACGACGCTGTGTGGCATCGGAACCTGGCAGAATCAAGTCGGCTCGACCTCCTGTAATGCAGCCTCCGCCGGACACTACGTCTACGGAACTGGAGCGACCACGCAAACCGCGTGCACTCCTGGCTATTACCAGCCGAATACCGGTCAGACGACTTGCATAGTCGCCTCGACTGGATATTACGTCCCTAATTCGGGCGCGGTCTCGCAGACCGCGGCCTCACCCGGTTACTACGTCAATGTCTCAGGATCTTCTTTCCAGCAGGCCTGCGCTGCGGGAACTTACCAGTCATTAGCGGCGCAGACCACTTGCTACGCAGCTACTCCCGGATATTACGTGCCGACAGCCGGACAAGCCAACATGACAATCTGCGATGTCGGCACATACCAGCCGAATACTGGACAGACCTCCTGCATCGACGCAGATCCAGGTAATTATGTCCCAACTCAAGGGGCGACGGCACAGTCCCAATGTTTGATTGGGACCTACCAACCATATTCGGGCCAATGGACCTGCCTCAATGCCGACCCTGGGCACTATGTTCCGACAGTGGCCTCCACCTCACAGATTGCCTGCGTGCCGGGAACCTATCAGCCGGCGAGTGGTCAGGACAAATGTGATTCTGCCTCCGCCGGCTATTACGTCAATAGCACTGCGGCAGTCAATCAGGATCCATGTATGCCCGGAACCTACCAACCGAGTATCGGGCAGACCGAATGCCTATCCGCCGATGCTGGACATTATGTCGATACGCAAGCGGCGACGGCTCAGATCGCTTGTTCAGCGGGTTCTTACAATCCCAATACCGGAGCCGACGAAGCCAGCGATTGTATGCTGGCAGATACCGGACACTACGTCGCTCTCGGGGGCTCGGTTGCACAGAATTCCTGCGCAGCGGGGACCTTCGCGGCTAATATGGGACAAATCGCCTGCGATGCAGCGGCTCCAGGGTACTACGCCCCCGATGTCGCCGCTGACGCTCAGATTCCTTGTGCACTCGGATCTTGGCAAGCCTCTCAGGGAGCGACCGAGTGCGCAACCGCTGACCCTGGCCATTATGTCGATGAGTTGGCATCCACAATGCAGACAGCTTGTGCAGCGGGCTCATACAATCCAAACAGCGGTTCGATCAACTCGGATGAATGCATGGCAGCCGACGCTGGAAGTTACGTAGGAAATGATGGCTCAGCCGAGCAATTACTCTGCCCAGCAGGAACCTATCAGCCAGCACCTGGCCAGTCAAGTTGTATCGATGCTGACTTCGGTTACCACGTACCGGCAGATGGTTCGACGGGCCAGATTGGCTGCAGCATGGGGTCCTACCAAGGAGAACGAGCCGGCACAGAGTGCCTAGCAGCTGAGCCAGGCCATTACGTCGATTCTCACTTCGCATCCGCTCAGCAGGCCTGCCTCGCGGGCACATACAATGCTAACAGTGGATCGACCTCGGCTAACGATTGTATTGAGGCAAACCCAGGATATTTCGTCGCTCATATAGGATCATCCGCCCAAGAGGCATGCGAATTCGGAAGCTACCAGCCGAGCGCCGGCTGGTCAAACTGCCTCGTAGCCGACCCCGGTCACTATGTCGACACGATGGCCGCAACAGCCCAAATCGCTTGTGAGGCAGGCAATTACAACCCGAACTCGGGCTCGGTCTCGGCCTCAGCCTGCTCCGATGCAGACCCCGGAAACCACGTGCCTGACCCCGCCTCGTCAGCCCAGATTCCATGTGAGGAGGGCAATTACCAGAACCTCCGTGGGCAGACCGAGTGCAAATCCGCGGACCTCGGTTATTACGTCGATTCCCAGACAGCAACCTCGCAAAACCCGGCCCCGCTTGACTACTACATAGACACCGAAGGAGCGACCGAAGCCCTGCCTTGTCCTAATGGGCAGATGACGATGGTGGAAGCAACCAAGGATGTCAGCAATTGTCACATCGATACCGATGGCGACCGAATCCCAGACTTCCTCGACAGAGACGATGACGGCGACGGTATCGACGATGGTTGGGACCTATGCGATTATGGCTTGATGAACTGGACCAGTACCAAGTTAAACGACTGGGACCAAGATGGCTGCGAGGATACCATCGAGGACGATGACGACGATAACGATGGATACCTCGACGACAATGATGTCCTCCCGTACGACCCCGAAGAATGGCTCGACACTGATGGTGACGGAATCGGCAATAACGCGGATACCGACGACGACGGCGATGGCATTCCTGATCTTGAAGAGCTGAGTCTCGGTTTGGACCCTCTCATTGCAGACTACGATGGCGATGGACATAACGACAGCGTCGATGCTTTCCCCAAGGATCCTAATGAGTGGATTGACACCGACGGCGACGGGGTAGGGGACAATTCTGACAAGTTCCCGACGGTCAAATTCTACCAGAATTATGTTCAGGCTTCGATCCATCTTGTGATTGGTCTGATCATCCTCGGCGTTATCGGCTTCAGTGTTCGCATGGGAATGGGCCGAAGCGAGAAACCTGAGGCCGAAGATAGCACGCACGAATTGCATGAGATTGGAGGTGTCGAAGTATGGCTTTCGGCCGAGGATATGCTGGAGGATGACGAAACGGCTCCAGAACCAGAATCGGAGCCTGAATTCACACCACCAGTAGCGATGTTCGATTTGGACTCGGCTCAGCCTTCGTCGGCAGAAGTTGAGGAAGACGAACCAGCGGCCGAGCCGATGGCTTGGGATCTAACTCACGAGGCCGAGTTGGAAGAAGACTCTCTCGAAGATGACTACGACGGGTCCGACGAGGAAGTATCAGAGGTCGGCGAGCTTGACCTAGGAGCACTACTCGATACGGCCCCGCCACCCAAGCCACGCGTCGAAGCTCCAGAGGATGCTCAAATCAACGAGCATGGACAGAAGGTTTGGCGAGATGCAAACGACGATGTCTGGGTGCAGAACCCCGATGGCAGTCTCCTAAGGCACAATGTGTTGACAGGAGCTTGGGAGTCATACGAGAAGTAAACCGTCCCCGACGGTTTGCGGTGCGACCAGAAGAAGAGCCCCCGTTTCGTTGTGCTTTCCACTGTCGAACCGACTAATTACGCGCGTCGCATTGATAATCCGACACCTTATGCGGGAGTCACCGGTGAGAGAAATGATAGACATTGATAACGAATATATCCCAACAATCGAGGCGAGCGCCCACTGCGATGGACCCTGTGGAGTCTACGACCCAGCGAGTGCTCGAGTAGCCGCTGAGGCGGTTCAATCAATGACTAAGAAAATGGTTGCACTTAGTGAAAGTAGTGCAGATTGCAGTTCTGCATCATACATCAACACCATGAGCCGATACGCAGCAATCAAGGAAGAAGAATCACAGAAGTGTAAGGACGAACTTTTGATTCTCTGGACCGACTTCTTCAAGCCACAGCACCTCGAATCTAACCCCGATCTCCACGATACTTTCTGGCAAGCCGCAAAGCTCTGCTCCGCCTGCAAGGTCGAAGTCTCAGAACAACATGCTCAGGAACTAATGGATGCGGTAGAAGCAATTCACCACCTGTTCTGGGCCGCCAAGGGCCGTGACGTCCCATGGATACGCGCTTCGTGAATGTCGTCGTGAAAGGCGACTCAATGTGGCCGACCCTCTCTGAGGGTAGTACCGTGAGGTTCGAGAGGGTCGAAGCGGAGGCTCTGGAGGTTGGGCAGGTCGTCCTGCTCGATCATCCATTCAGACCTGACCTGCGAATTATCAAGCGGATTCAATCGATTGATGAGACTCAAATCTTCGTTGTCGGCGATAATCCCGATCCGACTGCTAGTGAAGATAGCCATGATTTCGGCAAGGTCAGAGCATCGCTCGTACTCGCAGTTCTCTCAAATTAGAATTGAATTACGTTGGCGCCCCAAGCTAAACCGCCGCCGAAGGCAGCGGTTACAACCAAATCACCCTCTTTGATGAGCCCTTCATTCATCGCCTCACGCATTGCAATCGGCACACTCGCACCGGCGGTATTGCCGTATTTGTGGAGATTCGTGAAAGTCTTAGACATCGGCAATCCGAGATTATCCATACCTGTCTTGATGATGTTGATATTTGCTTGATGAGGAATCACAAAATCGACCTCATCGAGTGTCTTACCAACTCTCTCAAGCGCTGCATGGACCGCTTGCGGAAATGCCTCAATAGCAAAGTTCCAGACCGCTCTACCGTCCATGTGGAAGTATTGCATACCCTCTTCGAAGTTGGCGCTGGGGATTGGTACTCGGACCCCTCCGGCGGGGATTTCTATGACTCCCGCGCCGCCACCATCACTCATCAGCCACGAGCCTAGGACGCCTTTGCCATCCGCAACCTTACCGAGCACTGCTGCACCTGCCCCGTCTCCAAAGAGCACGCACGTCGCTCGGTCCTGCCAATTGAGGATACGAGAATAGATTTCAGAGCCGACCACGAGCACGTGGTCGTAACCCGGTGTCCCGACGAATCGGGCACCGACATCCAATGCATGGACCCAGCCGGCGCAGACGGCATTGATGTCGAATGCGCCGCAATCAACACAGCCTAATTTGTGCTGAACGATGCCTGCAGTCGAGGAGAGTGGCACGTCTGGTGAGGAGGTAGCGAGGATGACGAGGTCGATGTCGGCGGGGGTGAGTCCGGCATCGTCCAAAGCGAGTTTGCAGGCTTCAACTGCGAGGTCGGAGGTGTGCGTGTCAGCGTCAGCGATTCGCCTCTTCTTCATCCCAGTCTTAGTGGTGATCCACTCGTCGCTAGTCTCGACGATCTCCGCCCAATCCTCATTGCTCATCTCGTGAGGTGGAACATACGCGCCCAGCCCGATGATGCCCACAGATGTCATACTATCATGCGCTGCGCGGGTGCGACTATCTATCAGTCATTCCGACTTCAATCGTGCTTGAGACAGATGTTCATCGGTTCAGAGAAGAATCCGAGACTCCAGCGGCCGCCCTCTCTGCCAACGCCGCTGTCCTTGACACCGCCGAAGGGAACGCGCAAGTCGCGGTGCAACCATGTATTGACCCAGACCATTCCAGTATCAATCGATTCAGCGACGCGGCGTCCTTTGTCGAGGTCGCCGGTCCAAACGCTTCCAGCCAAGCCGTAGCGGGTATTGTTGGCAATAGCTACGGCTTCTTCCTCGGTCTCGAATCGGTGAATCGTCACGACCGGTCCGAAGATCTCCTCGGTAGCGCAGCGGGCGTCGGGTGGAAGTCCTGCAATTACCGTCGGTGCCAGCCAGTTCCCGTGTTCGAACTCTTTGGGAAGGCAGGGGTAGCCACCCGTCAGGACTTCTCCCCCCTCATCCTGTGCGAGGGTCACGTAACCCTCCACTTTGGCGAGGTGGTCGGGCGAGATGAGTGCACCGAGCTCGGTCTCATCGTTGCTTGGGTCGCCGATGCACATCGATTCGACCGAATCGACGAATCGTTCGACGAATTCGTCGTAAATCCCCGATTGCACGAGTATTCGACTGCCACACAGGCAGACCTGACCTTGGTTGAGGAAGGCTGATCGGGTAACGCCTGGGACGGTTATGTCGAAGTCACAATCATCGAAGATTATGCTGGCGTTTTTACCGCCGAGCTCGAGGCTGAGTTTCTTGAATTGGGGAGCGGCGGCGGCTGCGACCTTGGCTCCGGTGGCAGTGCCGCCGGTGAAGGAGACAAGGTCGACGTCGGAGTGAGTTGTGAGCGGCCCTCCGGCTCCGGCCCCATTCCCGTGCACGAGGTTGACGACTCCTGCAGGTAGTCCAACCTCGTCGATGGTTTCCATCAGTAGATTAGCCGTCATCGGAGTCAGTTCGGAGGGCTTGCAAACTACTGTATTACCCATGCCAATGGCCGGAGCAACCTTCCAAGACAGGAGGTAGAGAGGTAGGTTCCACGGCGTAATCAATGCCGCAACACCGACCGGTTTTGATACGACTACATTGGTCGCGTTATCCATTTCGAATATCTCATCGGGCGAATCCGCCTTCTCGCGGATAAGCCCGGCAAAGAAGCGGAAGTTGGCGACAGATCGGTAGGCATCGACAGCGCGCGCCAGTGCGATTGGCTTGCCTGTATCGCGGCTCTCAAGAGCTGCGATCTCCTCGTATTTCGTCTCCAGAGCATCGGCGATTCGGTCTAACCAGTCAGCGCGCTCAGCAAAGTCGAGAGCCCCCCAATCCGGAGCAGCCGCACGCGCGGCAATAACAGCCGCATCGACATCATCCGGACCAGACAACGGTACGCGTGCAAACCGGTAACCGGTTGCAGGTTCGAGCACGTTCAACCAGTCGTTCTCGTCTGCCTCGTTCCCAGAGTGTCCAACAAACTCTCCACCGATGTAATTCAGCAGATCGAGCGGTGCTTCTCCCTCGCGGTCCCGCTCGCAGGGAATGCACCCGGATTCACAGCACTTCTCAGGCTCCAGATTCAACCCTCCTGATTACCCTCATTGGCGAAGGGGTCGGAGCGAGTCATTGCTGCAGTATACTCTTTCCAATCAAGAGAGAAGCGGTCGCGGTCGGGGTCCCATTCGTCCCAAGTGACTACTTCCTCGAGGGCCGAGCGGTAGTTGTCGGGAACGATTCCCGGAACGATGAACGCCTTCTGCCGGTGTAGTGGATACGGGTTGCGCAATTGGATGCCTAAGACCCCCAAAACTGCTCGTGCCACGTACCAAGTCGCCTGAGAGTTCCAGCCGTGTGCAATCTTGATTACGATTCCAAGGCCCTTGGGCCAATCCGGATGGTCGATTGCTAATCCTAGGAGGCCATCTGCGCCTTCTTTTGCAATCAATTTTCCATCTCCTGCTTTGAGGCAAGTCGAATCGAGTCGATTGAAGCCGCCGATGAGGTCTGGGTGACGGTTCATCGCTTCCCAGATCCAGTCCTTATCACGGTTGGTTGCGAGTCCTGCGAACATCACAGCCAGTTCATCGACGGTGTTTGAGACGGTCGGGAAGCCGCATCCGTCCTTGGCTACGCGCATCGGCTCCCAGTCGGGCTTGCCCATGTAGGTGCGCAGGGCCTCAAGATACCTCGGGAACCAAGGTGAGCTTGGGAGTGTGTAGCCGGCGCGGTTCATACCCATCTTTCGCATCGCCTTCAGGATGGCTGCGTGTTCTCCTGAACAGGTGTGGAACCAGCGGCGAGGTCGACGGACTTGGCGTCCAAATTGGATGAGGGGGACGTCGAGGGGGCACTGCATGAGCCCCCACTCGGATTCTGAGAGTAGTGATTGTGCGGCTGCGACATGTTCGGTGTCGCCGTTGTGTGAGGAGCAGGCGATTGCTTTCTGCTTCCAGTCGAGTTCAGCGAGGGCGTCGGTGAATGGTTTCATCATCAGCGGCTTCATCATCGAGCGTCCATAGACGAGGACATTGCCACCGAATGAATGGATGATTTCGTCGCCATGCGCCCAAGCGATGGCGCCATGGATGGTGTTCTCTGAGACATCCATGCGGCGGAAATCGACGAGAGGCTCCCATTCGACATCGCGACCGGTGGCGATTCCCTCGTGCTTCTCGCCAAGTGGATTCGTGGGGAATACGGCCGACCCCGGTCGGCCGGGGGCGACACTAGACGGCCGCTCATTCTTGTGCGCGCTCATTCGACCCCTCCGTTCACTGCCGGAGCGACCTTCGTCATGAATGCCTCCATGTTGCGCTGGACTCTCTCAGAGTCATGATTGAAGAAATCGAACCAGCACATCAACCGATCTTCTGGGTCGAATCGCTCACGAATCTGTGTAGCGACCTCCTCGACATTACCAATCACCGCATTGTCAGTCGCCCGCTCTACCTTGGCCGGATCGATTGTCCCTTCCAATGCACTCCAGTAGGTTGTCAGCGCGGCCCTCGCCTCTTCGCGAGCCGCCGCGCTGCGCTCATCCGCAGTCAGACCATTCTCATCGTTGACGAAGACCATGACTGTCCGTGGCATCATGTCACGTGTCCATGGGCCGCCATTGGGGTGGTAGTGCTCAGACATGCGTTGGTGCGTTGCGTCGATGATATGCGGGGGGGTAATAGAGAGGTTGAACACCTGCACAGGGGCCCACTGATTGACCTCCTCCTGCAACCTTGCATCGTGGCTTCCGAGTACTAGGTTCAACAGGTCTCGGCGCCATTTCTGAGGGATGGTTTTGATCTCTTCGAAGTTGTATCTCGGCGCGATTTCGATTGATTCAGGCGTCGAGTCGAGTCCGTGTAATTGCTGGGCTGCTTGCTGAACTCGTACCCAATCTTCGTCGGAGCGGAAGTTTGCCCGGGTGAGGATGGTTTTGCTAATCATCTCGGTTGAGATGACTTCGCCATTTAGCAGCCGCAGGAATATTTCTGATGCCTCAGCGAAGATTTGTCCACGCAGTGCTGGCCATGATGCCTCTTCGACGATGTCGCGTGGGACGATGCCGTAGGGACGAGCCATGAATTCGAAGCGGCCGGCGGAGAAACCAATGTGCAGTTTTCTCTGCTCTTCGGGATTGATGCCGTGGAGGGCGAGGAAAGAGCCAACGCGCTCGGCTTGAGGGATTGGGCCACCGCTGGCCAGAATTGACATGACTGCGCTCCCCACCTCTATCCTCTTCGTGCGCGCGAACATTGCTGTTGCTACTTGGAAGAAGTCTGTGCAAAGGCCAACTTCGCCCGGATAATGTGGGACAACTGGCTTTGAGTTGCCCTTTTGCACTTCGGTTGAAAGGTGGGCCTGGGCGACCCAGCCAATGCCGAATCCGAGATCGTCAGCCTTCTCGGCTTGGTCGAGGAAGTTTGCGAACATCTCGCTCTCACTTGGAATGTAACCGGATGTGTCCGGGGTTTGCGAGATTGAGAAGAAGATGTCGAATTTCATCGAAATCAATCCTCAGATCGACCGCATTCTACCGCCATCGACTGCGAGCGACACCCCACGGATGGCGCTAGACGATGGGAGACAGAGATAGGTGACGGCTGCTGCTGTTTCGAGCGGGTCGACCAGCCGCTGAATCGGAACCGAATCCATCCAAGCGGTGCGAACCTCCTCGACTGACTTTCCAGTCTTATCCGAAATTGAACCGGCCAGAGAACCGAGTCGGTCGGTATCAGTGAAACCCGGTAGGATGTTGTTGATGGTGATACATGGAGGCAATTCTCGAGAGAGGGACTTGGACCACGAAGCCATTGCTCCCCTCAAAGTGTTGGACAATCCGATATTGTCTATCGGTTCGCGAACCGAGGTCGAAATGATATTCACAAAGCGCCCATAGCCGATCTCTTCCATTCTTGGCGAGAGAATCTGAGCGATTGTGTGAGCTGCATGCAGGTGACGTGCGAACGGTCCCTCGAACTCGTCGAGTTTGTTACCAAGCAAGGGACCACCGGGTGGGCCTCCTGCATTATTGATGACAATCTCAACCATACCGAGGCCGAGTACAGTCTCTCGAACTGCCTCGACATCTTCCAAATCTAGAACCAACATCGAATGACCAGAACCATGCATTTCGTCAAGCAAGGTCTCGAGATCTTCAGCCGAGCGCGCACAAGCGATTACTCGCGCCCCTGCGCGAGCAAGCATCAGTGCACTCGCCCTTCCAATCCCCTTGCTGGCCCCACAAACAAGTGCAGTCCGGCCAGCAAGTACATTCTCAGCAAAGGGAAAATCATCTCCAGTAAGTCCAGTCATCCATCTTCCTCCTCAATCTTTCAGCCGATGTAGTGCGCATAAGTCTGTTCAGCGAGTTTGCGATTGACTACTTCGAGAATATCGGGCCCAGCATTGCGGAAAGTGGGATGCTCGCTCTCTCCCTGAGGATGCCTCATCTCGTCCCAGTGCCCTGCTGAATAAGCCATCAGTGCTTCTTTCATCAGGACTCCTGCTAGAACCAGTGTTTCGTAACAGAGGTCTTCGTAGGTCATCCCCCGTGTCACTGCTACCTCGCGACGTAGAAGCAGCTCGCCAGTGTCGATGCCATTGTCGCAAAAATGGGCAGTCGAACCGATTGGGATATCATGGTAAACCGACCATGCGGGACTCGCGCTACCACGGCAATCAGGAAGCAGTCCTGGGTGGGAATTGATGACTCCATCCGCGGGGTGGTCGAGGATTTCACCGCGGATGATTCTCGTGCCACCGAAGACGACGAGGTCGAGGTCGATTTCGCGGATATGAGGCATCACGTGCTCAGAGTTGTGGATTGGAACTTCGATATGTGGAACTTCGACCCCTTGTTCTGCCAAATCGGCTAACTGAGCCTCGATAGTTGGGGCGATATCGTTTCCCTCGATACGCTTGAGAAACTTCTCGCGCTCCTCGTCGCCGATTGCCGAATCTTCGGTGATAACGATGGTTGGGACGAAGCCTTCTGAGAGGATTTGACGAAGCATCTCGCGGCCGTATGGGTGCTCTTTCAGCAGCAGATAAGCAAACTTTGGCTTCACCATGATCCCCGCTTTGCGGAGGGGCCTTCGATACCCGTTCTTTTCGGTCAGGGTGTGACTCTTGATCGATCTCTAGGGAAGAGGACAACTTCTCGGACATTGCCCGCGCCTGTGAGAATCATCAACAAGCGGGCAACACCCAGTCCCCAACCGGCGTGCGGTGGCGCGCCGTAGCGGAATCCGTCTGTGTAGAAAGTGAAGTCTGCAGGATCCAAATCCATGTTCTGTAGATTCTGCTCGAGAACATCTACCCGATGTTCTCGCTGCCCACCAGAAGTCATCTCGTCGCGCCCATAATTCAAATCGAATCCGCGCGACAGCTGGCCTCCCGTCGAACCTTTCTCAGATTCATCATGATAGATGTAGAATGGTTTCATTGCCATTGGCCAGCGTGGCAAAAAGTGGAATCCAGGGTACTTGGCGGCGATGATATCGCAGTGATGACTCTCGATATCGTCTCCCCACTCAATCTCGCCACCACCATTCTGCACAATCTCAATCGCTTCACAATAAGGGATGCGAGGGAAGGGGAGGCTAGGGATTTCGACAGTAACCGGGTCTTGGTCTTGGCTTGCGCGGTAGGTGTTGATGGCTTCGAAGAGGTGTAGGTCATTGGCCGCAATCTGACTCCAGATGTGGTGGATCATACGCTCTTGAACTCCCATAACGTCCTCGTCGTTCATCCATGCCCCCTCTATATCGAAGGAAATGAATTCGTTCAAGTGACGGTAGGTGTCGTGCTTCTCGGCGCGGAATGCGGGGCCAATTTCGAAGACGCGCTCGAGACCTCCTAGAACTGCGAGTTGCTTGTAGAGCTGAGGCGACTGGCTGAGGAAAGCGGGTGTGTCGAAGTACATCATCGGGAAGAGATTGGTCCCTCCCTCACTCGCACTGGCGATGATTTTTGGTGAGTTCATTTCGCTGAATCCTTCACCGATGAGGTGGTCGCGACCGTATTGTAGCACTTTGCTGCGGAGTTGAAACATCGCATTGACATGGGCTCTGCGCAGGTCGAGGTGACGATTGTCTAGGCGGATATCGAGGCCTACATTGACATCGTCGGTGATTCCTACAGGGAGTGGTGTTGCTGCTGCTGAGAGGATATTTGCCTCGGAGACCGTAATTTCGTACTCTGGAGGTGGAGTTGGCTCGCCTTCCTTGGTCTTTGGTGGGCGTTTCTGGGCTACTGCTCCTGTGACTTGGATGGTCGATTCGCGGGAGGCTGATTGTACTGCCGCGAATGTATCCTCATCCATGTTATCCTTCTTGAGGAATGCCTGGATGTGGCCGGTTCCGTCACGTAGCATGACGAAGGCGATTGCACCACGGCCGCGAACTGTTTCGGCGTAACCAGCAATGGAGACTTCAGCGCCGATTAGATCGGCGCCGCCGTTCACAATCTGGCCGATTGTGTGCGTGCGGAATGCGGTGGGGTGCCAGTCGGCGCTGTCCCTCATGACCACGGCGTTCCGACTTCGATTTATGAATCGAATCTAAGACTGGCTTGACGTCGGGCCAATGCTTGAGTAGTCGAACGGCTAGGCGAAGCCATGACTCATGAGTACATGTATTACCGGATGATGGGAAATACCGGTATTCAGGTTTCGGTTCTTTCGTATGGTTTCTGGGCGACTTACGGCGTCAAGGAGCGACTCTCAGGTGACGCCGGAGTCGAGACCGCGAAGGAATTGATGAGCATCGCGCGCGAAGCTGGAGTCAACTGCTTCGATCACGCCGAAGCATACGGCAATCCCAACGGCGAGGCGGAACGAATCTTCGGCGCTGCTCTCAAACAATTGCAACATGAAAATCCAGATCGCTGGCGCCGCTCAGAATTGGTAATCACCACGAAAATTTACTGGGGTGGATTGGGTGTTAATGAGTCCGGGCTTTCGGTGAAGCATTGCCGTGAAGGGATGGATAAGTGCTTGCAGCGATTACAACTCGATTATGTCGATATGGTCTTCGCTCACCGCCCTGACCCACTTACTCCAACGGCTACTGTGGTTCGTGCAATGACCGGCCTAATCCGTAACGGGAGTGCCACGTCTTGGGGGACAAGTGAATGGTCTGCTCAGCAAATCACCGAGGCCTTCTGGATCGCGAGAATGGAGGGCCTCGAGCCACCACAGTTCGAGCAGGCGCAATACAATATGCTTCATCGTCAGCGCTTCGAGGAGGAGTATTTCCCCCTCTATCGGCCGCCTTATTCCCTCGGGACGACAATTTGGAGTCCTCTGCGTTCTGGCTTCTTGACAGGAAAATATCTGGATGGAATCCCAGAGGATTCGCGGCTGACACAGGATGGTTATGATTGGCTGCTTGAGGATATCGAGGAGCGCCGAGAACGGGGCGAATTCGAGATTGTCCGTGGCTTGATGGCTTTCGCCGAGAAGAAGGGTTGCACGCCTGCGCAGTTGGCGCTAGCGTGGTGCTTGAAGAATCAGAATGTCTCGACAATTTTGGTTGGAGCGACGACTGCAGATCAATTACGCGAGAATCTGGCCTGCATCGATGTAGCGAAGGAGCTGACCGATGAGGAGATGGAGATTCTTGAGGATATTCTCGGGAACAAACCGGATGGATGGATTGGTCCGGGTGGGGCTGGAAGTCGCCAGATCAAAACTCTCTGAGGGGTCACATGCCCGCTGTCTCGCGGGGTCTTCAAGTGGTCTCATTCTTCTTCAGGAGAAGCAATCTTTCCTGCGATTAGGAGGAATGCTGTGTGCCCCATCGGCTGGTTGCCGGGGCGGACGCCACCCTTCGCGGCTTTCGACCA